>Ga0101944_10002775_pt1 | contig 26951 bp, 20 predicted proteins | sample DewCreD2012metaG_FD_75245 | JGI IMG/M metagenome (GOLD analysis project Ga0101944, IMG submission 75245) | Hot spring sediment bacterial and archeal communities from British Columbia, Canada, to study Microbial Dark Matter (Phase II) - Dewar... ... | reverse complement strand
CGCTGCCAGGGGTGGAGTTATCTTCTTGGTCTCAAGAATCGCGTCGCTTTACATTTGAGCCCTGGCATATGGAATCCTGCCTTGTGTTATCCGCGGCTGCACCGCTATGATTCGCAGCTTAATCGAGCGTGGGAAATAGGATACGAAGTAGTCGCAAGAATAAAAGAGCTTGATTGGAATGCCAAAAGCGGGGCAATTGACATGCATTGTTCCCTCGTTGACCAGATGTTAACCAAAATTGATCGGGCCAGTATGTCAACTGCGCTCGAGGTACGAGTGCCGTTTCTTGATTTTAATGTAGTCCAGCTTGCAGCCCGTATACCAACGCGCTTTAAAACGTCGGGCGGAGAATTAAAGCATCTGCCGCGAGCACTCCTTGGCGAATTCATTCCTCAATCGATGTGGGATCGCCCCAAAAAGGGGTTTAGTGTGCCGTTAAATATCTGGTTTCGCAGTGTTCTTAAAGAGTGGGCGTATGATGAGCTAAACAGCAAGGACCATAAACTGGGTGAATGGCTTGACCAGGATGAAATCCACACAATATTGGATGATCATGTGTCAGGGCGCAGAGATACGGGAAGACTGATCTGGGCTTGTTTGCAATTGGCCGGCTGGGATCGAATGATGACATCCATACGCAAAAAAACTTGTTTCAACGGTGGTTAGGAATATTTTTTACATATCACGTTCATAATTGAGTAATAAATTTTGTAGTATACCCATTTTTTAATTACGATTTCAATGAATATTGCATTGGTTACACAATCTTTTTTGCCGAGAGTCGGGGGGCTTGAATGGAAAGTTCATTATTTGGCAACAGAATATGTCGCTTCTGGTCACTCAGTAACGGTATTTGCAATGAAACCAAGGGGTAAATATCAAGACATGCCTTTGAATGTAAACCCCAATTATACCATTGTTCGATGTTGTTATGGTTTCCCTGGTTGCAGTATCATAGGCGCAGATCGTCTCCAGTATTTATGGGCTATTTTGAAACTTCACCGACAGCAACCGTTTGATGTTTTACACTGCCATCCTCTTGGATACTCGACCCTGTATGGGATTGACATAAAGAAAAGGACCGGAATCCCTGTTGTAGCTACAACCTGCGGGGCAGATGTGCAGATAATACCAGAGCTCAACTATGGAGACCGTCTTAATCCACGCTATGACCGAATCGTTAGAAAAAGTTTGCGAGAAATTGATGTAGTGGGTAGCATCAGCAGATCAGTCCGAGATGCTATTGAGAGTATGTGCCCGACAGCACGGATTGTTGATATTCCTAATGGTGTTGACTGGGATAGCTTTCAGGCTGGAAAAAGTACCTCCCTCCACGAACTATTGGGAATCAGCAAGGATTCTGTCGTAATTCTTTCGGTGGGAAGAAATCATATTAAAAAGGGATACGTCTATGGCATTACGGCATTTGCCCGCATTGCGAGGCGCTTTAAAAATGCTTACTATGTTATTGTTGGTGCCGGCACCTCTGCGCTTATCCCCACGGTGAATGAAGCGCAAGTTGCTGGCCAGGTCAAACTTATCGAGCAGGTTCCTATGACAGAAATGCCAGCTATCTATCATTCAGCAGATATATTTTTTAATCCTTCACTAATTGAAGGATTCGCGCAAGTAAATGCTCAGGCATTGGCTTGCGGTTTGCCCTGTGTGATCACCGATGCACCGGGTAACTGTGATGCAGGAGATCGGGGAGGTGCTCTGATTGCCCGATCAGCCGATAGCAACTCGATGGCTGATAAATTGCAGTTGTTGATAGAAGATGTGGCACTTAGAGAGAGGCTTGCCAAGGAGGCACATAAAGCGGGAATGCGTTATGCATGGAAAGTGATTGCAAGGCAGTATCTGGATATTTTTGAAGGGTTAATAACAGCAAAAAGCAAAAACTTGCATGAAAATAGCGTTAGTTATTGATTGCCTTAAAACGGGCGGGGCAGAACGGCAGGCGCTTATCACAGCCGGCGAGTTAACCAAGCTCGGGCATCATACCGAGATTATAACGTATCGCCAAGATAGAGAATTTGAAGAATTAATAGAAGACACTAAGGTTGCCATCGTTTCTATTAAAGCAGATGGATTTACCAGGATAGACAGAATATGGAAACTCTCGCGCCATTTGCGTAGCAGAAAATTTGATGTAGTGCATGCTTACAAAGGAACAGCCACGATTTTTGCAGCCCTGGCAGCGCGATTAGCGGGCATTAAATCAGTGTTCGGCGGATATCGTGCGGAATATGTCCAGGGTCTAGTTTTTAGAATTACGCACCTGTGCATTGACCGTCTTTTGAGCGGGTGGATTGTTAATTCTCAAACCATTGCAGACTCAATGAGCGCAGCAGTAGGGATTGCACCTCAGAGATTTTTTGTTGTTTATAATTGCATTAATCCGGCAACATTCATTTCTCATCTTCCCCCTGAGGATATTAAAGCTCATATAGGTATCGCAATTGGCGATAAAGTCGTTACACATATTGCGCGATTATCTCCTGAGAAAAATCACTATTTGTTTCTGGACATGGCGCAAGCACTGCTGCGCCTACGGACAGATGTAACATTTTTGGCGGTTGGTGACGGTCCGTTACGCGCCATGCTGCAAAATCGGGCACAATCGCTGGGTATAGCTCACAAGGTACGCTTTTTAGGGATTCGATCTGACATTCCGGATATTCTCAAGGCAACTGATGTATCAGTGCTCACCTCAATACGTGAAGGATTCCCTAATTCGCTTATAGAAGCTATGTGCATGGGCGTGCCGATAGTAACCACAGATTATAAAGCAGCGACTGAACTCATCCAAAACGGCAAGCAGGGATTTATCGTGCCTCAGAACGAACCGCATAAAATGGCCGAAAAAATAAACATGATCCTTAATGATCCCCAATTGCATTCCCGTATGGGGCTTTTGGGACAAAAAATGGTTGAGGAACGGTTTAGTCCTTTGGTAATAGGTAGAACCTTGATTTCCACCTATCGCTGCGGCATTGAACGCGCGCGTATTTAAGAGAATTATCTTTATCCGATATATTTAAATGTTTCATCAAAGACTGTTCAGCGAAAATATTAACAAATACAATGGCAACATAACCTTTCAGGGAGTGAACTAATGAGTTTTTGGCACAATAGGCGGGTACTGATAACCGGTGCAGGAGGGTTCATAGGGAGTCATTTAACAGAGAGCCTGGTGCGCGCTGGAGCGGTTGTTTCTGCAATGGTTCATTACAATAGTAGAAATGATTGGGGTCATATCGAACTGTTGGATAAAAAAATACGTGAATCCCTATCCGTTATTTGCGGCGATATTCGCGATCCTTTCTTCTGTCGTGAAGCAGTTAAAAATCAGTCGCTGGTGTTGCATCTTGCCGCGTTGATTGCTATCCCCTATTCGTATAGGGCACCCGTGGACTATGTGTTTACCAACGTGATCGGCACACTGAATATCCTTCAGGCATGCAGGGATGCTGGTGTTGAGAAAATAGTTCATACTTCAACCAGCGAAACGTACGGAACAGCACAATATATTCCTATAGACGAAAAACACCCCCTTCAGGGACAATCGCCCTATGCGGCAAGCAAGATTGGAGCAGACAAAATTGCTGAGAGTTTTTATTGTTCCTTTAAGACGCCGGTAGTAACAATAAGGCCGTTCAACACATTTGGTCCGCGCCAGTCAGCGCGGGCGGTCATTCCGACCATAATTGTTCAACTTGCCTCAGGCATGGAGCAGATTCGGCTCGGGTCTCTTGCGCCGGTGAGGGACTTGAGTTATGTTGATGATACAGTAGCGGGATTCATGGCCGTAGCTGAAAGCAGCAAGACCACAGGAGAACTGATAAACATCGGCAGTGGCCAGGGAATCTCCGTTGGCAATCTTGCACGACTCATAGCTGATCTTATGGGTGTTGATGTGGAAATCGTCTGTGATACGCAGCGGATTCGCCCGGAGGAGAGCGAAGTAATGCAGCTTGTTGCATGCACTGATAAGGCCAAAAAGCTCACATCATGGGAACCGCGCACCACACTGCGCGAAGGCTTGTTAAAAACCATAGCATTTATCAGTAATAATATTAACATATATAAACCGTATATTTATAACATATGAGCATATCAGAAGAAATGCGTGTCATTATCCTTGCCGGTGGATTGGGCACTCGATTGCGACCATACACTGTTACCCTGCCAAAACCATTAGTGCCTTTGGGAGACCGCTCAATTCTCGATATAGTTCTTTTGCAGTTACAGCGTTGCGGAGTAAAGCATGTAACTATGGCAGTAAATCATTTGTCGCACCTCATCATGGCATACTTCGGCAATGGTGAACGATGGGGTATGAATATTGATTACAGCATTGAGCAGAGATCGCTCAGCACGATTGGTCCGCTTAAACTCATAAAAGATCTGCCTGAAAATTTTCTGGTGATGAATGGTGACGTTTTGACTGATCTTGGCTTTACCGAACTATTTCGATGGCACATAGAACAAAAAGCTGATATGACGGTAGCGATGTGCAGCCGCGACTCAAAAATTGATTTTGGTGTCATAAAGACGGATAAGAATGGCAACATCATTGGGTTTGAAGAAAAGCCATTGTATCATCATAATGTCAGCATGGGAGTATATGCTATAAATCGCGGATTGTTAGAATTGGTACCCGAAGGAGTTTCATTTGGTTTTGATGATCTCATGCTGACCTGCTTGCGCAAGAAACGGCGGGTCTTTGGTTATTTTCACGATGGTTACTGGCTTGATATCGGTCGACCGGACGATTATCAGGAAGCAAATGACCGGTTTGAGGAGCTCATCAAGAGGCTCTTTCCCGAGGGTATTCCCGAGTGAGTGGCAATAGCGGATATACAAGGCTTATGGTAACGGGTGCTTCCGGTTTTATCGGGCGGCACCTGCTTAATTTTTTGTTGGCTTTACCGAAAGGTCCCGTTCGAATTATTGCGCTTGATAAGAAAGCTCAGTGCCATGCACCATCGTCGCCCCGTATTGAACAAGTAATATGCGACCTGACTGAGCCCCGGGACGTTCAAAACGTTTTCAGAAAGACACAACCTGATGGCATTATTCATCTTGCAGGGAGAACGACAGGTAGCGATTTATCACGCTATATAGCAGTTAATGTTCTGGGATGTGAAAATATACTTTCAGCAGCAGCACAACGGGAACGCCCCCCCCGTTTACTAATAACTGGGTCTGCGGCTGAGTATGGTTTAACCAGTGGAACATATGAAGTAATTGATGAACAACGGCCATTGCAGGCAAAGACGGCTTATGGGATCAGCAAAATCATGCAGGAGAAATGGGCGTTGCTTTATTATTATGAGAAGGCACTACCAGTTATCTGTGTTCGGCCTTTCAATGTTATTGGCCCCGGACAATCCGCCCATTTGGTGCCGGCAACTTTTTTATATCAAATAGCAGAAGTTCTTAACGGAAATGCACACGAAGTATGTGTAGGAAATATTAACACTGCGCGAGATTTTATTGATGTGAAAGATCTGGTAGCTGCATTCTGGGCGCTTATGAACGCGGGAGCTGAAGCCGAAGGAGAGGTTTTCAATATCTCTTCAGGGCAGCCGATTAAAATTGCAGATATACTTGATGCGTGTATTGCGCTAAGCGGTCAACAGATGCCAGTGCGCCAAGACCCTCATCGGCTCAAGGCATACGATGTGCCAGTAATTATTGGAGATAATTCAAAGCTTCGGCGGTTTACCGGATGGCAGTGCAAAATATCCTGGCAAGATTCTCTTGCTGCCATGTGGGATGATATCCGGTCCACAGAAATAAAAAAGTCTGCTTTATGAGAACTCATGCAGATGCTCAACACGCTCAAGACATATGTGTTCCTGTGCGTCAACCGCACGCGAAAGCATTGGGCAAAGTCTTGCATGTTGCAACATTGCCTCCCCCAATAGGCGGTATGACAACATATTTTAAGGGGCTCATAGAATCTGGTATTGCGGAGAAGTTTCAGCAGTTGGTCGTGCGCAGCGATGTAGTAAATAAATACCGTTACCGAGGTCTGAAGCGGTTCATTATGAATCTTTTAAATGTCCCGGCACTTTGCGGAGCACTTATTGTCAGTCTAATACGATACCGCCCTGATATTGTTCACATTCAGAGCAACTCCGGCGCAGGATTCTTTGAAAAAACACTGCTGGCCTTTTTTTCCCGTCTGTTTGCGTGCGTTGTTTTGCTGCATATGCATGGCGGTGGCTTCAGACATTACTATCAGAGCTCTTCAAAAATAATGCAATGGTTTATCAGGCGGTGCATATCATTAAACCACTTTATCATTGCGCCGTCCCAAGCGATGCATAACACATTTCTCGATATCGGGGTTTCTCCGGAACGGGTCAAGCTCCTTGAAAACGCGGTGAACGTACCACCGGAGAGTATTTGGGATCATCGCGGTATCGGCACCGATGGTAATGGATTGACTGGAGATGTTACGGTGCTATTTTTTAACAGCATTACACGTGCCAAAGGTATATTTGAATTTGTTGATGCAGCAGTGCGTATTAGCAGAGAGCTCCCCAGAGTTTTTTTTCGGATTGCCGGCATTGAGTCACCGGACACGATCATGGTGAAAAAACAGATTCAAGAATATTCTCATTCTTTTCGGATACACTTAATTGGGCCGCTAACCGAAGCAGAAAAGTATAATGAACTGCAGAAAGCCGATATCTATGTTTTGCCAAGCCACATAGAAGATCTCCCCTATGGCCTCCTTGACGCAATGGCATTGGGCCTACCGTGTATTGCTTCAGCGGTGGGCGCAGTGCCCAGCCTTATTGAAGATGGTAAAAATGGGTTGCTTGTCCCCCCGCGCGACACAGTGCTTCTTACTGAAGCTATTCGAAGAGCTGTAACTGACCCATTGCTTAGAAGACGGCTTGGGATAGCAGGGAGGGCGCTGATTCAAAAGCGATACAGTTGGCAGCAGCGTTCTGAACAAATAAAAGAATTCTATCAATCTATAATTGAAAATGCGTCAGAACTTTCATCCATAACACTTCATTAATTGAACGAGCAGTTTTATTATGTCATATTCTGCATGAAAAAATAAAGAGATAAGGCATCACAATGAGTTCACTGTTACAAACTATTTACTGGAAAGCACCGTATCGCATAAAAAATATAATGGTTGCTGTTAACTCGAGAATACTTGAACGGCAGCGTTTTGGCGAAGACTATGAAAAGAAACTGCGAGAGATTGCCCTGCGTGATACCTGGAGCTGGGAACAGTTTGTGGATTATCAAAGAAAAGAATTGACTCGGCTCATTTGTCATGCGGCAACCAATGTGCCGTATTATCGCAAACAATTTAAAGAACTGGGCATAGATCCCGCCTCAATTCATAATCTTGAAGACCTGCCTAAACTCCCTATCCTCGAAAAGCAGGCTGTCAGGATTGATCCGATTTCTTTTGTTGATGAGACACTTGATCGGAAAAGACTCTCCATTGCACACACGTCTGGAACTACGGGAACGCCGCTTGATTTGTATCGCAATACAGAACTCTGGTCAACCCAATTTGCCTACTGGGATGCACGCTGCCGTAAAATAGCAGGAATGCAGAGACGTGTGAATAAATCGGTTACCCTTGGCGGACATCTGGTTACCGATCCCAGCCGCACCAAGCCGCCATTTTGGGTCTATAACAAAAGGTGGAAACAATTATATATGTCAAGCTACCACCTTGCTCCCGAATATTTGAAATATTACATTGCTGAATTGCAAGCATTTAGGCCCGATTACATTGAAGGAATCGCTTCAAGTGTCTATGCGCTTGCGCGTTTTATCGTGGAAGAAAAGCTTGAGCCGATAACCTTAAAAGCCTGTTTTACAACCTGTGAAACGCTGTTTGACTATCAGCGCGAAGCAATTACCAGGGCATTTTCCTGCCAGACATATAACCAATATGGGGCAGGAGAAGAGGTGGTGTTTGGGGCTGAGTGTGGCCACGGCACTATGCATTTGAGCCCTGAAGTTGGCATTGTTGAAGTAGTAGATCAAGAAAATAAACCGCTTCCCGTGGGTTCAACGGGAGATTTGATTTGTACCAGTCTGATTAACTATGTGCAGCCGTTTATACGGTATCGCATCGGGGATACGGGTGCTTTAGGGACCAATAAATGTTCATGTGGCAGTTCACTCCCCGTTCTTGATCGTCTTGAGGGGCGCATTGACGATGTCCTCATAACCCGCGACGGGAGGCGAATCGGCAGACTTGACCCGGTATTTAAGGGAACCAGTGGCATAATAGAGGCGCAAATTGTCCAGGACGATTATGACAAATTCCGTGTGCGCGTTGTTCCGAGTGCAACGTATAACGAAAACGATGGTAAAGCCATTTGTGCAAATCTCTTAGATCGTATTGGCACCGGAGATGTTCACGTGGAACTTGTACAGCGGATAGAAAGGTCCAGTGGGGGAAAGTTCAGAACTGTGGTGAGAAATATGCCGGAAGATAATCCGACCAAGGCGAGGTAGTGAGAGTGTACCGAAATGTGCCGAGAAAGCTCCGCCTCGAAGCAGGAGCGTAATCGGTGCGAAATAAGATATCAATTATAATTGTCGAGGAGACCGCGCTGTGCGCGGTCAGCATCACACTAATTGCCGATACTTGTGAAATCGCAAATGAACCTTAGATCAATTACCCTGGGTATGCCATGGGAAGAAGATGCCAGAGATAGGCTCAGGGCTGATATCAGCGATTTTTTTCGCCAGGCACTATCGCTGTTTGCTCAGCACGGCTTCCCCGCCCGAACATACCGTTTTATGCTCACGCCCGTAGCTTTAACCTGCGAGCATGACAGGAAAAGAGCCCATGAGAGTATTGCCTATATCTCGCAGATGTGTGCCAGTAGCAGCATTCGTTGGTTCTGTGTGCCTTTTTATACTGCGGGGCAGAATCTTGAAAAAGTCAATGCGTTTGCCCACGAGGTTGTAGAACGCTATAACAATGCATTTGTCAATTACATTGTTGCGGGAGCAAAAGGAATAGACATGCAAGGTATCACTGCTGCAGCCGCATTTATCAAGTCGGTTTCAGGACTCAGCGATAATGGATTTGATAACTTTAGATGTGGCGTATCATGCAACATCAAGGCTGACGGTGCGTATTTCCCCTTTTCTTATAATGGTGGTGCAAGCGGATTTGCTGTGGCACTCGAAATGGTGCCTCTGTGCATAGCTCTGATCCAGAGCCAACATGGTTTACCCCTTGACCACATTCGTGAAACTATAGTGGAAACTCTGGTGCCGCTGCTGCAGAAGGTAGAAGGGATAGCCAAAACAATAGCCCAAAAAACCGGCATGCGATATTTTGGTATAGATGCTTCTTTTGCGCCGCATCCTGAACATCCCGACCACAGTGTAGCACGCATGATTGAACTTCTCGGTATCGCGCGCTGTGGATGTAGCGGCACTGTCTTTGCCACCGGGTTTCTTACCGATATCATTAAGACGCTGATCAAAAAAAGCGGTATCCAGTCAACCGGATTCAATGGCGTGATGTTTTCGGTGCTTGAGGATCCACGGCTTGGCGAAGTGAGCGCTGCTCCGAATACTATATCAATAGATTCGCTTCTTGCCTATGCGACGATGTGCGGATGCGGCATTGACATGGTGCCGGTGCCCGGCGATATGACTGAAGCGGAAATTGCTTCAGTCATACTCGATGTAGCCGCCGTAGCACTAAGGCTTGATAAACCCCTTGGTATTCGATTATTGCCGGTTCCGGGAAAACGTGCGGGAGAGATGACAACTTTCAATCATGATTTTCTGCATAACACGAAAGTTCAGAATATTCTCCATCACAACAGTCTTGCCGTCCTCTCTCGCGCCGAAAAGCTATTTCGTTTTTTAGCGTAATACGTTTTCTATTGATTCAGTATCACCCCTGTAACACAGGGGTAAAACGATTATTTTTCAGGGGGAGTGCAGAATTAAATCGGCAAGTTTTTGCTGGTTAAGTCGTTTCATCTGATACGGCCATGCCTATAAAGTGAGTTGATGAACAAAAAATCAATTTTATTCTGTTTGAATCAAAACGCATGCAATCAGTTTTGCTGTCAAAAGAAGATTCCTTTATTTTACTCTGCTGCTGTATAGAACCTGACGCGCAGCAACGCTCAACTATTAATGCGGCGCTTACCCCGGATCTTGACTGGGAATATATAATTGGCATCGCCGTGCGCCACGGTATTGCAAGTATGATTTATAAAAATATTATCGGACTGGAGAACCACTCATATGTCTCACCGTTGATTTTTGAACACCTCAGGAAATTTTATCACGGCGCAGCGTATAATAATCTTCTTTTATTAAACGAATTCAAGAAGATAGCCCGTGCATTTAACGCTGAGCAGATTCCGTTTCTACCTCTCAAAGGTATTGATTTTTTTAAAACAATTTATGGCAATATAGCATTGCGTCCTGCAAATGATATAGATATTCTGGTTAAAAGAGTGGACTTAAATCATGCCATAGAGACACTGTGTGGTTTGGGTTATGATCAAAAGAGAACTGCGCACCCGACCGAGGAACTTTTTCACTGTGTTTTTTCTCGGCCAGTCGCAACCGCAACAATTTTTGTTGAGTTGCACTGGGATCTGGACATCCCCCAATCACCATTTAAGGTTTGTGTTGATGATTTCTGGAAGCGGGCGCACATTGTAACTTCTGGCGGAAACTGGTTCTACCGCCCATCGCTGGAAGATACCATACTATTTACCGCATTTCACATCCTGAGAGCACCGCTCGCCGGTGATACGTTGGGTATTGTATCCCTCAGAGGGCTGGTGGATGTAGCAGAGATGATAAAAAAGCACGGTGGCAAAATAAACTGGGATAGGATATTTAGCAGGGCCCAGCAGTATCGTGTTGAACGCCCCCTCCTGACCGTGCTGTATTTGCTCGAGGTCTTCTTTAATGTTCGAGTAAGAGAAAATCTTTGGGATACATTGCGTGCCCAAGGTTTTCAAGAAGAAATGCTGCGGCATATGATTGGCGAGTGGATTTTTTCTCATAAAGAGGCCAAGGATATTTTTTTGCCCAATATAATTGAAGCCGTTGCATCACCGGGAGGCACGATAAAAAAACTTTCACTATTAAAAATATTCAACACAATCTATATTGTATTACGTCATCAACTGCGGACAGCGCCCTCGCTGCTGAACGCAGTGCGGGCGATTCGGAAAAAGTTTTGGAAGTCGTTCATCAATTACCTCAAAATAGTATATCTCATGATTTGCGATTATCGGCAGATTAATAGAATACTGCATGATGAGCTGGTTAAGAGGAGTAAACTTGAAGAAATTGACAATTGGATTCGTGGACGCTGATGAACGCTTAATGCTTTTTACCCGCTGCTTCAATAGTTTCCACGAACCGCGCAGCAATTTTATCACGAGAAAATTCGGTTTCAGCAAGTCTTCTGCCCCGCATGCCCATTTCTTTAATTTCCTGTGCATGATCCCGCATCCATACCACGGCATCAGCAAACGCAGCGGGATCATCAGGCGGCACGACTATTCCACATTGGTGAGCCCGGATTAAATTCGCCAGCCAACCGGGGTAGTTATTTATCACCGGTAGTCCAGAGGCAATATAATCAAAAAACTTATTTGGCGATGTGCCGTAGTAAAGGGAAGGTATATTTTTCAACAGCATCAGTCCAACATTCATCAACGGAAGAATGCGGGCAAGTTCCTCTTTTGGAATCGGCGGAATCCAGCAGGTCATAGTATCAAGCCCTTCACGTTTGCTGCGTTCTATAAGGCTTTCGCGCAGGATGCCTTCTCCAATAAAGACGAATCGAATACCTTTTTCTCCCCGTTTTTTTAATACGGTTGCCGCATCAAGTACTGCATCAAGCCCGTTTGTAAATCCATGAGCGCCGGTGAACACGAGGCGAAAATCACCCGGGTCGCCGAAACACGGATCTGTTAAGGTCCCAACGCAGGGCTGAAAGAGATCAATGTCCGAGGCGTTGGGAATCATAGCAATTTTATTGCGCGGATAGCCGGTGCTGCTGATGCCCTCCTCAGCACCCGGAGAAAGAGCAATAATCCGGTCAGCGGCGCGGTATATTTTTTTTTCAAGCCGCTCTAAATACCAGATTAAGAGAGGGTTTTTTATGGCCCCCATAGCAATAGCACCCTCCGGCCAGCGGTCACGGACTTCAAATACAAAAGGAACCCCAAGATGTCGTGCTGCCTTCATACCGGGTATCCCGACCGTCAGCGGTGGCGATGTGGCAAAGATAAGATCGGCATTCAGACGGCGCAGGATTTTTTCTGCTCTTTTTGCGAACCGAATAAAAGCCAGTACCCGTCGACCAAAACTCATCTTATTCCCATAAGGTTCCGCGATGCGTATGACCTCTATGCCATCAATGTTAAGGTGACAGGTTACTCCTTTGGAATTAGCGCTCAAATCAGAGACGTCGTATGCACCGCAGACCATAGTGACGCTGTGGCCGGCTTGCAGCAGGCGTTGGCTCATTTCATATGAGCGTGTTCCGGTAGCGCCGCGCTTTGTTGCAAAGAGTTGATGGAGATAAATGACTTTCAAAATCTCTTTCCGCGAATGGTTATTGCAAGATAGCGGTTACTGTCTGAAAAATAATTTTATTAATTTACGCCAGGAAGATTTTTTGAGGCGTAAAAAAGTCGTCTGCCACACATAATAAAACACCGGATTTACAATTAAAGTTACCGGCGAGGGATACACCTGTTCTACGGGATTGAATTTGTTTTTAAAAGTCAAAACGTCGCCGGCTGATTTCGTTCCTAAATTAAAATACTTTATGCCCTGTTGTTTGAGATGTTTAAAAAAATATAAGAATAGCAGACAGGATGGACTTGGCTTATTGCCGATCGATTCTATGTCAAGTGCCCCGACAACCCCGTATGCGCTCATTCCGTATTGTGCTGTAACAACTGCTTGCACCGGTTTTTGATCGAGGTGGGCAGTGTAGATGTTTATTAAACCAAGCGGACGTGCAAGCGTTAAAAGGTCAATAAAGCTTTTAAGAGGACGGTATGAAAACCCTTTGCGATGCGAGAGCTTTTGAAGAAGAGGCCATACCGTGCTGACAAAATAGTCCGGAGAATTATGAACGGTAATCTGATAACCGGTGTCTATTGCTTTTTTCAGTTCCTGCTTTACCGTTCGCTTGAAGCGGGAAAGCATTACGGCATTATCTTCATCACATTCAACAATAAGTTCTTCAAGAGGATATTTGTAAAAGGGGAAACTTTCCGCTCTCTGGGTATAGCCCAATGACGAAATCAGATCAACCTCGCTTTCATGGGAAGGGGTAAAGCGAAGAAACATAAAGCCATGGCGTTGCGCCCAGGCATAAAGACATTTATATGGTTCAACAGGCGCTGCATTTTTGCTGCAAGGCGAACCGGGGCCTGGTATATTAATCCAATGCGCACGCCATAGAAGCCAAACGTTAAAATGCAGAAATATTGTAGTGGCTGACGCTTATCGCCATAAACAAGATACCGGGGCTTAAAATACATGCCACGAAAAGCCTCGTTCCAGTAGGGATATTGATACAGAGGGGCATCTGTGAGAAGGAGCCGCTCATTCCACCCCGGCAATTCGTGTTTAGATATTTCAGTCCATTGGTAGTTCATGCCAATTTGTCTTTTTACTTATGCGCAGATATAGAGCGTATTATTTTTCCATGCCGCTGTTTCTTTTTTTTGGCTAATAGCTCATAGATCGTATCAGATACATTTACATCGGTTGAAAAGAGGTGCGATTGCAGAGTTAATTTACAAGACAAAGCCTTAGCGGAAAGTTTATTTTTTTACTATAAACGATCCTGTTGTATATAACAATTTACCAATAAAATGTTTTTTTCTTTTTAGATAAGGGTATAACGTCTTATAAAGTTGAAACCGGAAAGGCCTGTAGATTTTTGTATAGGGCGCTGTTAATCGGTAATATATCGGGCGAAAACCTCGCTTAAAGTCGGCAACCCCGCCTTGGACAATAGATGTTAAATCATACTGAAAATAGCCGCGCCGTAATGTTTCTTGCATGGCAGTATATTGCAAGCGGTGGGCAGGATACATCTTATCCGACTTAACTCGTTTTGTTCCTCCCATGACATAATAACCGCGGGTTCCGCCAAACAGAACAACAATCGTTGCCAATATAGTAGAATTATACTCAGCTAACAATACGATTGCGCTATCATTTTGTATAGATGAATAAATTGCCGTTCTAAATGTTTCCCAAGGGCGCACAGGATAATTATGTTCCATGGCATTTTCTTTTAAGAGATTATAACAAGCCTGGAGCTGAATCAGGGATTCAACTTTAACAACTTTCAGATTACTTTTTAAAGAATAATTAATGTCACGTCGCGTTCCCTGCCGGAAGCACGCCAGTAGATCTGGGACATTAAGCTGGACTATTTGACCTTCTCGATTTGTTGCGAGGATACGCGAATCGAATATTTGCCTAAAACCAAGATTCTGCAGCACGTTTGATACGCCGATGTTGGCACTGGAGAGGATTCCAGGGTCATACCGCAGGCCAAAAGCATCTGCGCGCTCTTTCCAAGAGCTACTAAATGGCGCTGCTTCAAAGGGAGAAAACTGCAGAAACATTGCGCCGGTCTCAATAGCATAATTTTCAACTGCCTCCACTACTTGATTCGCAGTGGTACTTTTAGTTTCCCATACCACAGGACCGTGCGGCACCTGGATCCAGATAAAAGGGCCGAAATGGAATATCATTAAGGCAGCACCGCCGACGATTCCGCCTTGTCCGTTGCACGCGAGCAGATACCTTGTCTGAACACCAAACGACGCGTAAGAATTAAGATAATCTGCTAAAGCATAAAAACTTGTAGAGGGACATGAACGGACAAAACTGTTCCATTTATCAATGTCCTCTTTTGCAGTGGCAAATTTAATATTTACCGGCGTGTGGGTTACGTTTAATTTCACGGTCATAGAAAATTTAAATAGTTAAAAAATTAATTATAACTTGTTAATTAAAATTTTGTCAATGACGCAATCGAGAGAGAGCCTTAGGCGCGCCAAAATATCCACTCCGTGCCTTTTTATTTTGACTTATTTTATCGGATAGTTAATAATTCTTTGTTAAATTAAAGGAATTATAGGAGATATTACTTTGAAACTCATTCTGGTAGCGGGTGCGCGCCCCAATTTTATGAAAATTGCGCCTCTGGTCAAAGCATTAGAAAAGTCAGCCAGAGCCGATAAACACATAACGTGGAAATTAGTCCACACTGGTCAGCATTATGACAATACAATGTCTCGGATCTTCTTTGATGAGCTTGACATACCGGAGCCTGACGTCCATCTGGAAGTGGGGTCTGCTACACATGCCGTGCAAACGGCGCAGATTATGATTGCCTTTGAAAAGGTGTGCCTGGTTGAGAACCCTGATATGATAATAGTGGTAGGAGATGTAAATTCTACCGTAGCCTGTAGTCTTGTGGCAGCAAAGATGGGTATAAAAATAGCCCACGTTGAAGCCGGTTTGCGCAGTTACGATCGCACGATGCCGGAGGAGATTAATCGCGTGCTTACTGATGCGCTTTCAGATTATCTGTTTACGTCCTGCGAGGATGCCCATGATAATCTGCTAAAGGAGGGGATTGACAAAAAAAAGATTTTCTTTGTGGGCAATGTTATGATTGATACCCTGCTTGCATTTAAACGAAAAAGTGATGAATCAACGATCATGCGTCAACTTGGCGTTGAAAATTCTGCAGGAGAACTAAGGAATTATGCGCTGTTGACCTTGCATCGGCCAAGCAATGTGGATAACAGGGAAAACTTTGTCGTGCTGATAAGCGCGTTGAAGACAGTATCGCAAAAAATTCCAATAATTTTTCCTGTTCACCCGCGCACTCGGAAACAGATTGAAGCGTTTTCTATGAGTAAAAACTTTAATTCGTGCGAAAGTATGAGCGAAAACAGAAGCGGGATATTTTGTGTAGATCCGCTTTCTTATCTTGATTTCGTAAAATTGATGTCACATGCAAAACTGGTTTTTACGGATTCAGGAGGTATTCAGGAAGAGACGACCATTCTGGGCATCCCTTGTATCACGCTGAGGGAAAATACCGAACGGCCTGTTACTGTTACCGAAGGGACCAATGCACTTGCCGGGACTGACCCTGAAAAAATTAATAAATATACCGATGATATTCTTTGCGGCGCATGGAAAAAAAGCAGAGTGCCGAAGCTGTGGGATGGGAAAGCTGCTGAGAGAATTGTATCAATACTCAAGAACTATGCAATGGAGTTGCCTTTATGACTGGAACACAGGTGAAAAGATGCGTTAAGTGTATTATGCCGGCATCAGTGCCCGGGGTTACCCTCAATCATGAAGGGGTCTGCAATTTTTGTCTTGACTTCAAGCAGATAACATATCGTGGCCAGGAAGAATTGGATATAATTGTCGAACGCGCAAGAAATAAACGGGCCAGATATGACTGCATTGTTCCGATGAGCGGCGGCAGAGACAGCACCTATGCCCTCTACGTTGCCAGGAAAATTTATAACCTGAGGACTCTTGCGGTAAACTATGACAATGAATTCCGGCACGACCAGGCGTTGTTCAATATCAAAAAAGCATGCGAGATTCTCGGCACCGAATTCATTTCAATTCGTTCAAAACAACAGCTGGGGAAACGGATTGTATTGTCAACTATTCGGGAATACCTGAGCGCTGGGAGATTTGGGATCCCTCCCGAGACGTGCATTGCCTGCAACTATGGCATTAAAAGCATACCGTACCGTGAGGCTGAACGGCACGGCGTACCGCTGATAATCTACGCCGGCTCGCAAGAGGAAAAAAGCAAGGATATGATAACTAAAGTATATCGTGCAGTTAGTGTTCCTATTAAGCGAAAAATTATGGGAAAGATAAATCGTTTAAACCCGTACCATTGGAAGTTCAGATATTACCAGATGCGCCTGAAACAAGAGTTTCCTGTTTCAGGTAACAGTATTTTTTCAAGTCGTGTCAGACCCTTCCTCAACAATAACAATATAACAGAATTGCATTTGTTTGATTACATACCCTGGGACAGAAAAAAGATTACAGAAACCATAACCAAAGAATTAGCATGGACACGAACCCCCGGTCATATAAGCTCTTGGAGAAACGATTGTGCACTTCACCAGTTTGTGAATTATGATTTTATCACGTTGTTCGGATGCACGAGGGACTGTTTTGGTTATTGCAAAATGATCAACTCCGGGAAAATGACTCGCGAAGAAGCGCTTAAACAGGAGGAAGCTATGCTGGCATCATACCAGGATGGAATCATCAACAATGTGAATATTGAAGAGCTGTTATTGAACCAAGTGGGTCTTACAAAAAAGGAGATTGCCCAAATACTCTTTAAGCGGTAGCAGTGTTTGCCCAAAACAAAAGAGCTGGTCTATTACTGATGCTGAGGGTGCTTATAAAAAACATATGCCCAGTTACAAAATCATCCCTAATTACTCGCTCAAAGAGCTTACCACTATAAAAACAGGTGGCCGCACACAATATTTTGCTAAGGTTTCCAATATTGCAGAAATTAAAGAGCTCATCCAGTTTGCCAGAGAATCGCTCCTGCCATTTTTAATCATTGGCAATGGCTCAAATATTCTGTTTAGTGACGAAGACTTCTGCGGCATTGTTATTTCTCTCAATGGCAAACTGAAGGACATTGTATTTGATGACAAAAACAGCACGGTTACTGCAGGAGCAGGCGCTCCGTTAATGAAATTGGGGTTTGACATAGCTCGACGCGGCTTTCTGGGCTGTGCTTATATGGCCGTGATTCCCGGAACGGTGGGTGGAGCGGTAAGAATTAATGCCGGGACATTGGAGGAAGGCGATATTAAAGATCACTTTTTAAGCGCCCTGGTTTTGAACCCAACAACCGGCGTGATTTGTGAATATGATAAAGATTCCATGAGATTTGCCTATCGCAACAGCGTACTGGCGCGTTCCCGGAAAATAATCCTTCAAGCAACATTCAAGTTGCCACAACAGGATCGGCTCTATAGTAAGGAAGCGCAGAAGATAGTGAGCGAGCTGCTGGCTGTGCGCAAGGCAAAGCAGCCGGTAAATCAAAAAAATTTTGGTTCCACCTTTAAGCGTCCACTCCCCGGGAAACCGCCAGGCTGGTATCTTGAACAGGCAGGAATGAAAGGCATGCGCGTGGGAGGCGCCATGGTGGCTCAAGAGCATGCGAACTGGATAGTAAATGTTGATAATGCCACGAGCAGTGATGTGAAGAAGCTCATAGAGATCGGTCAGAAGCGTGTGTTTGAAAAATTTGGTATATGGCTGGAGCGCGAAGTAATTTACTTGCCAGAAGACATGGAGGATTGGCATGACTGAAGAAGTTAAGGAATATAGAATCAAGCCATCGCGCCTCAACGGTATAGTCACAGTCAGCGGTGCAAAAAACAGCGCCTTAAAACTTCTTACCGCATCACTGCTGACGAATGATAAAATTGAAATTAATAATTATCCTGAAAGCCTGCTTGACACTCAAATACATCTGGAAATGTTGAGACAATTGGGAAAACAATGCACAGTGGCAGATAACAAAGTGACGATTACACAACAGCAGGGCGTGAAAAGCTATCTTGCATGGGATAAGAGATCAATCCGGAATACGCTGCTCATATTGGGCACTCTGGTCACGCGCACCGGACAAGGTGCTGTTCCGCTCCCCGGGGGGTGTGACATTGGAGACCGTAAATACGACCTTCATGAGATGATATTGCGCAGCATGGGTGCTGAAGTCTGGACTGAAAATAATATGTTATGCGCTACCTCACGGGGGCGGCTCAAAGGAGCAGAAATTTATCTTGCCATACGTTCTACGGGCGCGACTGAAAACGCCATATTGTGTGGTTGCCTTGCTGAGGGCATAACCCGTGTGTGGAATCCCCATATCCGCCCTGAAATCATTGACCTTATTGCCTGTCTCAGGAAGATGGGCGCATTGATTAAGGTTTATGGGCAACAATGTATTGAGATAGAGGGAGTGGAGGGCCTTATCGGAACACAGCATACAGTGATTCCTGATAATATGGAGGCAATTACCTGGCTCATCGGATCAGTAATAACCAATGGAGATGTGGAAATTGTTGGCTTTCCTTTTGAACATCTTGAAATTCCGCTTATTTATTTGCGAGAAAGTGGCGCCAAATTTTATCGTGGGGAAGACCGCTTGATCGTGCGGGGTGGCTGCTGCTATCCGATTGATATAAGTACGGGGCCTTATCCAGGAATCAATTCAGATATGCAACCGATGTTTGCCGTATATGGTCTTTGCGCAAAAGGAGAGAGCCGCATCATTGATTTGCGGTTTCCCGGCAGATATTTGTATGCTGAAGAAATGAAAAAAATGGGGGGCAAGTTTTCCATTAACGGTAACATGCTTTCAATTTTTGGTGGAGACCCATTAAAAGGAACACGGGTAAAAGCTACAGACTTAAGGGCAGGTGCAGCCTTGACTTTGGCGGGGCTGGTTGCAGAGGGTGAAACTACTATTGAAGATGCCTGGCAAATTGAAAGAGGGTATAATCGAATCAGGGAAAAGCTTAAATCTCTGGAAGCAAAAATTTCCGCATGATTTAACATAAAAAGCACCACTCGATTAACGCGTTAAAAATATAGATAATGTGGCAAGAGAAATTGTGGGTAAAATATTTTTAAATATTGTGCGTTAGTATGACTCATGAAAAGCTAACAAGTAGTCAAATGGACTGCACAGAAACAATAAGTAACACTGCACATATTTGGAAGGTAGCGATGATGTCGTTTTCTGAGTGTTTTACTTTAGATGTGTTCAAAAGAACTGGAAAACTCTTGTCATTCAGAGAAATTTTAGAAGAATTGATATTTAACCCGGGATACCGCGTAGTTGTGTATTACAGGCTTTCCTGTTATCTAAAAAATGTTAAATACTTCAAGAGACTATGCCGCATGATGAGCGATTTAATAATTGTTCGTTTGCAAAGAGTGCCGGGCGTTGAGTTTCGCACTTGTTTTGAAATAGGCGCAGGTCTCAATGTTTATCATCCCCATGATATTGTTATTGGCGCCGCTGTTAGGATTGGGGAAAATGTGACTATTTGTAATGGCGTCACCCTTGGAGCACGAACTCTCCGTGATCAAGATGTGATAAAAAATAAATATGAAAGGTATCCGATCATAGGCAATAATGTCACTATTTTCTCCGGGGCAAAAGTTTTAGGGCCAATTAAAATCGGTGATAACTCAATCATCGGTGCAAACTCGGTAGTAAATAGTTCTTTCCCTGCAAACAGCGTCATTGCTGGTAATCCTGCCCGTTTAATTCGCACTATAAAATAACATGTCTTTCGCACAGGACAGTATACGAACCTTTTTCATTCGGTCTTCCCTTATATTTTTAAATTTACTGGGCGGAATAATCTGTGCCCGCTGGTTGGGACCTGAAGGTGTCGGTATAATTGCCCTTTCAGCTTTATTGCAAAACTTTGTCATGCGTTTTGGCAATCTTGGTTTTGGCAGCGGGTTTTCATTTTTTATTGCCCAGGGAAGAATCACCGGGAGGGAAGTTCTCACTCTGGCGTTTGGGCTGTGTGCTGGTATAGGTCTCTTGAGTTGCATCACTTTATTGCTGATCTGGAAACTTGAATTTTCTCCCTGGCGAAATATGCCCCCGATAATTTTTTATCTCAGTCTTGTAATAATTTTCCCCTTTTTTATGAACTACCTTCTTTCAATGATTCTCAGCGGGCACCTTGAAATAAAGATTACTAATAATTCTGAAATTTTAAGAACAATAATTTTTCTCTCGGGGCTTGTTTGTTTGGTAATTTTCTTGCGATGGGGTATTTTAGGCGCGGTCTTTTCAGACATCATGGCGCAGTGCGGAATTTTTTGCTACTTACTAAGGCATATTCAAAAAAGAGAAGATATGCCGGTTATGGGCAAAGGTGAAGGTAATAAAACAAAACTATTATTAGAAATATGGAAATATGGCAGATGGAATTATCTCATATTATTTTTTAATTTTTATATTGGCGAACTCCCCATAATGGTTTTATCGTACTTTTTCTCCTACAATATCGTTGGGTTTTTTTCTATGGGCAGAGGCCTGATGGAAAAAACCAGGATACTGCCGAATGCTTTTTCACAAGTGCTGTTTCCCTATACAGCAGCCTCAACTGAAACGGTAGCGGTTAACCGAACAAACATTCTGTGCAGAAATTTTCTTGTTCTGAGCTGTGGTATGGTTATTATTCTTGCAGTTATACTCAAACCGGTTATCATGCTGCTTTACGGGGAAGCATTTCTGCCGGTTATTCCCGTTTTTTACGCCCTTATCCCGGCAATTATCTTTTGGCCGCTCTCACAGTTTTTAACTGTTCATGTGGCGGGATTCGGCAACCCCCAAAACGTTTTGCTGAGAAATCTTATTGCATTACCGGGATGTATAGTAGCGTGTTTAATTTTTATACCAATGTGGGGAGCTGTGGGGGCAGCGTTAAGCGTAAGTGCAGTATATCTAATCCTCGCTTCAGTAAGTCTGTATGTATATAAAAAATCAACCGGCGCCCCGTTATCTGAAATACTTTTTATACGGGCTGAAGATTTAGCCTATTTCCGAGGAATTCTCAATAAACTCCCAATCAGACTTTTCAGAAGTCAGGCATCTCAACCATAAAGATTTGCCTATTTAAACTCTCTGTGTTTCTGCTTGAACATTCAAATGGTAAATTTTTTCGAGAATTACAGGAAAAGTCAGGCAGGCCCACATAACTGGATCAACTTGAGCCGTGCTCGCCAAAAAACTAAAAAGCCAGGATGCTATGCATATCTGAAAATATCCTGCAATATCTCTATATTCTTCGGTTTTTTGCTTTAAAAAAGCGGCGGCTTTAAGCGATAACGAAACTATTGCCACAAATAAACCAAACCCTATGATTCCCTGCTCGGCAAGAAGATGCAGATAGGCATTGTGGACTGAGCGGGATAATGCCTGTTTTCTCTCGCCAAGCTGTTCTATTGCCTGTTCCACAAAATTATTCGGCCCAACGCCAAACAAAGGATTGCGAACCCAAAGATTAAGCGATACACCCATAAGATGTAAGCGCATGGTCGTGCTTGCATCAAATTTTATTTCTCCTGAACGGGCTTTTCTGACGGTCTCTCTTTGCTGGTAAAATTGAGCTCCAATGAATATAAAACAGAAAGCAATGAGGGCCAATATAAGGTATGTCTTTATGTTCCGGGACTGTTTCCAACTGATTAAACCTATTACAAATATTAAAGTCAAAAGCCCACCACGTGAAATACTGTAAAAAATTCCAATGACGCTCAACACAAGAGCTGCCAAGCCCAAAAAACGCAGCAGTTTTGATTTTTCCGTGTTGAACATATAAAATGCAAATGGGAAAATACTGAGTATTGTGGCACTGAAGCGATTTGCATTCGCCAGAAACCCAGAGCTTCTATAATAGCCGGGACTTTCTGCCAGCCTTTCGGCAATAGGGTTAAACTGCTCATAAATTGCAAAAATTCCGTTCAGAGCAGCCGCCAGCACTAACAGCCTGATAATTGTTGTCAGCTCATGTTTTTCTTTAATAAAAGAAACCAGCACAATAGAAAGTAAACCAGCTTTCACGTAATTGGCAATCTGTACAGATTGCCAAATTTCTAATTTGCCAGAAAAAATATAAGAAAGAATAGCACAGAAAATAAAAAGGAATATCAAAACGGTGAACCATGTCTGCCTTTTAATTACCGGATTTAAAATGCTGACAAGGGTTCTTAGAAACAGGATACCCCCTATAATAAAAATGGGACGAAACTGCTCGATTTTTTCGGCAATAAATTCACCCGGGTTACATAAGAACAGTAACAGAAGGCAATATATTCCCCGTAACGGGTTAAAAAGTGCTATGAGGGCAATTAAACCCATTGCCGCCAGATATATCTTGACAAACATAACGGTATATCAATAGAGATAGAGATGATTACAAAGCTATCTATTAACGACGCTTAAAAGATGATAAAGAAATTTAAACCATAGTGCCTTGCAATTCAAGACCCAAATAGCCCCTCATATTTATTTCAGCTTCTCCATTATTTTTTTTATTTCAGATCCTCTCCAAACAACCGTTTAATTGCAGACCCCCCTTTACATTGGTAACAGAAAAATCAATCGGCAAAACTATTGGTATATTTATAGCACTTATTAGCTTTCGAAGTCTTTATTATTTTTTAACATATTGAAATAACTTAATAAATTAAAATCTTACGACAAAGGAGTTATCAATGTATAACAAATATTATAATTATTTTAGGCAAGTTATAAAATTGTTTACACTTATTGCAATGTTTTCGATGTGTGTGCCTAACGGTTCTTATCCCCAATCCTGTGATAGGGATGGGGTGTGTGATGTTGGAGAAGACCAAGATAATTGTGTTTATGATTGTATGGTTAGCACGTTACACAAGCATATAAAATTACATCATCCTTCGAGAACCCAAAGGATTGTTCGTTATCGGATCAATGGCTCCAAAGAAGAAATAACCAATATAGATCAGGTTAAAGATTTTCTCTTGGCTAAACTTGATTTTGCTGTTTATGGGATGGTAGGTAATTACCGGTTATTTAATTTAACTGACAGAATACCTGTTGTCATTTCAAGAAACCCGATGCATTGCAATGATTTAACGGAATACCCTTACGAAATTGCATACGATGAATTTATGGAATATAATCAACATGAGGAATGGTTTGTCCACGGTTGCAATGCCGCTGAAACACAGGATACACGAATAAAACATAAATGGTATGACACGTGGTTCTATAATCCGATTCCTGCATTTATAGAACGATTTACAGATTGGACGAAATGGAATTTAGAAAACAATGCGGCCCTTGAGGGCGTTTATTATGATGAGACTTTTGGCTGGTTGAATTGGAAAAACTTTTATATTGCTAATTGCGCCGAAGAATATTCAGTCTTAGAACTTCAGGCTGACGATGGCACCAAGTATAAATACATTAAGACCAGTGAACCCATAGACATGTCATCAGAATTTAATTTTATTATAACAGACATTGATTCAACACAAATATATAACATATTTGGAATCTGGGCTGAAGTCGGCATTATTTTTCTGGAAGATAATACCGTCCCCGCAGGAACCAGGGTGATATTAATCCGCGACATAAATGCAACTATTCCACAGGAAATAATAGATTCTTGGAAACAGACACGATTGCAGGTCCTTGAAAAAACCAGACAAAAAATAGGCGGCAAATTGATGGTTTACAACGGATTTTCTATATCGCGTGATTATGACAATGACTTTTTGCAGTTTGCAGATGGGGGGCTAACGGAAGGGTTTATTCATACTGCTGGGCAATTGCCGCATGAAAACTTTGATGCATTAAAGTGGAAAAAGAATGTAGATCAATTGCAAAATATTTCTGATAACAAAAAGAAGATTTATCTTGCACAAACAACAACAAAAATAGATCCCAGTACCACCGAGAGCGAACTGCAAAAACTTGCTTTGTATGCCTTTACCTCATTTCTCTTAGGTAAAGGCGATTATGCCTATTTTGCATTTCACGTTGTGCCATCAAATACTCTTGATTATATTTATTTTGATTACTGGGAAACAGATATTGGAGAGCCGTTAGAATATTATCACGCCAGAGGTGATAACCTATATGAACGGGAATTTGAGAACGTTTTGGTGTTGGTAAATCCTGGCGAAAGCAGTGCAACGATTAATCTCGGTGCGCAGTTTCGCACCTTAGCGGGGACTATTGTAACCAGTGTTACTATGGTACCCAAAAGCGGTATTATTTTATACAAAACTGCTGTGCAGAAAACCACTACAACATCCGCGCAGACGATAACAACAACGACCTTCAAGCCATCAACTACAACTTCTTCAGTGCCAACAGCGACGACTAGCTCAGTGCGTGCAACAACCACAACATCAATATTGCCGACAACAACGACTTCGACACTTCCGGCTACTACCACATCAACAATATTTCCAGTAACAACTTCAATTCCTACCGGCACCACCACCATTGTTCCTACTGAATGTGCAATTGATGCTGATTGTGATGATGGTGTTTTCTGCAACGGCGCTGAACAATGTGTAGCGGGACTCTGTGCTTCAGGCGATGTCCCCTGTCAAACAGGGCAAACGTGTAAAGAATCTCAGAAAAAATGTCTTGAGGTAAAGAAAAAACCTGCCAAAATTATGCTCAATGCCATTAAGCAGCCGCGCTTTACTGATAAGAAGTCAAGATGGCTTATAGTGCAGACAGCAGAGGATACCAGTTTCAACCAGAAGAAAAGTCGCATAATACTCAAAGGCCCTGCTGATACTGCAGCAGGGGTTACAATAGATACTGCAAAAACAGTAAAATTGAATACAGGATTTGGCGGGTTTATTATATTGCCCATCGTTGTTCATAAATCTGCAACCCCCGGGCCGTGGGCAGTTGTAATCACGACTGAAATTGAGGGAGATAATCCATTTGAAGAGATGATAATAGCTGAATTTACTATCACAAAATAGCAAAGGTCAATTTAGATGTAATCCACAATTACATTTCAGCTCGTTTTACGAACAAATTTGATCCCTTCGGTGCCATAAGATATCCCATATCACCTTTCCACCATTTTATTGATCCAGTGCAATTGAGATTCATAATAGACCGCTTAGGTCCTCCTATAACACTTTGATAATGTGCTGGTTTATTAATTATCCAGCCAACCTCATTACGCAAAATAGTGGTGTGTGCGAAGGAATCTAATAGTTTTCGCAACTCTGCAAATGATATACTGATAATGTCCCTATCCTGCTGTCGGCTCGCTATGTACTCAATGTTTTTAACAAAAAAAGGATTTAATTTCGGATTATTGTTATCTCCAGAGAAGCAATTATCTGCAATATATGTTTGCTGTGCCCCAAAATAACAGTGTGCAATAAGCAGCCCCGATTCTTTAATAAGAGAATCAATTATTTTTGGTTTAATCTGCAAGCCCAAATGATTCAGAAGGAGCGTATCAAAAACAAGAAGGTTATTTTCCTCATTTAAGCCAAAACAGGTGCCATCCTGCCCATATAGTGCAAAGGGTGCAATCCACAAAGAACGCAACAACTTTCCCGCCCGATAAACATCAATCCAACTCTTTTTTTCAAAGGGCTTCTTCCTAAGCATTATAAATTGATGGGAGCCGCAGATGTTTTTTATTGCATGATCAAAAAAGTATAGCAGCGAATTTAAATTTAATGATCTTAATGAGAACAAAGATGTTTTCAGGTCATGATAAATATCAGCATATGTTCTTGGGGACCATATGGAAAGTTTGGTGAAAGGATTGTTCCAGATATCAGTAAAAGACCAGTAGTTTTTTATACCATACTCTTCAAGTAAATCGGTCAGCCGGATTCCACATTCAAGAACATTCTGGTTTGAAAAAAGATATGAACCCACACCATGGTCTATCCAAGTTGAAGGGCAAAAGCAGGCCATTTGTTTTATTCTCAGGCGGCACTCAGTAATATCGGGAGGGTTTTTGCGCGGCCCAAAGCCGTGCACCGCTAATTCACTGCCACTTTCATATAATCTTTCAGCATGTCTTTTATAATCGGGAATATCAAGACCAGGCTCGTTTTTGGTTGCGATCGGTTCGCTGCACGGAAAAACCGATTTCGTGCATCTGAAATTATTTTTTATGAACAAATCGCTCAGCAGGCGCAGTTTTGCCACTGAATCAAAATCAGCGTGGTCGGTAAGGCATATAGCAGCACGGGCACCTTCAGGATACGGCTCAAGCCATATGCATTCATCAAGGGCACGTAGTCTGTCC
>Ga0101944_10002773_pt1 | contig 26961 bp, 23 predicted proteins | sample DewCreD2012metaG_FD_75245 | JGI IMG/M metagenome (GOLD analysis project Ga0101944, IMG submission 75245) | Hot spring sediment bacterial and archeal communities from British Columbia, Canada, to study Microbial Dark Matter (Phase II) - Dewar... ... | reverse complement strand
GTCGTAGCCCGGCTTGCGGTGGATGTCCACCGTGCGGGCAAAACGCGGAGCTCGCGCATCGTCGAGCCAGTAGTAGTACGCCTGCCAACTCGTCGGGCTGGAAACCAGGATCACATCCCCCGAACGCTCGTGGTCCAGGGCATATTTGGCGCGCTGCGACCCTGCCAGCACCTCGGCGATCCCCTCCTGCCGGCGGAAAAGATCAACGACTTTCCCAATAAGCTTCTCGTCCCGCTCTTGGACGAAGACGTGGGAAAACTGGTGGTCCACCAGCGCCCAGGCAGGCGTGGCCGCCAGGTCGATCAGCTCTCCCTCCTCGGTGTCGCGCACGGCGAGAAGCCCAGCCTGACGCAAGATGCGATTTGGAAAGGCCACATGATCGACCGGTGTAATGACATATTCCGACGCCACCAGCCACAGCGGCTGCCCGGCCGGGTACGCTTGCTGCGCGGACGCGGCCAGTTGCCCGATCACCTCGTCCAGTTCGGTCAGAGCCTGACGGGCTGGGGGACTTTCCGGCCCCGTTCGCTGCGCGGCGTAGTCGAGGTGAGGCAAATAAATGAAGAAAAACCTAGGCAAAAATTGCTTCATGGCCCAGGCAGCCGATTGAGCGATCCAAGCCGTCGATCGGATGTTGGCCAGCGGCCCCCAGAAATGTTGCAAGGGGAAATGGCCCAAAAGATCGCGGAGGGTGCCATACAGCTCCGTGGGTTTGGTGTAGCACCACAGCGACTCGGTGCCGTCCGGGTTGTGGATCGGGGCGGGCATGCAGACATAATCGGCGCCGCAGCCTTTGCTGAGCATGGGGAACCAGACGGCGGAGGTCAGCCCTGGGTCGTGCTGGTGCATCAGGTCCCAGATTTGCGGCTGGAGAATCTTGTCGTTCCAGGCCGTCCACATTTCGACTTCGTGGCGGTCGCGCCAGTAGAAGCCGTTGGCCACCACCCCATGCTCGACCGGCAGCTTGCCGGTGACCATGTTCGCCTGCACCGGCCAGGTGACGCAGGGGAAGCTCGGCACGAGCGTGGCGCGGTCGCCGTCGCGGGTGAGCTGCGCAAGGTGGGGCATATTCGCAAGGTCTTGTCCGCGCAGGCCTGGCACAGACAACAGGACGACGTAATCGCTCATAGGGTCTGGGACCTTTCCTCGCCGCCAGAGTCGTCGTTTTTGGGAATCTTTGCCGCAGCCGCCGACGGCGCATCGCGACGGTTTTCGCCGCTGCGGATGCGAGACAGCCTACGCCAGCCGCAATTGCCGGACCAGCGGGGAGAGAAAGTCGTAGGCTCGCTGAGCGGCTTGCGGCGCCTCGTGGCTGTGCCGGCTCAATTCCACGTGCAGCGGTCCGCGGTAGCCGGCGCGAGCCAGAGCTTCCAGTACCGGCGGGAACTGAATTTCTCCCTCGCCGAACATCAGATGCTCGTGCACGCCAGCCCGCATGTCCTCGATGTGCACGTTGACGATCCGCGGCCCCCAGCGGGCAATGGCGTCGGCCAGCGGCAGCTCCCCTTGGCACCACAGGTGGCCGATGTCCAGCGTCAGCCCCAGATGCGGCGCATCGATCCACTGCAGCAGGCGGTGGAACGCCCGCGTGGTATCGATGAACATCCCTGGCTCCGGCTCGAATCCCAGCATCACGCCGCTGTCGGTGGCATGCCGCAGGACCGCCCGCAAGCCATCGGCCAGCCGTTCGAGGATTTCTTCGTCCGAAGCCGCATCGCGCCGGGCACCCGACCAAAGCGAAACGCACTCGCTGCCCAAGGCGACCGCCGCGTCGATCGCCCGCCGCAAGAAGTCGACGCGGCGCTGGCGCTGGGCGGGGTGCGGCGAGATCAGCGTCGGTTCATGCTTGTGCCACGGGTCGAGCAGGAATCGAGCGCCGGTCTCGATCACGCTTTTCAGCCCCAATCGCCCCAGTGTCTCCCGGAGCCTGCGCAGCTCCTGCGGCCAGGCCGGCGCGAAGGGATTCAGCGGCCCGTGGTCCAGCGTCAGGGCCACGCTCTGGTAGCCGATCCGGGCCAGCACCTCCAGAGCCTCGAACGGGTCGTGGTGGGCAAACCCATTGGTGTTGTATCCCAGCAGCATGGCCGACCTGACTTACCCCTCGCTGCCCGGCGGTGCGCGGGAGGTCCTCCACCGTCCCGTCGGTTCCTAGGTGGAATAGACCCACCGACCCAGCACCAGCGCTGGCACCAGCAGCGCTGCCAGCGCGACCCCCGTCCCGGGGCCGACCAAGGCCAGCCCCGCCGCGGCGTCGAACCAGATCAGCGACAGGATACTCTGCTTCACCGCCGCCTGCACCTGAGCCGGCTCCGGCTCAGCAATCGCCATGCCGCAGCGCCGAACGACCGTCAGCAACAGCAGCCCGACCAGAAGCCACCAGAGCGTCGGCTCCAGCCCCGGCCCGACCAACCGCACGCCCTGGCCGAATAGCGCGATCCCCGCCACCATCGGCACGACCGCCAGCAGCAAGGCCCCACGGCGGCTGCGCTTGGCTTCGGTGCGCGCCAGCCAGGTGATCCCGCTCACGTACAGCCCGATCCCGCCCGCGATCGCCCAGTGCGGCCCGCTCAAGCCCAGCACACGAAATGCCGGTGCCGGATCGTCGACAACGGCCAAGCCGGCCGCCATCCCCATCGCCACGTTCAGCATCCGACAGGCGCCCATCGCCACAGGACCCACGGGCGTGGCCTTCAAGAGGCCGTTGTACGCCAGGATGGTCACCGCCAGCAGCAGGGCCAGCAATCCAGCCCGGCCGTCGCCCATCCTTTCCGGTGACGCTCCAAACGCTCCGTAACCGGCGAGCATCCCGAGCACACAGCCGACCCCTAGCAAGGTGAATCCGGCCCAGGCTGCGGCAGTGGGGCGAATCTGACCCGACGGAATCGGGCGAAACGGCCGCTCGCGGGCGTCCACCTCCCGATCGAACCAGTCGTTGAGGATCATCCCGGAGGTGTACAGGGCCGCCGAGGCAACGGCCAACGTGCCCGGCACCCACGCACCTGGTTCCCAAGATCGCGTCACCACCACGTAGCCCATCAGGACGTCGGCCACCGCGGTGAAGACGTTCGGCACACGGGCCAGACGCAGCCAAGCCAACAGCGCCGGCGTCGCCCTGCCAGACGCTGTGTCGTCTCCCGATTCAAATACCGGTGGCGGACCTGCCAAGGCAGTTTCACGCGGCAAAAAATAAAAATATAATCTTTACATCCAAGCCGCGACTGGGCATCCGACCTTTTAGGCCGGCAGAGTCGCGGACTGGGCTTCCGCGCGTTTCCATAGGGATGCCACCCTCCGACCGAGGCTCGGAGGGCAACACGGTCTGCCAAGCGGGGCTGCGGATCGACGCAAGTTGTGCTTGCGACGCGGCCGATCGTAGCCGCTGGCAGAGCAGCCGACCGCGCATTGGTTCACCCCTTCTCGAAGCTGCGACCCCTTCGAGAGAGGGGGCCCAAGCGGCCTGGTTTAATAGCGACGGCCGCCGCCATCCCGGCCGCCACCGTAGCCGCCACGGCCACCGCCATAGCCGCCACGGCCACCGCCGCCCCCTCCGCCATAGCCACCCTGGCGCGGCGCGCGTTCCCGCGCCTCGTTGACCACCAGCGGACGGCCACCGACCGTCTGCCCATTGAGGGCACTGATGGCCGACTCCATATCGGCCTCATTGACCATCTGCACGAAGCCAAAACCACGCGACCGCCCTGTTTCGCGGTCGATGATCACTTCCGCGGCGGCCACCTCGCCATGTTCCCGGAACAACGCCTCCAAGTCGGACGAGGAGTACGCCCAGGGCAGGTTGCCCACATAAATCCGCTTAGCCATTCCGACAGGTCCTCACCTAAAACCTCGAAACCTCAAACTCAAACAGTTGGCCGGCACTTGCGCGGAAAGCGGCGAAAAGCCGCGGCACGTCGTTCCCTTCGGACCCTGTCGCAATCGCTTCGCGAAAGCCAGCCTCGGTGGCTTCCACGGGCAAGGGACGTAGGATACCAACCAGCCACAAGCGTTGTCCTTCGCCGACCTCGGCCCAGGTCAGCAACTGTTCCACGCTGAACTATACCCGCTGGGCAAACCCGAAAAAAGCCTGATCCCGTTCCGCCAGAGCGATTTTTGTGCGCGGGGGGCCAGCGGGCCAGCCTGGAAGGCCCGCGCCGTCGATGGACGCTCCCCGCTGTGTCTGCCACAATAGCAGCGCTTACTAGCAGCGCTCGGTGCTGGCAGGGATGCTGGCGTAGTCCTCCGGTCCTCGACACGGGGCACTCGACGATGAAACTCTCGCGGCGTGGTTTTTCGGCGGCCACGCTGGCCGCCGCGGGCTGGATGAGTGGCACGCCTCTGGCCCGGTTGTCCGCCCAGCACGCGGCCGGCGGGCGCCGCGGGGACCTGACGATCCAGGCGGTGCAGGTCACCCCCATCGCCGTCCCCGACCCGCCTTTGCTGGCGGCCTCCGGCTGCCACGGCCCCTACTTCCTGCGAACCATCGTTCAAATCGTGACCGCGGAAGGGATCCATGGCTGGGGAGAAACCAGCGGTGGGCGGCGGACGGTCGAGGAATTGCAACGGGCCGCAGGGCGGTTGGTGGGGCACAGCGCCTTGGCCTGGCGGAAACTGACAGCACCGCCGCTGAGCCTCAGCCCGCGGGCCTATGCCGCAGTGGAGGTCGCGTGCCTGGACGCGATCGGCAAGGCGAGCGGCCTGAGGCTGTGCGAATTGCTGGGCGGGCCGGTCCGCGAGGATCCCGAGTTCGCTGCGTATCTTTTCTTCCGCTATGCGGCCGACGACCCGCGACTGCTGGCCGACCCGAGAATCGTCGACGACCGGGGGAAAGGAGAAAAGGCGCTGGACCGATGGGGCGAAGTCCGCACGCCGGAGGCGATGGCCGAGCTGGCCTGGCAATTCCACCAGCGGTTCGGCTTCCGGGTGCATAAGCTCAAAGCGGGGGTCCTGCCGCCGAAGGTGGAGCGCGACGCGCTCGCCGCGATCAGCGCTCGCTTCGGCGGGCGACACGCGGTGCGGATCGACCCCAATGCCCGCTGGTCGGTGGAAACGGCCATCGACATCGGCCGCGACCTGACCGACTTGCCGCTGGAATACTATGAAGACCCGGTCCGGGGTCAGGAAGCGATGGCGGAAGTCCGCCGCCGCACCCGGCTGCCGATGAGCACCAACATGTGCGTCGTGGCCCTGGACGACATCCCGCCGGCCATCCGCACGCAGCCGGTCGATGTGGTGCTGGCCGACCATCACTATTGGGGCGGCTTTGCCGGCTGCCTGGCCCTGGATGCACTGGCCGCGACGCTGTCGTGGAAGCTCAGCCAGCACAGCAACAGCCATACGGGCGTGTCGATGGCGGCGATGATCCATCTGGCGGCGCTCTTGCCGCGGCTCACCCTGGCCAGCGACACGCACTATCCCTGGCTGGTGGACGACGCGGAGCTTCTCGTCGGCGGCAAGCTGCCGATCGTCGGGGGACGGATGCGGATTCCGCCGGGGCCGGGCTTGGGGATCGAGGTGGATCGCGATCGCCTGGCCCGCGCGGCGGAGCGGTATCGCCGCTGCCCCATGCGCGACCGCGACGATGCCGCCACGATGCGCCTGGTCGAGCCGGGCTGGAAACCGACGCTTTTTTGAGCGTAGGATGAGCAAGCGCCGGACGAGGGCTGGTGGATGGCCCCGTGACGCTCGCCGCAGTGCGGTCGGAGCTGGCCGGTGCTGAACGCCAGGCCAGGCTCTGTCCGCCCAAGCCTCCCGAGGAACGTGCCGCCATGCAAGTGCATGTGACGACCGATAATCACATCCCTGGCAGCGCCGAACTGACCGATAGCGTCAGCCAGATGTTGGAAGCGGCGCTGGTCCGATTTCGACCGCAGCTCACGCGGGTCGAGGCCCATCTGCGGGACGAGAACAGCCGCCAGAAACATGGGCAAGATAAGGCCTGCACCCTCGAAGTCCGCTTGGCGGGATTGCCGCCGCTGGCCGCCAGTGCGACCGGGGACACGGTGCAGCAGGCGGTGCACGCGGCGGCGGAAAAGCTGGTGGCACTGCTCCAGCGGCGGCTGGGCCGGCTGGCCGACCGGCGTCCGGACGGGCCCCCCCAGCCCCCGGCCGGGGAGTGAGGCCGGACGCCCCCTTCCTCCGGGGGCCGCGCTGCGTTCGTGCCGTGCCGCCCGCCTCTGGGGTGTTGGATGGCAACGTGGGCGACTAAGATACGGGCATGTTCACCGGCCTGGTCGAAGAGCGTGGCGTCGTAACCAGCATCCAGCGGGAAGGAACGCGGAAGTCGCTACGCTGGCTGCGGCTGGAGGTCAAAGCGCCCCACGTGGCCAAGGACGTGGCGGTGGGCGACAGCCTGGCGGTGAGCGGCTGTTGCCTGACGGTGGTCAAGAAACAGCGGCAGCTTCTGATGTTCGAGGCGGGTAGCGAGACGCTGAGCCGCACGACGCTTGGCCGTCTGCAAGAGGGCAGCCTGGTCAATCTCGAGCGAGCCCTGAGGCTGGAAGACCGGCTGGGAGGGCATTTCGTGACCGGCCATGTGGATGGCCTGGGGACCCTGCTCCGCCGGCGGGATGAGGGAAGCTGGTCGCATTTCACGATCCGCTGCCCCTTGCGGCTGACCCGGCAAATGGCCAGCAAGGGTTCGGTGGCGGTGGACGGGGTGAGCCTGACGCTGGTGAACGTCGAGAACGACTGGTTCAGCGTGGCGCTGATTCCCTACACCCTCGAGCACACCACGCTGGGCACGCTGGAGGTGGGTCACGTGGTCAATATCGAGACCGATCTGTTGGCGAAATACGTCGAGCGGCAGCTCGAGACGTGGCCTGGTATGCCGACGCTGGTGCCCCACCGGCCTTGAGCTCGCCGCACGCTGCGGCATCGAGCAGGATTTCCGCCGGCCTCCTTCGGACGATAAGGAAACCGCGTTCATGTCGGCCCGTCAGACACAGTCGTTCCTCATGCGTCGGCTGGCCGAGGCGGGACTGCGTCCGGACACCCGGCATGGGCAGCATTTCCTGATCGACCTCAATCTGCTCGACCTGCTGGTGCGGACGGCCGACGTCGGGCCGCACGACGTGGTGCTGGAGATCGGCACCGGCCTGGGGTCGCTCACCGGCCGGCTGGCCGAGCGGGCGGCGGCCGTGGTGACGGTGGAGATCGACCCGTGTCTGGCCGCCCTGGCCGGGGAAGAGTTGTCCGGGCGGAGCAACGTGACGATGCTGGTCCAGGACGCACTCAAAAACAAGCACACACTGCACCCCCAGGTGCTCGCCGCGCTCAAGCAGCAGCTTGCGGCCCATCCGGGAAGCGTTTGGAAGCTGGTGGCCAATCTGCCGTACAGCGCTGCCACGCCCATCCTTTCCAATCTGCTGGAGGTCGATCCGCCGCCCGCCTCGCTGACCGCCACGATCCAGAAAGAACTGGCCGAGCGGATCACCGCGAAGCCTGGCACGAAAGACTATTCTGCCCTGAGCGTATGGATCCAGGCGCAGTGCGCAGTGCAGATCGTCCGTCTGATCCCGCCGCAGGCGTTCTGGCCTCGCCCGAAGGTGCATTCGGCGATCCTGCAGATCGTGCCCAACGCCGCGCGGCGGCGAGCGCTGGAAGACCCGGCCTTCTTCCACGACCTGTTGCGGACGCTGTTCTGCCATCGCCGCAAGTACCTGCGCGGCGTGCTGGCCAGCGCACTGGCCGACCGCCTGGACAAGGCAGAGCTGGAAGAGATCCTGACCGCGATGCACCTGCCGCCCGATGTGCGGGCCGAGCAGCTCGACGTGCCCACGCTGATAGCTTTGTCCCACGCCCTGCGCCGGGCCTTGACGAAGCGGCCCTCGGACGGCCACGCTGTACCCATGGCCCCGGCGCAGGCGGAAGCTGCCGATCCCGCGCCGGGCTCCGGCGCGGCGGCCCGCGCCGCTCGCGACCCTTCTCCTTGCGAAAGGAATGTGCCTTGAAAATCGCGGTCATCGAAACCAATCGCGGCATCATCAAGCTCAAGCTGCATGCTGACAAGGCCCCACGAACCGTCGCTAACTTCGAGAAGCTCGCCCGCGCGGGATTCTACGACGGCCTGAAGTTCCACCGCGTGATCGCCGACTTCATGATCCAGACCGGCTGCCCCCAGGGGACCGGGCGCGGCGGGCCGGGCTATACGTTCGCCGACGAATTCCATCCCGAGCTCAAGCACGACGGTCCGGGCGTGCTGTCGATGGCCAACGCGGGACCCAACACCAACGGCTCGCAGTTCTTCATCACCCATGTCGCCACGCCCTGGCTGGATGGGAAGCATTCGGTCTTCGGCCGCGTGATCGAAGGGCAGGATGTGGTGAACGTGATCCGGCAAGGGGACCGGATGGAGCGGGTCACCGTGAGCGATGTGCCGGACGATGCGTCGTGAGCCGCCCGGCGGGCGAGGCGGTGCCGAGGAAGTCCCGGCGACGGCTAGGCAAGCGGCGCCGACTTGTCAAGAGCGACCCGCGCGGCGGCCGATCCTGTCTGCAAAGTGCCTTTGTCGCAACCGCGCCTGGGACCTATAATCAAGGCCGTCGCTCATCGAGTCTCGTCGATTCCTACGAGCGCAGGGACACCACACCGTGTTATCCGTTCGCCCTAAAGTCGCCGAGTTGTCGTTCCAGCTCTTTGGCCGGGCGCTGCACCCGGAACTGTTCGAAGTGCACAAGTCCCGCACCGTGCAGCGCGGGGAGTATTCCGCCCGGCTGGAGATCACCACGGCGGGGCACGTGATCACCTGGCGATATCGCGGGCTGACGCTCACCGAGGTGGCCGCCTCGGCCCAGCATCCGCTACCGGAGCGGCGGCGGCTGTTCGCCTATCGCCTGCGCGGGCAGCGCAGCGACCGGGTGGAGTGCCGCGGCGGGATCGTCTATCACACCAGCTTCCAGCTCGAGCCGGTCTCGCCCGAGCTGTTCTGGACCTTCCAGGACGAACTGGCCCGCAGCGGCGAGCGGCAAGGTCTGGTGCACGTGTTCGATTCCAGCGGGCGAATGGCCCTCGGCGCGATCAGCTATATCTACGCCGAGACCCGCAGCCGCAGCCTCCTCGTGCAGGCCTTCCACACGTTCCCGGACGACTGCGCGGTCGTGAAGTGCCAGTCGGTCTTCGAACTGCCGTAAGGGCGACAGGTCCGGGGCCAAAGCTGTTAGCGCAGGCCGTTCGGGCTGCGTGCCGCTGCTTCCGCAGATGCTGCCAGCGCTTGCCCGCGGAGGTGCGGCGCTACGACGCGGCCAGGAACTGACGGATGGCCTGGTTCACCTGCTGAGGCTGCTCGCACGGCGCCATGTGGCCCGCCTGGGGAATCGGCACCCACATTCCCCGCGGCAGTGCCTGGGCGATCTGCTGCATTTCTTCAGGAGGCGAAATCGCATCTTCCTCGCCGCCGAGGACCAGCGCCGGCACCTCGATCTCTCGTAGCTGCGGGCGGACGTCCGGCCGCTGGGCCATGCCCCGTAGGGCCGCCGCGATGCCCTCCGGGTTCGTCCGCAGGATCACTTCCCGTGTGGCTGCGACCAGCGCAGGGCGCTGCGTGTATGTGGAAGGCGCAAATAGCCGCGGGAGCAGCGTCTCCGCCACCACGGCCGCCCCTTCCGCCACCACGCGATCGGCCAGCGCCAGCCGGCCGGCCGCCGCCTCGGGCGTATCGGCCTGCGCGCGGGTATCGCACAGGATCAGGCGGGCCAACCGCGGGCGGTGACGAAGCGCGAACTGCCATGCCACATACCCGCCCATCGACAGGCCGGCCAAAGTCACCGGCTGCCCGACCGCCAGCACGTCTAACAGCGCCGCCAGATCGTCGGCCATCTGCTGCATCGTCACCGTGCCGGGCGTCACGTCACTCGCGCCGAAACCGCGCAGGTCCGGGGCGATCACAAGGTGCTCGTCCGCCAAGGCCTCGATCTGGGCCTGCCACATGCGGTGGTCCAGCGGAAAGCCGTGCACCAGCACCAGCGGCGGGCCGCTGCCGGCCACCACCACGTTCAGCGCGATCGATCCCACCGCATAGCGCGTCATACGACGTCCTCCGGCCTCGTGGAGTGTGGCTGCAGGCCCGTGCTTGGGGCCTGGACCTCACCGGGTGCCCCGCTGGGCTTCCATCTCTTCGATGTACCGCCGCAGCCGCTCCAGCTCGTCGGTGACATCCTTGAGTTTGAGCATGTTTTCGACCCGCTTGAGCAGCTCGACCTTGTTGATCGGCTTGCTCAGAAAGTCGTCGGTGCCGGCCCGCACCGCCCGCTCGATGTCGCCCGGCTCGTTCAGCGCCGTGACCATCAGGATCATGATCCGGCTGGTGGCAGGGTCGCTTTTGAGCTGCTGGCAGACCTCGAACCCCGACAATTTCGGCATCATCACATCCAGGAGGATCAGGTCGGGCCGGAACGAACGGACCTTCGCCAGTGTCTCCTGGCCGTCGGAGGCATGCTCGATCTGGCAGTCGAGATCGGCCAGATAAGCCTCCAAGAGCTCGCGATTGGGCTGATTGTCGTCCGCGATCAGGATGCGGCTGGTGCCTGTCATGCCGGGCGATCTTCCACAAGCAGGTACGAAGGCGGAGGCAAGCCCCGCGTTGCCGGGCAAGTCCCGCCACGGCACCGGCGCCGTCCGCCGGCACCGGCTATTAAACCAGCGCCAGCCCCGGCGTACAGCCGGCTAGTCGCGCATTTCGTCGCGGCCAAAACGCGGGATGCCCCGGCTGCGCGCCCGCCGCACCCGGCCCCCGGCAAAGCGGATCCCGCGATGCGAAGCCTGTAGCAGGGCGCAGCCTACCACGTGCTCCACTGCGTGTAGGTGCGGTAGAACCCAAAATGCCGCGAGGCGTGGGTCCGCGGCGCCACCCCGAAATAGCCGTAGGCGTAGCCCCCGGCCCGCCTCTCGAGGAAGGCGGCGTCGGGATGTCCCGACTGCCCATGCGGCCCAGGGGCCGCGCTGCGCCGCAGCACCAGGTACGCAGGGGGAGCTGCGTATCCAGGGCGGCTAAGCCCATCGCCGGCCAGCATCAGCATGAGCACGGCCAGCGCCACCAGCCCACCCTTCCCAGATTTCTCATTCTGCGCATTTCCACCATTTTTTCTGCACGCCAATCGGCCGAACGTGAGTTTGTCGCGCATGACCTGGTGCCTCCTGCGTACCCCGTATCTGTCTTGCCGATCGGGCGCGATCGGGCCGACTTCATCGGCTCATTGCCGCTAGATCGGCCCAGGGCCAGTGCCGGCCCGAGTGTACGTTTCGACAAATCCCGCCAGGTCGTGGCGGGCCAGTCGGCACTCTCGGAAATTGTTTTCTGGCAAGGAGATGTGGCGAGGCCCGCCAGGGCGATCGTCAACGGGCAACGGGGGTCGGCGCGGTGGCAGGGCGAGCTTTCAAGCCATCATGAATGCAGATGCCGCCGGTATCTTTTTCGCCGGCAGCTTGCATGGCCAGCCACGCCCGGCGGAGCACCCGCAGGGCATCGTTGCCTTCGATCCCCTCCGCGATGCCGATTTTGAGCGTGAGGGGAAATGCCTGGCCGTCCAGGTCGATATGCAGTGCCTCCATTCCGACGCGCAACCTTCGGGCGACCCGGATGGCGTCGTGCGCTTTGGCTCCCGGCAGCAGCACGGCGAGCCCGTCCCGTGTCCAGCGTGTGAACAAGTCCATGTCGCGGAGGTAGGCGGGGGCCGACTTGCACACCAGCCGGATGGCTTCGTGGCAGGCCCGTTCGCCTCCCTGCGCGGCCAGGAGGTTGGCGGCCTCCAGGCGAGCCAGCAGGACGGAAAACGTCACGCCGCCGCGACGCCATTCGGCGATCCGGCGGGCGACGTTGCTGACGAACGTGGTGTCGGCAAACTGATCGTCGGCCAGGTCCACGTCAGGCTGGTCGTCGGCGTCCGCCGCGGTCTGGCTCTTCTCCACCACCTGGTGCGCTGGCAGGTTGTGCTCACCATCGTTCCAGAACAGGCAGTTGCGGCCGTAGTGTTTGGCGGCATACAAGGCGGAATCCGCGCGGGCCAGCCAGGTCAGGTTGTTATCTTGCGGGCCCAATTCGGCCAGGCCGGCGCTGGCGGTCACCCGCAGGGTCTTGCCTTCAATCACGACCGGATGGCTTCCGACCGCGGCGCGGGTCCGTTCAGCGCGCTCGAGCACGGCGCCGACGGTCGCGCCGGGCAAGAGCACGGTGAACTCCTCACCCCCGAAGCGGGCCACGATGTCGGTCTCGCGGCAGTGGGCCAGAAGGATGTCCGCCACGTGCTTGAGCACCACATCGCCCACCACATGGCCATGCTCGTCGTTGAAGCGTTTGAAGTGGTCCACGTCGATCATCATCAGCACCGCCGGGCGATGCCGACGGCGGAAGTCGCTGAGGCAGCGCGCGATTTCGTCGTCGAGGGTGCGGCGGTTGAGCAGGCCGGTGAGGCTGTCGGTGCGGGCGGCACTGGCCACATTCTGCAGTTGCCGCTGATGGGCTTGCAGCTTGAGTTCCGCCTGCTCCAGACGCTGCTGGAGCTGCTGGTTGGCCAGCAGCAGCCGCCGGATGACTTCCGCCACCGCGCGGCTGTCTCCCTGAGCGATGGCCTCCAACTCCTGGTTGAGGGCGGTGAGGCTTCCCTGATGCTCGCCGACCTGTTCGGCGACCAGGCCGGCCAACTCGGCCACTTGCACCACGACTTCCACCGTCGCCGGGTCGAGGCTCGCCTGGACTTTGACCGTAGGGGCGGCTCCCGGGGCCACAGGCGGCGAAGCTGCGGCAACGATTTGGGAAGGTGCCCACAGCGCCCGGATCCATTGGACCAGCCGCTTCCACCAGGAGGATGCAAAAAGGCCCGACATTACAGTGCACGCAACGGCATGAGGGTTTGAAGGCACAGAAGCTGGTCAAAGTTAGCATGCGGCGGCGAGGACGCTTGGGCCGGCTGAGGACGGCCCGGGGCGATCCGCATGCCGCTGGCGGGCCGGCCGTGCGGACCGTGCGGCCGGGTCCGATCGAAGCGACGGTGCCGGTCGCAGCGTCTGGATGGGGCAGGGCGGGGCGTGGGCGGCCAGCCAGCGATCGGCTACGATACGTTTTTGCACACGGCGGGGCCGGTTATGACCAAGTTCATCTTCGTCACAGGGGGCGTGGTCAGCTCGCTGGGCAAGGGATTGACCAGCGCGTCGATCGGCATGCTTCTGGAGGGGCGCGGGCTGCGGGTGCGGATGCAGAAGCTCGACCCGTACATCAACGTCGATCCCGGCACGATGAGCCCGTACCAGCACGGGGAAGTCTATGTGCTGGACGACGGCAGCGAGACCGACCTGGACCTGGGGCATTACGAGCGCTTCACGCATTCTCCGCTGACCCGGGCGTCCAACTACACCACCGGCCAGATCTACCTGTCCGTCATCGAGAAGGAGCGGCGGGGAGAGTTTCTGGGCAAGACGGTCCAGGTCATCCCGCACATCACCAACGAGATCAAAAGCTGCATCCAGAAGCTGGCCGAGCCGGACGTGGATGTGGTGATCACCGAGATCGGCGGCACGGTGGGGGACATCGAGAGCCTGCCTTTTCTGGAAGCGATCCGCCAGTTCGCCCTGGATGTGGGCAAGGAGAACTGCCTGTACATCCACCTGACGCTCGTGCCCTACCTCAAGGCCGCCGGCGAACTCAAAACCAAGCCGACCCAGCATTCGGTGGGGCTATTGCGGCAGATCGGCATCCAGCCGGACATCCTCATCTGCCGCACGGAGCGCTCGCTGTCGCGGGAGGACCGGGAAAAGATCGCCCTGTTCTGCAATGTACCCCGTGAAGCGGTGATCGAAGAGAAAGACAAGGACTTCTCGATCTACGAAGTGCCGCTGAGCCTGGTCGACCATGGCCTGGATTCGCTGATCGTCAAAAAGCTTGGGCTGGGGCTGAAAGCCAGTCTCCTGGACCTGGACCACTGGCGGCAGATCCTGCACATCCTCCGCAACCCCAAGCACGAGATCAGCATCGCCGTGGTCGGCAAGTACGCCGAGCACAAGGACGCCTACAAGTCGATCTATGAGGCACTCGACCACGCCGGCATCCGCCATGCCGCGCAGGTCCGCATGGGACGCATCCAGAGCGAAGAGATCGAACGGGAAGGGGCCGCGCCGCTTTTGGCCGGCTACGACGGCATCCTCGTGCCCGGCGGCTTCGGCGAGCGCGGGATCGAAGGCAAGATCGAGGCGATCCGCTACGCCCGCGAACGGGGCATCCCCTTCTTCGGCATCTGCCTGGGCATGCAGTGCGCCGCGATCGAGTTCGCCCGGCATGTGGTGGGGCTCGCCGGCGCGCACTCCACCGAGTTCTACAAGGACACGCCCCATCCGGTGATCTGCCTGCTGGACGAGCAGCGGAACATCACCGACAAAGGCGGCACGATGCGGCTGGGAGCCCAGCCTGCCGTGGTGCTGGAAGGCACCCGGGCCCACCAGGCCTACGGCACCACACGGATCAGCGAGCGGCACCGCCACCGCTACGAGTTCAACAACGTCTACCGGCAGCAGTTCGCCGCCCACGGCTTCGTCTTCAGCGGCACCAGCCCCGACGGCAAGCTCGTGGAGATCATCGAGCTGGCCGACCATCCCTGGTTTCTGGCCGTGCAGTTCCACCCTGAATTCAAATCGAAGCCGACCGCTGCCCACCCGCTCTTTACGGCGTTCGTCAAGGCAGCGATCCACCGCCGCCAGCAGCGGGCCGATCGGCCGGGTGAGCCGCCGTCTGCGACCCACCCGCCCGCTACCACCACTGCCGCCAAAGTTTGAGCGCCACCAGCGCCAGCGCCGTCCCCAACCAGGCCTGATATTCCCGATTGGCCATCCACTGCCGCGGCGACCACTCGCCCGGCACCAGCACCAGCCGCCGCGGCACAAACCGACCCACACGGGCGGCATACGCCGGCCACTCTCGCGGGAACAGCTCCGCCAGACGCTGCTCCTCGCTGCGCACCGTCCGCCAGTACAGCCAGGCCACCGGCCCGGCCAGCACCGGCACCACCCACCAGTCGGCCACCAGCAAGCTGAATCCGATCATCATCGCGAACGACCCGACATACAGCGGGTTGCGAACGAGACCGTATGGACCGCCCACCGCCAGAACTTTCTGCTTGCGCAGCGTCCCTGCCGCCCAGCTCCGCAGTCCCAGCCCCAGCAGGATCGACAGCCATCCTAGCGCCACCGTCGGCTGCGTGATCGCCGCCACATCCCGTGGCTCGTCCCCTTGCAGGAAATCGAGCAGCAGCAGGCCGCCGAAGATCACGACGCTCAGCGCGATCCTCCGCCGGACCAGCCGCTGCCCCAGCGACAAAGGAGCTCCCGAAACGTCCGAAGCGACCGCCGCGTCCGGGACGGCCGGCGCGGCGGAAGACGAAGCGACCATACGTGACGTGTCCTTCTTTATCCTTCGACTCGCGGTGCTAACGCCCTCCTCCACCAGATTCACGCCCAAGTGCTTTCCTGTCCCCATCCAGCAAGCAGACTCTGCGCGGGCTGCGACGACCATGCTCCGCTTGAGGTGCGCAAGACGGCCTTGCCGAATCAATTACCTCTGCCCCAGATGGCCCACAATGTCTGCCCCTCAACCAATAAATCGAAAAAACATTTTACACGCCACCATGCACCTTGCCTGGCAAGACCGGCGGATCGCAGCGAACGATACACCTTGGTCCCGTCTGGCCAAGGCACGGAAGCTGGCTTTGCCAGGCATCGCCAGAAGTTCCTTTTTAAGCCTTTCCTCCTGACCCGGACAAGGGCAATTTGACAAGCGGGGGATAACGTAAACGGTTGTGATTCCAGGGTTTGGGAGCTGAAGAGCCGGGGACCTCGCCCCTCGATCACGGCTGGGGACGCCCGCCAGCAGCCATGGGTGCATCGACAGCCTCTGCAACCAGCCGACGGTGGAAGCGGGGCGGCCTCGCCGCGCGGTTCCTCTCAGCCGGCGTGGCGTTCCCTTCTGGGCCAGACCATCTCGAACACGCGGAGGACCACGAACGCAAACAGCGAGACGAGAAAGAAGACCAGCAAGACCCAGGCGACTCCTTGCAGGGTCTCGATCACCGTTCGGTACACCTCCAGGACCCAGCGTTCGGGCGTAAGCTTGATGATTTCCGCGTCCGGATAGGGAGGTTTCGTGATGTACCGCTCCAGTTCCCAGATCCGAACCCCGCTGGAAACGCCGACGACATACATCGCAAACATCAGATAGCGACGCCACGCGCCGCTGATCTCGTCGGCGATGATCCGGCTCAGGATTTGATCCACCGGCGCGAGGAACGCTTGCATCACGATCATGGAAACGACCGTGGCCACGAGAAACGTCACCACCAAGAGAGCAAGGAACATATGTGTCTTGCCGGATGCTGGGTTCTCCGATGGTGCGCAGGATCGGGCCCTGCGTTCCCACGCCGCCCCGTACGCCAGAGGCCGCGAATCTACTGCCGCCCCATGCACACCGTCAACGAACACGCGCTGGACACCCAACTAAGCGTCGTTTTCGCCATGCCCGTCTGGATGATCGAGCGCTGCGACAAGCCGCGCGATCCGCACACCCTTGCGGCGAAGGGGCGTGAAGGCCTGGCCGGTTTCGCCGCTAGGACGGCTCCTGCTCTGGAGCCGGCATTTTCTCGAGCTGCCGCCCGCCGGGCCGGTCATGGCCGTCCGTCTTCTCCCGGGGCGGCAGTCGCTGCCCGACCGAGCTTTTCGAGCATACGTGAAAAGACCAAGCAGTGCAGGGGATACAGGAGGTACCAGTACGCCAGGCCGGACAGCCCGACCGGGTCGAAGATTGCCGTTTGACGGATTCTGGCACCGCCTTCTCGGGGCTCGACCTCGAACTCGAGCCAGGCACGCCCTGGCAGCTTCATTTCCGCCGCCAGCCGCAGCCGCCGGTTCGGCTCGTACGCCTCGACGCGCCAGAAGTCCAGCGTGTCCCCCACGTGCAGCTCCTCGGGATGGGGCCGCCCGCGCCGCATTCCCACGCCGCCAACCAGCAGGTCGAGAAAACCGCGCAGCCGCCACAGCCCGTTGTAGGCATACCAACCGGTCTGGCCGCCGATGCGACGGATCGGCGCGAACGCTTCGGCAGGGCTGACGTCGACCTCCCGCGTGCGCGAATCGACGATGCGGTTGCCGAAACGCACCCCGGCCCAGTCGCGGCGTTGGCCGCCGGACGACAAGGCGTCGGACCAGCGCGTCTGCGCAAACTCGCGATCCTCGTTGCGGATGGCCGCAGCGATCGCCTCCCTCATCCCGACCGGCCGCACCGGGAAGACCTCCAGCGCGGCTCGGTCGTGGACGACGGTGGGGTGCTTGATCGACTCGATGAGCTTCCGGCCCACCCGCGCATACAGCGGTGTCACCAGCCCCAGCCACAAGCTCGACAGCCGCGGGGTCAGCAGCGGCACGCGGATCATCACCCGCCGCAAACCGCGCTGGCGGGCGTACTCGCGCATCAGGTCCCCGTACGACACGCGGTCGGCCCCGCCGATCTCGAACAGGCGACTTTCGGCCAGCGGGACCTCCAGCGCCGCCACCAGATATGCGATCAGGTCGTCGATGGCGATCGGCTGGGCCTGGACCTCGACCCAGCGCGGGGTGATCATGATCGGCAAACGTTCGACCAGCGCGCGGATCATCTCGAACGAAAGACTTCCCGAACCGATCACGATCGAGGCCCTAAACTCGATCACCACGGCACCGGAGGCGCGCAGCACCTGCCCGACCTCCTGACGGCTCCTCAGGTGCGGGGAGAGGTCGGGCCCCTGGCCCAGCCCTCCCAGGTAGATGAGGCGCTGCACGCCAGCCCGCCGGGCCGCCTCGGCGAAGTTTCGCGCGGCCACCCGATCCTGCGCCTCGAAATCGCCCCCCGAGCCCATCGAGTGCACGAGGTAGTAAGCCGCTTCGACCCCCTCCAACGCCGCCGGGAGCGTCTGGGGCTGCAACACATCTCCGGCAACCACTTCGGTCGTCGGTCCGACTTTCGACGCCAGCTCCGCTGGCCGCCGCACCATGCAGCGCACGCGCCGGCCGGCGGCTTCCAGCTTCCGCCACAGTCGGCCGCCCACGTAGCCCGTCGCGCCGGTGACGAGAACGATGCCCTTCATGCGCAGTGCAGAAGCTCCCCCAAGATCCACCCTGCGCACGTCGTCCGTCCTGGCACGAATGCGTGGTCACCAAGGCGCGCTGCCTTCCCCTTTGGCCCGGCTTGTTCGCCGCGGCTCGCCGCACTTGCGTCTCGAACGCCACCGACCGCTTGCCCAGCCAAAGGGAGACGGCGTGCCAACGAGCGGGGCCGCCCATCGCCGAGCTTGTCATGCGCTTTGCCGTCGCGAGTCACTCGGTCACTGTGCCTTCCTGGTCCGTGCGAACGCCTGGCCGGCCGCCGTCCCTCGGGGGCGCCCTTCCCCCTTGCCTATTCCACCGGCGGAAGGGCTGCTCGTCAAGCGAGCCTATGGCCCCGACGGACTGACGGCGCTGGTGCCAAGGTGTGCGAGCTTCCTGATCACCGGGGCGCTGAAGAAGCCTCTTCCCCGCAGGACCACTCGACATCGGGATCGATGGGCCGCGTGCTGTCACGACGGGCTCTTAGAGTTTTTCGACGATGCCCGCTGCTTGACGAGCACGCGCTGCGATGTGGCCCCTGCGCCGCAGCGCGGCAAGCGCGCTGGGCCCGATCGGGCCTCCACCTGGGAACCAATCCACCACTTACCCTATTCGCCAGGTTGACCCGACACAGATGATCGTCGCACCGCAGCCGTACAGTAGACGTGGCACCCCTGGACCTCAAAATGCTCAAACAAGCACACCGATGATGTCCTTGCCACGGTAGTGAGCGCATCGCACTTGGCCCAGGCTGGGCGGGCATCGCATGGAAGGTTGCCACCCAGATCAGGAGGGGGCCGGTGAGTCACTCGCGCTACGACCGGTTCCTTTGCAGCCGTCGGCGCGCCGAGCTCCTGGAGCTTGTAACGTCGAAGGCCTGTCGATGCATGCACCTGCGCACCGACAGAGACGATGGATGGAAGCCCTGTCTCCACGGCCGCGGGCGGGGTCAAGGGAGGCTGCGGAAATAGCGCAAAAACTCGTTTTCCAGCGCGACCAGATCGTCGCCGAAAAACCGTTTGAAGTCGGCCAGCCGCTGCTGCGGGCTGACGTCCACCAGCGGCTTTTGTTCAGCCAGCGTCTTGAGGTAGCGCACGTATGCCTCGCCGCGCGTCTGCAGCAGAAAGTAGGTCAGCGCCCACGCCTCCGCATACGCGTCGGGGGCGGCGGCTGGATCGCGAAAGCGTTTGTCGTCGAGCAGAAGTTGCGGCAGGCTGCCCGGCGGCCGGCGCGGCAGGTACTTGCGGAAGTTGACCAGATTGAACCGATTGACTGCCCCGACATTCCGCCACCCTTTGGTGCTTTCCAGGTTCGGCGTCTCGAAATAGATGGCGATCCCTTCGCTGACCCACAGCGGCACGTCGGCAAAGCGCACCTGCAAGCCGCTGTTGAAGGCGAGCTGGTGCGTGGCCTCGTGCACGATGGTCGCCACGGTCCGTTCCGCCCCGGGCTGAGAAAGAATCTGCTGGATGCGGGCGGAGGCCGTGCGCTCGTTGCCGCCTGCCGCTTCGACGCCCGTCAGGTCGTACATCGTCATGCGATTGGTGTGCAGGTTGTAGTAGCCGATGATCGACTGCGCCGCTTCCCCTAGTTCGCCGCGAGCATGCTTCTGGAACGCCGCCTGCGCATCGAACACCACCGCCACCAGCGGGAACGGGGGATCGTGCAGCACCGCCCCCCGCCGCGTCCAGTAGTTGTAAAACGCCTTGTATAGCCCCTCGAACAACCCTCCTACCCAGCGGGCGTACGCCGGCGAAGTGTTGTAGCAGATCAGGTAGTGCTGCGTCGTGTGCACGCGAAACCCCGGCAACTCTCCTTGAAGCTGCCGCGCCAGCTCCTCCCGCGTCAGCGGTGCAAACGGCTTGGCGTCCGAGCGCCGGGCGATCAGGTCCTCCTTCTTGACTGCCCACAGGGCGCCATCACGCGCCAAAAGCAACACGCCGCCATCCTCCGCCTCGATCTCCACCCGCCCGGCAATCGGCCGCTGGTCGTCTCCCACGCGGACAGTGACATAGTCCAGCCCCCCAGCGCTGGAAGCGGCCGCCGCGACACCCGCCCAAACAGTGCTCAGGCGCAACACCATTGAAAACCATGCTGACGGTTGCATGCTTCCGATTATAGCTTCCCGAGTGAAGCGGCCGGATCACCGCCAGCGGCAGGCCGCCGCTTCTGCCGCATCAGGGAACGGTCGATCGCGTGGGCGGTACGCGCGCAGGTCGCGTTGCGGCGAGCGCCTAGGCCGGCGGCTGGCCTCCCAGCAGCGTCAGCACGCGCTGCAGGTCGTCTGGAAGCGGCGCGACGAACTGGATCGGTCGCCCCGTGGCCGGGTGCACCAGTTCGATCCGCCAGGCGTGCAAGGCCTGCCGGTCCAGAACGACCTCGTCCGGGGCTGCGGCCGCTTCGGACTTCAGCCAGAGGTTGTCCCGGCCGCTGGTTTGGCACACGGCTTGCGCCAGCTCGCGCCGCGTGATCTGAGCCCTCCCCCCATAGAGCTTGTCGCACAGCACGGGGCAGCCGATGTGCGCCAGATGCACGCGGATCTGATGGGTCCGCCCGGTCCGCGGCCAGACACGTACCACCGCGAAGGGCCCCAGCCGCTGCGCGACTTCGTAAAACGTGACCGCCGGCCGGCTCGTGGGATGCCCCTCGCGAATGGCCATTTTCTCCCGCTGGTGCGGATGCACCCCGATCGGCTGCTGGATCAGGTCGCGGTCGCGGTCCGGAAGTCCCGCGGTGATCGCCAGATACTCCTTTTTTGTCGTACGGGCCTCGAACTGAGCGGCCAGGGCGTAGTGCATCGGGTCGGTTTTGGCCACCACCATCACCCCGCTGGTATCGCGGTCCAGCCGGTGCACAATCCCTGGCCGGGTCGGGCCGCCCACGCCGCTGAGCTGCCGGAAGTGGTAGGCCAAGGCGCTGGCCAGCGTGCCCGACCAATGCCCCCGGGCCGGGTGAACGACCATTCCCGGAGGTTTGTTGACCGCAATCAGATGCTCATCCTCGTACAGCACGTCCAGAGGGATCGGCTCCGGTCGCGGGCCAGCCGTATTCATGGGGGGCAGGAGGACCGACACGCAATCTCCTGCAGCGAGCCGATGGGCGACCTTCGTCCCAGCGTCGTTCACTTTGACGCCGCCGCCACCGATCACCTTCCGCAGTTGCACGCGGCTGTACTGGGGCAACATCTGCGCTAAAAACGCGTCGAGCCGCTGCCCCGCCGCTTCCGGACCGACTTGCAACTCGACCCGCTGGGACGACAGGGGCAACGTATCGTCAAACCGATCGGCCACGGAACCGGTCACACGCAAAGCATTCATGGCTCGGAACCGGGCGGCGCGTCCGAGCTTTTCGGCGCAGGTTGCTCGGGTGCCGCCGCAGGCGCAGCACGAGTCGGCTCGGCACCTGTCGCCCCCTGGCCAGACGGTGCGCTAGGTGCCGGTGCCGCGGGAGCTGGCGTCTGCGGGGCGGCCGACGGCGATGCTTCGCTGGATGGGGCCTGGGTGCTCGGACTACCTTGAGTCCCTTCAGAAGGATGGTTTGTGCCCGCGGGATGTGTGCCGGCAGCAGGCGGCGTCGCCGGCGGCGCGGTGGTGGGTTCCGTGTTTGTCGGTGTTTCCGTGGACGGAAGCGCCAGATCGGGCCGGCTTGGCAATTCGCCTGGCAGCCCGGGAATGGCCCCGCCAACCCCTGGCAAGGGAGATGGGCGCCGAGGGGTCTGCTGCGCAAACCATTCCAGGAACGAGACTTCCCGCGGATTCTTCACGTGCTTCAGTCCCTCGCGGGCTAGTGCGCCCAGCGCCGTTTCCTTCTCCCGTTCGGCCACCGCTTGATAATGCTTGGCGGCTTCCGCCGGCTTGCACAGCGATTCATAGACCCTTGCCAAACCCAATTCAGCCAGGGTCTGGAGCTGTGGGTCGCTGCTGGTGAGGAGCTGCTTGTAGGTCCGCTCGGCCTTTTCGAGCCGTTTTTGGGCCTCCGCCCGATCGCTGTGGAGCAAGGCCGCCCCTTCGGCCAGGTTCATGTCGGCCACGCTGAGCAAGGCCCACCAGGCAGCCTGACTGCCAACTTGCATCGTAGCGACCTGCTCGAGCGTCTTTTCCGGCTCACGGTCGTTTAGCGCGCGAAAATAATCGGTCCACGCCGTGGCCGTGCTCTGGTTCGCACCGTTGATCAGCCACAGGCTGACCAGCACGATCCCCAACAGTACGAGAGCCCCGACGGAAATGCCCGTGGCGTGCGGGCGATAGGTTTCCAACCACTCGCCCAGCCAATCGGCGAGCTCGTTGTGTTTCAGTTCGTGTCGTCGTTCGGCCTTCATGCGTGCTCAGCGCCACCCGTAAAGGCGGTGCAGACTCCGTTCGGGAAAAAAGGGTAAAGGATGGGGGGAGGGACGACCGCGTACCCGCTGGGTTTCCCACTGGGGCAAGTGCGCAAGTCTATGGTCGACAATGACATACAGTCAAGACCGCGTGCTTGCGGATTGGGACGCCCCCTAGGCAGTGACTGCCCCCACCACGACCAGCTTTTGTCGCGTGTGCACCGGGAACCGAACGGCAGCCACTTTTTTCTGGTTTTCTGGTAGTGTTTGACGTCTTTGCACAGGCCAGAAGTCGGATTTCGGATCCCGTATCGAACGCGAAGCCGTGATCGAACCACTGGCAACGGCGGTTGGACTTTGTGAAGTTGCCTGGCGGGGCACTTGCCGGCCCGCTCGCCTTTTGGCAAAGCTGCCGGCTGGGCGTCCCAAAGCAAGTTTGGCGTGGCCATGGCAAGGTCTGCTAGGCAAACCCGAGCCGGCGCGGTAACTTGTCGCCTGGTTTGGCAAGTGGGCGTGGGGCGACGAACTGTCCTGTAACCTGGTCCGCAGCGTTGGAACTTCCCATTGCCTTGCTGCGCAAGGATTTACGAAGTGGGCGGTTGACAGCGCAGGGGGCTGTGGTACAAATTCCGAACGCTTCGTGAAAAATATCACAAACCCGCCTAGCTAGGCACACGCCGCTCCTTGAGGGGCAGCTTGCTGGGCTTTCGCGAGGGTTGCTGCGGGCGTTTGCTATGGCCAAGAAGATGTCCGTGGAGGAAATCCTGGCGGCCGCGCGAGCGGAAAAAACGAAGAAGGCAGCTACGGAGACTGCCTCTTCCGAGGGGTCTCCCTTAGGGGCGCCAGCCGCTTCAGAGGCGCCAGGACCTACCCAGGGGGAGGCGGTCGGCACGTCGGAGGCCGCAGCGGAGCCTGCGTCTGTTGCGGGAGCGACCCCGGCCGGCCGGAAATATGCACCCGGCGGCAAGGGAATGAGTATGGAGGAGATCCTCGCGGCGGCTCGGGCGAAAGCCGGGGCGGCTCCTACGGGGAAGCCGGCTGCAAAGCCCTCTGCCGCACCCAAAGCCGCCGCTGCGAAGCCATCGGCCCCTGCCGCGGAGAAGCCCGCGCCCAAGGCTGCCGCTCCCAAGGCGTCGCCTGCAGCCGCATCTGGGGATGGCCAGGCAGCAAGCGCTCCCAAGGAGAGCACGAGTATACTGGCGGCGGTTCACAAGCCTGTGAAAGCTGGGCCGGTGAGCAAGTCGCAGGCCGCGGCCGTGGCTGCCCCTGCCCCGCCGGCGAAGAAAAAGCTGGAAGTCCCGCCGCTGCCGCCGAAACCCGAGTACTTGCGGCCGCGACCGCCGGCACCTGAGCCGCCCGCGCGGCGATCGTTCTTTGCCGCACTCGGTGCGACGTTGTTCGGCTCCGCCCTGGCGGTCGGGTTCACGTCGCTGGCGGTGACGCATCTGATGTGGCTGCTGGGGTTCGCCCGGTACATGTTTCCCAACATCCTCACGGAGCCGCCGACGCGGTTCAAAGTTGGCCTGCCGGACAGTTTGGCGCCTGGCCAGGTCGAGACGAAATACGTAGCTCAGTTCGGCGTGTGGATTGTGCGTTATGAGTACGAAGGACAGCCGATGATCTACGCGCTCAAAGCCGTGTGCACGCATCTGGGCTGCACGCCGAACTGGCTGGAGGCGGAACAGAAGTTCAAATGTCCCTGTCACGGAAGCGGTTTTTATAAGGATGGGGTCAATTTTGAGGGTCCTGCCCCGCGTCCGCTCGAGCGGTATGCAATCAGCCTGGCGGACGACGGCCAGTTGCTGGTCGATAAGGGTCGCACATTCCAGGAAGAGCTGGGGCAGTGGAAGGACCCGGCCTCCTACGTCCCTGTGTAAGTCGCGGCCCTTGAACCCGGCTGATCGATCAACGGTCCATCTGGAAGCTCCCACCTAGCGTCATGGCCACTTTCGGCGAAATCATTCGAGAATCGCAGATCTGGAAGAGCATCATCCGTCATCCGGCGCCGGTCGACCGGCGGAACCGGGTGGTGGTAATGCTGACCAACTTCTTCCTGCATTTGCACCCGGTCTCGATCAAAAAGCAGGGGATCGCGCTGAGTTTCACCTGGTGCATGGGGGGCGTGACCTTCTTCCTGTTCCTGGTGGAGACGATCACCGGCGTGCTGCTGATGTTCTATTACCGCCCCACGCTGGAATGGGCCTATGCCGACATTCTGGCGCTACGGGACACCGTGAGCCTGGGGATTCTTCGCGAGATCCATCGCTGGGGCGCTCATGCGATGGTGATCACCGTCTGGTTGCATATGTACCGGGTGTTTCTGACTGGCAGTTATAAACCCCCGCGCGAATTCAACTGGGTCGTGGGTGTGATCCTGCTGTTATTGACGCTGCTGCTGTCGTTTACCGGTTATCTTTTGCCGTGGGATCAGCTCGCCATCTGGGCGATCACGGTGGGTTCTAATATGGCCCGGGCCACGCCGTTTCTGGGGCATGAGGGTCCGGGCAACCAGATCCTGACGATCGACGGGATCGATATGATCACTAACGCCTCGGACGCGCGGTTCGGGCTGCTGGGCGCGCGGTTCGTGGGCGAAGAGACGCTCAACCGGTTTTATGTGCTGCACTGCGTGGCGATCCCGCTGGCGGTGTCGCTGCTTCTGGCGATCCATTTCTGGCGGGTGCGCAAGGATGGAGGGATCAGCGGCCCGCTGTAGTCGCCTGCGCGCCGCGGCAGTCAGGCCGGTCGCGGCGAGTCGGTGCCGCCTGTTCCGCATTCCGGAAAACTCACGTCTATGCACGGTCACGAACCTTACGACGTCTTCCTGCAGCGGATCGCGGGCTTTCTGGGGTCGTATTATGTGGCCCTGGCGGCGATGAACGGCCTGGCGGCGCTGTATTTGTGGCGGCGGAGCGAGGACCGACCCCTGTGCCGGGTGCCTGTCTTCGGCTACCCGATCACGCCGTCGCTGGTGTCGGTGGCCGTCGCGATCGGCTACCTGTTGCTGGCCCCGCTGGCTTATAGCGCCGACGTGACGCTCGTCCGGTTCATCTCCGTGCCGCTGCCCTTGCGGGAGGCGATCAACCGCCTGATGAACCCGACGATCTATACCTTGGGCACGCTGGCGATCCTGATCGTGCTCTATGTGTGGCGGGAGTTCTTCGTCCGCCCGGCCGTGGCCTGGACGATGCTCAACCTGGCGCTGCTGCTGATGGGCATGTCGATGCCCGATCAGAACTTCGCGGCGATCGTGACCAAGCCGGACAACGTGCCGATCGTGGCGATGATCTTTCTGCTCGGCTTCTTCACCTGGCTGGGGGCCTATCAGGCGGTGCAGAACGACCGGCGCATGGCGCAGGGTCTGGAGCCGCTGGAAAAGCTCGACAGCGAGAAAGTGCTGGTCTGGCCGGACCTAGTCTATACCGAGCTGATCTGCATGGTGGCGCTGACGGCGGTGCTGCTCTTGTGGGCGATCGGCCTGCAGGCCCCGCTGGAGGAGCCGGCCAGTGCGGCAAAGACGCCCAACCCGTCCAAAGCGCCGTGGTACTTCCTAGGCCTGCAAGAAATGCTGGTGTATTACGACCCGTGGATGGCGGGCGTGGTGTTGCCCAGCCTGGTCATTTTCGGGCTGATGGCCATTCCTTATCTCGACTTCAACAAGGCCGGCAATGGGTATTATACGATCCGCCAGCGGCAGTTCGCCTATTTGACCTTCCAGTTCGGCTTTCTGGTGCTATGGGTCACGCTGATCGTGATGGGCACCTTCCTCCGCGGACCCAACTGGAACTTTTTCGGCCCGTTCGAGCCGTGGGACCCGCACAAGGTCGAAGCGCTGAACAATCGCGACCTGTCGCAGTTCTTCTGGGTCGACCTGCTCCGCTCCAGCCTGCCCCGGGCGCCGGAAGGGTCGAGCGAGCTGAAGAAGCTGGGCTATGCCCTGCTCAAGGAGTCGCCCGGGATCGTGCTGACGATCGGCTATTTCACCCTGCTGCCGCCGGCTCTGGTGGTGCTCAGCCGATTCTTCCAGCATCTGTTCATCCATATGGGGTTCATCCGCTATATGGTGATGACCAACCTGCTGCTGACCATGGCCTTATTGCCTTTGAAGATGATCCTGCGCTGGACGATCAACCTGAAATACTTCATTTCGCTGCCCGAGTACATGCTCAACCTGTAAGAGGTGCGCGGCGCGGAGAGTGGTGAATTATGCCTGCGACTGAAGCCACCTGGCGCGACATGCAGCTCATGCACCGCATCTTCGCGGTGACCGGCGTGCTGCTGACCATCGCCACGGTGTGGATGTTCTGGAAGGACCACCGGCGGAACTGGAAACGCTATCAGGTCGAGATCAACCAGATCGACCTGAAAATGAACGCCTTGCGGCAGGCACAGTACGAGACGGCGGACGCCGTCCGCGAGCGCGACCTGCGGCAAGCCGCGCTGGCGTTGGCCAAGGCCCAGCCGCTGGAAGAAAGCACGCTGGCGACCTTCTTGAAGGAAGCGCAGCAGCTCAACGAGACGCTCCAGCGGTGGCGCACGGCCGGCCACGCCTACAGCAC
>Ga0101944_10002772_pt1 | contig 26976 bp, 19 predicted proteins | sample DewCreD2012metaG_FD_75245 | JGI IMG/M metagenome (GOLD analysis project Ga0101944, IMG submission 75245) | Hot spring sediment bacterial and archeal communities from British Columbia, Canada, to study Microbial Dark Matter (Phase II) - Dewar... ... | reverse complement strand
GAAGTGAGTTGGAATGCGGCTGGTTATGCCAGCAGTGTATATTATGCCCGGCTATATGTCAGCGGGGATGGAGGAAATGTGATCAAAACAATTAAGTTACTTTTAATCAAGTGAAAAGGAGCAAAATGACACGCTACGTGATATTGATAATACTAATCCATCTTCTCTCTCTTGATATGGCAGAGACACAAACCACAAGCGGAGGTGTTGTATGGGGACCAATAATTAGACTATCAACCGATGCACAGGGATCAGGTGGTAACTATAATCCTCTTCTTGCAACTCAAGGGGATACAATACACTGTATTTGGTATATGAACGGACCTTATGCAACTCGACTACCTTATCGACGATCAACAGATGCCGGTATAACTTGGGAGACCACGAGAGCATTAATTATCGATTCCCTGCAATATCCTCAACCCCCCGAATGGTGTCACTTCGTTGTTAACTCTGATATTATTTATATTGTTTATAGTTCCCCCATTCCCCTTGGATATGCATTCTTATACTTTGTACAAAGTTCTGATCGTGGTGGTATATGGAGCGAACCTTTCCTGACGGTAGGCGATACAATGGGTGCAAATTTTTCTGCTTCTGGCTATTCAAATTCTTTAGTAGATGTTTACTGCCCGATTGTTAATGATCTTGCTCAATACCCTCGTATAGCAAGTAGCACAGATGGAGGTCTGACATGGCGACGATCCGCTCAAGAAATGCCCTCATCATCATCAAACCAGCTTAGAGTAGCTCTCACACCTGGTCTTCTCAATTTCATTCATCCCGGGAATAGGTGGCCAGGCCCGGCACCTGAGATAGTAATCCATCGCTCAACCGACCTGGCAGATACATGGAAAGATTCAATCGTTATTTCACCGATTGATGGAGATGGATCAGATATGCCTGAGGTAGCCACATATTTAGATGATGACTGTGGATTAAATACCATGGCTGTAATGTGGAGGGGTGAAGATTGGGACGGAGCATGGTTCAGCGCAGGGATGGCTGTGCGCATTTCATATGATAACGGTGAAACCTGGCAGCCAATACAGGTTGTAAGTGACATACCACGTGGCAGCTTCCATGATATTGTAATACGAAGAAACATAGTTGCGGTCACCTGGGCTCATGAGGAGACTGATTTAGCTGGTCCGTTTCAGATCAAAACACGGATTAGCTATGATGGAGGAACAAATTGGGAAGGCATAACAAATCTGACGCCAGATCCGGCAGCTTGGGCATGGGTTCCGACCATCGCTTTATCTGATTCAACAATCCATGTAGCCTGGGAAGAGTTGATAGATGGCAAGTGGAATATTTATTATTGTCGCGGTGAGTTGATTAAAAAGCATCCTGAATTGGTTTTTAGATCCGCGAGCATCCAGTTTGATTCAATTGAAGCAGGCATAACAGCATTTGATACAATAACGGTGGAGAATACAGGCATTGACACGTTATCAGTAGGTGCTGTTCTTTCAGATGATTACCATTTTGGGGTAAGCCCTAACACAATGATGATAGCCCCTGGTGAAGAGGGATATTTCACAATATCCTTTACTCCGAGTGATATAGGTGAATTTAATGGTAATATTACATTTATTTCAAATGCTGAATCATCACCCGATTGTATTGGTGCAATTGGGACAAGCAAAACGTATCATCATTCGATAACGTACAACAAAGGCGGTGAATGGACACTGGTTTCAATCCCGGTTAAACCTGACATCGCTCAAACGATGTGTTCGCTTATATCATACGAAAGAAGTTATGTAACGCAAGATTCAATGATATTCGGCACTGGTTACTGGGCAAAACCAGAGTCTGTGGTTATTTTCAGAGGGATTGCTGTAATGGATAGTGCTGAAATTAGTATCGATGCGAAGTGGAATATCATAGGTTCGTTGACAGTTCCGGTGGCAATAACACAAATTACCGCAGTACCGCCAGAAATGATACTATCGCCATTTTATGGTTATGATTCAGGGCGATATAAAATGACAGACACACTATATCCAGGCAGAGGTTACTGGGTTAAATCGAACCGGATCGGGAAATTGAAGCTATCGAGATTAGATGAAGTGATAAAGGGATCTGCTAAATTGAATATTATTGTCAATAATGAGATGCCTCCACCACCGCCTGATGAGGGAATTGAGAAGACTATACCGATAGAGATATCATTGATGCAAAACTATCCAAATCCTTTTAATCCAGTCACGAAGATGAAGTATTCACTACCAAACACTGCTGATGTAAGCATTAGAATTTATGACATATTTGGTCGAGAAGTAGCGACACTTATCCATGAGAAAAAAGTAGCCGGCATATATGAAGTGAGTTGGAATGCGGCTGGTTATGCCAGCAGTGTATATTATGCCCGGCTATATGTCAGCGGGGATGGAGGAAATGTGATCAAAACAATTAAGTTACTTTTAATCAAGTGAAAAGGAGGTGGTGGAGGGAAAATAATATCATTTGATATTTTAAATGCTCGTGGAAACTGTGAAGGGCACCCACCCGTAGGAAGGTGCCCCTCGGATGAGGTGGATAAGGGGCGACGAGGCAAATCAGATTGTAATAATTACGAAGCAAGGTAGATGTAATGTTATTGTTTGGATAAAAGAAGAAAGAATATAAAGTGAAAAAAGATATTCTTATAAATGCATAAATGGCGAAAGAAAAAGAGGAATGAAGGAGGATTCTTAAAAACCAACAAAAAAGTTTCAATTTACTGCAAAATCGTGGCATAATTGGTCTTATTAGAAACAATGCCACGTTTTTCCCTTTTTTTTGGGAAATTACCTGTCGCTTAAAAATCCAGATCCCTTCATGTTACCGATATCACATACCATTTCCACATAAACATATATATTTATTAATAGTCATTTTATTTAATGTCTGAAATTCCTTTTGATTCTTTGAATATCTTTATATATTAAAAGAAAGCTCCCCTTTGAATTATAAAGGAAAGTTTAAATGGATGCGATTTACAGCCGCCGCAGTATTAGACGCTATACAAGCGAAAAAGTATCTGACGATTTAATAGAATCTCTTCTAAAAGCCGCTATGTGTGCACCCTCAGCCCGAAATCAGAGGCCATGGCATTTTGTGGTCGTGAAGGAAAAAGATATCCTGAATCAATTATCAAAAACCCATCGATATTCAGAAATGGTCAAGGAGGCACCCGTTGCGATTGTAGTGTGTGGTGATACTCAAATTCAGAGTTACAAAGATTATTGGGTGCTTGATTGTTCTGCGGCAACAGAAAATATTCTTATTGCAGCAGAGGAACTTAAACTTGGTGCGGTTTGGGTGGCTGTTTATCCTCGAGAGGAACGGATAAATCATGTGCGTAAGGTACTCTCGCTTCCCTCCAACATCATTCCGCTATGTATTATCCCTGTAGGATATCCTGCAGAAAAACCGGAACCTGTTGAGAGATTCGATAAATCACGGATACATAAGGAAAAATGGTGAGAACTATAAAAAACATATTGATTGAATGCCCGAAGGATTAAGATAGTGCATACTCCAAGGAGTTTGAAAATGTCAAAATATTTTGTCTTACTGTTTATTGGTGTTTTGTTCAGTTGCGCTTATGTTTTAAAAGCACAAACAGGATTCAGTTTTGGTGGTGATTCTACAGATGCAATTCAGGACTTCTGCATCGATCCTGATGGTAATATCATAATGGTCGGGACTTTCTCAAAAACAGTTGATTTTAATGCAGGCGCTCCTGTTCACAATCGGACTTCAAACGGACTGTTAGATAACTTTATCGTTAAATATACAGGTGATGGTACATTTCTCTGGGCTGTAAGTTTTGGAGGAACACAGGAAGATTTTGCTAATGGTGTGACAACAGATCAGAACGGAAATATTTATGTCTGTGGCTTTTTCTCAAGTCAGTGCGATTTCAACGCAGGCACCGGATCAGATGTTAGATCACCAAAAGGGATGACAGATGTCTATATTGTCAAATACAATCCAAATGGTTCATATTTATGGGCTAAAACATTCGGCGGAGATAGCAACGATACAGCATATGATATTGTAAATGATGGCAATAACTCCATACATGTTATTGGTTCCTTTGAAGATACATTGCAAATTGAAGAAGACAATCCCGACACAAAGTTAATATCTAACGGTAAAAAAGATGTTTTCCTTGTTAAATTTACTGATACAGGAGAATATGTTTCAGTTTATGCCTGGGGAGATAAGGATGATGATGAAGGATTGGCAGTAACAGCAAATAAGAATGGAATAATTTATATAGGCGGTTATTGCACAAGGTCGATTATTGAACCGGCAACATCAATCAGTGGATTGATGGCACCAAAAAGTGATGCCGACATCTTTCTTAGCGCCCGGACAACAGAAGGCATACAACTTTGGAATAATCGATTTGGTGGTAAAGGACACGATCAGATAGTGCGGGGTGGAATTGCACTGGATTCTTATGGAGATATTTATCTAACAGGATGGTTCAGCGATACCGTCGACTTTGATCCCAGCCCCGGTATAGTGAATAGGGTCAGTAATGGTGGTTATGATGTATTTGTGGCAAAATATTCGTCAGCAAGAACATATGTCTCAAGTATGTCATTTGGTTCATCCGGGAATGAATTTGTTCACAACCTCGCTGTTGACTGGCAGGGCAATGTATTTCTAACCGGCTCTTTTACAGGTACTGTTGATTTTGATCCAAGCGGAGGTGTAAGAAATTTAACAACCCATGGCACGAACGGTGCTTATGATATATTTACAGCAATGTATTCACCCACAGGCATACTTTTCTGGGCTTTTAATTATGGTGCCGTAATATCAGGAGGTGATAAAATTTCAAGCGGCTATTCAATTGCAACGGACAGTCTTAATAATGTTTATGTTGCAGGAAAATTTTACGGTGAATGTGATTTTGATCCAACAGCAGGAATTTTAAATTTCTCGAGTTCAGGGTATTCGGATTGCTTTTTTATAAAGTACAATCATAATGGGTTACTCTGGATGAATAAACCTGAGATCAACATAAATTCCAGAACAGCGGAATTTGGAAACGTCGGGATAAATACACAATCCGTTTTAATTCGTGAAATATATAATCAGGGTGACGGAATACTCTATATATCTTCAATGTTTTCAACAAATACAAGATTTAGAATTTTAGAAACTACCAACTATATTTTACCAGGTAAAAGTTTTCAACTCGCAATAGAATTTGCTCCAATATGGTTGGGAGTACAAACCGGTTACATTATTATTGAACATAATGGCGAAAGTCGGTACGATAGCATTCTTGTTACCGGCAACGGGTATGGAAGAATGGCATCAGTTACAATGAATTTGATTGCAGGCTGGAACATGATCTCAATCCCTGCGCAGGTCGAGAATTATAGCAAGAATGCACTCTTTCCGCAGGCAATTTCTGAAGCATTTGAGTTTTATGATGGTACTTACCGCACACGAGATACATTTCAGATGGTAAATGGCTATTGGTTGAAATTTGAAAATCCACAGTCGGTACTTATTGAGGGCGCGGCGCGTGATAGCGCTACAATTCATGTCAGACAGGGCTGGAATCTTATCGGAACTTTATCATCAACTGTTTATATTGACTCCATTGTACAACAACCACCCGGAATTATTGGATCAGAATTCTTTGGCTACGATGGGAATTATTACGAAGTTAAAACACTTGTACCGGGGAAATCTTATTGGGTAAAAATGAATTCTTCTGGCTCACTTTTCCTTAAGGGGTCGGAATTAATTGATAGAAAACATTAAACTCAAAATCATTACCTCTATATTCATTACATGACAGGGAGGGATATATCACTCCTCCGTGATAGGAAGAAAATCTGATAGTTAAAATCAACCAATCGCATGAATTTATTTTAACTCCCGTATAAATCAACAAAATTGAAATTATTATTTAAGAATTGGTGTTTTATTGTATAATTGTGTCAAAATGATGTAAAAAAGGGTGATCTCTATCATTGACCGGCTAATATCTATTTTGTAAATTTTATATTAGGAAGCTTATGGGGTGTGAGGGATCTATTTTAAATTTAAAAAGCAATTCTAAAAAAATGTACACAGCATATGAATGCATTTGACTATTTTTTTGAAAATACTAAAAACTTAGATAAAAGTTTTGTTCTTGGTAACAGCGAGTCGATTTCTTATCGTGACCTTTATACTAAAAGCAAAAACTTTGCAAAATATTTGAATAAAAAAATCGGGAAAGATCAGAATATTATATTGATTGCTCCTAATTCAGTTTTCTCAATAATATCATACCTCGGTGTAATTAAATCTCAAAATGTTGTTGTTCCCCTCAATCCCGAGATTGAACAAAGCAATCTCGATTTCATTCAGGATAAATGTAATTCCAAACTTGTTATTACCACAACTAAGTTAACATCAAAGTTGCAGGTAAAAGATGCAGAATATCTTGATGAAAAAATGATGAAGGAAATTTTGGGAGATCAACAAAATGATGAAGATTCATATGATAATACTCCTTCTGAAAAACTTGCTGAAATCATTTTCACATCCGGTTCAACTGGTGAACCCAAAGGAGTTATGATAAGTCATAAAAATCTTATTGCAAATACTTCCTCAATCGTCGAATATTTGAAGTTAACAGATAAAGACACCATGCTCGTTGTATTGCCTTTTTATTATTGTTATGGTTTATCATTGCTTCATACGCATTTAAGAGTGGGCGGGAGTATCGTTCTGAATAATATGTTCATTATGCTTGGTACGGTCATAAATGATCTAAAGAAGTTCAAGTGCACTGGATTTGCCGGAGTGCCAACACATTTTCAAGTTTTACTTAGAAAATCTGATAGTTTTAAAACAACAAAATTTCCTGATCTTAAATACGTTACACAGGCCGGTGGTAAATTACACAACGCATTCATAAGCGAGTTCCTGCAGTCACAACCAGATATAAGATTCTGTGTAATGTACGGACAAACGGAAGCAACAGCGAGGTTGTCATGGCTGCCGCCTGAAAAACTTCCGGAAAAAATTGGTTCGTGCGGTAAGGGAATACCTGGCGTCGAACTTAAAGTTGTGAACGAAGAAGGTCAACCGGTAAAACCGGGAGAAATTGGAGAAATAGTAGCAAAAGGTGAAAATATTATGATGGGTTATTATAAAGACCCGGAATCGACTCAGCACACTTTAAGAAACGGCTGGCTTCATACTGGTGATCTGGCAACAGTGGATCAGGATGGGTATATTTTCCTTACAGCCCGTAAAAAAGAAATTATTAAAGTCGGGGGAAGAAGAGTAAGTCCGAAAGAAATAGAAGAAGTTATAGTATCAATGCCAGAAGTTATAGATTGCAGTATCGAAGGGGTGGTAGACGACATTTTAGGCGAGACAATGAAGGCAACAATTGTAATTAAAGAATCGCTTAAGGATCAGGTAACTCCCGATGATATTAAGAAATATTGTGCAGAACGGTTAGCTTCGTATAAAATTCCTCAACTTATTGAGCTAAAATACGATATCACAATTTCACCTACCGGGAAGAAAATAAAAAAATAAAGTAAAGCGGAATTAATCATTACCGTACGAAATATTCCTGAAAGTTTTGTCATTTTGTTTTACCACAAATCATTTGAACTTTCTGACACATTGACTTTCCTTTTTTAATGATACCAGTCTATGAAAAAGGACATATCCATATTTTATAAGACCGATAATGAGAATAACAGGTCATTTATTGTGCCTGGATATATTTTAAATCTAAATCGTTGTTGAAAATTTAATTTTCAAAATAACAATTTGACTGATTAGTTAAGTGTTGTGATATACATACCTTCTGTTTCTATTTCCTTATAATTTTCTTATCTTTATTTAAATTTTAAACAGGTAAAAATTATGAACAACCAGGTCATTCGCATTGGTCATAGCCCGGATCCTGATGATGCATTTATGTTCTACGGACTCGCATCAGGCAAGGTTAAATTAGAAGGTATCAAAATCGAACATCTGCTTGAAGATATCCAGTCTTTAAATAACCGTGCAATGCGAGGTGAACTTGAAGTGACCGCAATCTCAGCCCATGCCTATCCTTATGTGGCAGATAAATATTGGATTATGCGAACAGGCGCAAGCATGGGAGAAGGTTATGGTCCGGTCATTATTTCAAGAAAATATAAATCACTCGATGATCTGAAAGGAAAAATTGTGGGAACACCAGGATCCCTTACAACGGCTACACTCCTTTTTAAAATTTTTACTGATGGAATAAAAAATATCGATATGCCGTTCGATCAAATTATGAGTGCAGTGGATAATGATGAAGTAGATGCAGGGATTTTGATTCATGAAGGGCAACTGACATATAAATCGCTGGGTTATAACAAAATTCTGGATTTTGGCGAATTATGGGAGGATAAAACAAAGGGTTTACCCCTTCCACTCGGATTGGATCTCGTTAGCAAAGATCTGGGTTTTGATCTTGCAAAAAAACTTTCAGACGGACTCCGTCAAAGCATCGCATATGGATACTCACATCCTGAAGAGTCAATACCTTATGCCATGCAATGGGGACGCGGAATGGATAAATCTTTAGGTGAAAAATTTGTGAAAATGTATGTGAGCAAACTTACTATCGATATGGGACAGAATGGTAAACTTGCACTGGAATTATTGTTTGAACTTGCTTATAAAAAGGGACTAATCCCGATTAAACCGGATATCAAACCTGTTTGAACTACTTATTAACCGGTGAATTTAAACTTACTATCAGTAAACGTTCATATCTATATAAAATAATCCTCCAATATCAGAACGATACCACCGTTTGGAAAACAATCCTTTTTTTTATAATTTTAGTATAAATAATTATTTAAAATTGTAAATAATCAAATTCTTTCGTTGGTTACGCTGTTTTTTCGACTCTAATGAGTATAAACGAAAGATTTTTTTGTATTTGAACCGGTCTGCAGTCCTCAATTAAATTTTTTAAAGTTAATTGAAATCTTGGTAGAAAAAATGTCTTCAGGTGCCCAATTGTATTGTCCAAATTTTAAAACATGCATGCTTGTCAATAGCCCGGATGTTGTAAAGGATGAAAATAAAAAAAATATGTACATCACTGCCTACTGTATGCGCGACGAAAATGCATGGAATAAGTGCAAACGTTATATCACAAAAAAGGAACTTAATTTTTGTCCTGATTTTGTTCTGCCCGACTCGCCGGGGAGTCCATCCGACTTTATAAACGAATTCGATAAAAATATAAATTTTTAATTTATGATAGATAAGGATTAATTAATGGCTACAATAGAAATAGAAGGACATGTATTTGAAGTTGATGGGGATGGATTTTTAAAGGATCCATATATATGGAATGAGGAAGTTGCCCGCTTAATAGCAAAATATGATGGCATTAACGAAATGAATGAAAAACATTGGGCAATAGTGAAGTTTATACGTCAGAATTGGGAAGAAAAAGGAATGGCGCCAATGGTACGATCCATCTGTCAAAAGACAGGTGTCAAATTGAAGGAAATATATGAATTGTTTCCCCTTGGTCCAGCACGCGGCGCATGCAGAGTTGCAGGTTTACCAAAACCTGAAGGGTGTGTATAAGTGAATATTCAGAACTTGTTCTGGTATCATTATTTTGCACTTGCCGGCTTGCTCGTTTGTTTAATTACTTTTGTCTTCCATTTTTTAAAACTTATCAGACTGGGATTTCCGGAAGATTTTTCAAATAAAATTGGTGATACAAAAGCATCAATAGTATATTCATTTACCGGCGCACTCAATCCTGCAAAAAAAGAATCGGCATATCTTCACCTTCCAACCTATACTGCAGGTTTGTTTTACCATTTTGGAACGTTCCTCACTGCCTTTATTTTCTTTTCAACACTGCTCGGAGTCTTTTATAATGGATTTATTATTAAGTGGGCATTCATTATTTTCTTGTGCTTATCTGCATTATGCGGCATCGGAATATTAATTAAAAGAATTTCATTAAAAAAAATCAGATCTTTTTCCACCATCGACGATTATGTGTCGAATGCTTTAGTGACTTTGTTCCAGATAATGACTGCATTATTATTATTATCAGATAAATTCTCACCTTTATATTTTATTTGTTCAGGCATTCTTCTCATATATATGCCTGTAGGTAAATTAAAACACGCCCTATATTTTTTTGCAGCACGTTATCAACTCGGATTGTTTTACGGATGGCGCGGCGTATGGCCGATAAGGAGATCATCATAGCATGAAGATGAATTCCAATTCCGCTGATAAAGCGCTCGAAGTTTTGCTAAATCAAAGTAATAACAAATTGTTAACCGAAATCAATAGTTGTGTTCGTTGTGGACTCTGCGCTGAAAGTTGTATGTATTATCTGATTACTGGCGATGAAAAATTTATCCCTGCCCGAAAAGTTAATTTAATTTCCTCAATTTATAATAAATACTGTACAACAACGGGAAAACTTTTTCCTTATCTTCAGAATGCAAAGGAATTAAATGATGATACTTTCAACGAAATGATCGACCTCCTTTATGGCGCATGTACTTTATGCGGAAGATGCACGTTACATTGTTCAATCGGTATTGATATTACATATCTGGTAAAAATCGGCAGGAGTATGCTTGCTGCTGCGGGGAAAGTCCCCCAAACCCTCCAGGCAACAGTTGATGCCGCCGTCAAAACAGGTAATAACATGGCAATTCCAACTGAAGAACTGCTCGATACGATTAAATGGCTGGAAGAAGAGTTGCAAGATGAACTAAACGATCCCGAAGCAAAAATACCCCTCAACCAGAAGGGTAAGAATATACTTTATACTCTTAATCCAAGAGAACCGAAATTTTTCCCTTTATCAATATCGGCGATGGCAAAAATATTTCATGCCGCAGGAGAAAGCTGGACATTATCAACAAATATGTATGATGTGACTAACTATGCCTACTTCTCAGGCAGTGAAGACGAGGCGGTCTTAATTGCTGACAGATTGTACAGGGAAATGAAAACCATGGAGGCAAAACGGTGTGTCCTCGCAGAATGTGGTCACGGTTCACGTGCATTCCGATGGGAAGGTCCAAATTACTTAGAAAAACAATTTGATTTTGATGTTCTGACCTCAGTCGAATTAATCGCAGAGTATATAAAAAAGGGAAAACTGAAAATTGATCGGTCGAAGATAAAAAAACCTGTTACCCTCCATGATCCATGCAACCTGGTGCGTGAAGGCGGAATTATTTATGAACAAAGATTTATTCTGAATGAGACAGTAAGCAATTTTATTGAAATGACACCTCACGGCATAGATAATTTTTGCTGCGGTGGAGGAGGCGGACAGCTTTCAATGAGCGAGTATAATGAAAGACGAATGAAAATCGCTGAAATTAAGGCAGATCAAATTCGCCGGACAGGAGCATCTATCGTTGTTACACCATGTCATAACTGCATTGATCAGTTGATTCAGATAAACAGTGCATTTAAACTTGGCGTTGAAATAAAAACGCTTGCTGAGATTGTTGCGGACTCAATTGTTCTGGAAAAGAAAAATTAATTTTTTATAAAAACAATTATAATGTGAAATTACTATGGAAAATCTAATTTATCTCGATAATTCTGCAACCACATTCCCGAAACCGGACGTTGTATATGATTTCATGACCTCTTTTTACCGGAAACATGGTGTCAATCCTGGAAGATCAGGATTTGATGCAGCAAAGGAAACAGAAGAGGTCGTTTTTAAAACCCGAAAACTTCTGACCGATCTTTTCAATGGTGATGATCCCAACAGGTTAACGTTCAGTTACAATGCGAGCGATTCATTAAACATGATCATTCAGGGTATAGCCGTAAAGGGTGATCATGTTATAACAACCATGCTGGAACATAATTCGGTACTCAGACCATTATACCATCTTAAATTGCAGGGTATTATTGATGTAACTCATATTCCGTTTGATGAGAACGGCTATATAGATCCCGATGACATAAAAAAAGCAATCCGAAAAAATACTAAGATGGTAGTTTTAAATCATTGTTCAAACGTAATCGGAACTGTTCAGCCGGTCGCAGAGGTGGGGAAAATATGCAAGGAGTCCGGTGTTTTACTTATTCTCGATAGCAGTCAGAGTGCCGGCGTCATACCGATCGATGTTAAATCTATGGGAATAGATGTTGTGGTCTTTACCGGCCATAAATGTTTGATGGGCCCGACCGGCATCGGTGGTTCATACGTGTGCGAAAATGTTCCAGTAAAATCCACGAAATTTGGGGGAACAGGTGTAAGATCTGCTCAATTAACACATCTTGAAGAATTTCCATACCGACTTGAATGCGGTACGCTTAATCTTGTGGGGGTTGCCGGATTGCATGCCGGTGTTAAGTGGGTTCTTGAGCATGGTATGGAGAATATCCATAGAAAGGAATTAATTCTCTGGAATAATCTACGTAAAGGCATTCAGGATATCGAAGGTGTTATTACCTATTGTGCTAATAGTTCTGAAAATCGTAATCCCGTCCTTTCTTTTAATATTAAAGGGCTGGAAGCAGGTGAGGTGGGAACAATTCTTGATGTGGATTATAATATTGCATGTCGGACCGGCTTGCATTGTGCTCCTAAAGTGCATGAACAATTGGGCACGGATAAAATTCATGGCACAGTCCGTTTAAGCATCGGTGCATTTAATACCAATGAGCATATAGAAAAAGCAATAGAAGCGGTAAAAGAAATAGCGGAGATGAAAAAATGAAAATCATCATTTTGGTTGTTCAAATAATTTTATTTCAATTCTATCTGTATGGACAAGATTTTCCAAATTTCATTCAGGTTAAGGAGGATGAATCTTTCCAATCAATCCTGCAAAAGGCAGCTCATGTAAAGCCAACAAAAAGACAAATTGAATGGCAGGAACTTGAATTTACATGCTTTTTCCATTTCGGACTAAATACATTCTATAACAACGAATGGGGTAAAAAAAATTACTCTCCCGACGCTTTCAACCCTACTCAACTTGATATCCGTCAATGGGCCAGAACCGTTAAAGAAATCGGCGGTAAAATGATGATTATGGTTGCAAAGCATCATGATGGATTCTGCTACTGGCAAACGAAATATACAGATTTCTCAGTGGCAAATAGTCCATGGAAGAATGGGAAAGGAGACCTTATTGCAGAAGCGGCAGAAGCATGTAAGGAATTTGGATTAAAACTTGGGATTTACCTCTCACCATGGGATATTCATTCTCCAGTTTACGGAACGGATGAATACAATCAGTTTTTTAAAAATCAGTTGCGAGAATTATTAACAAATTACGGTAAAGTTTTTGAAGTATGGTTTGACGGTGCATGCGGGGAAGGTCCAAATGGAAAGAAACAGGTATATGACTGGTTCGGATATTACAAATTAATACACGAATTGCAACCCGAAGCTGTCATAGCAATCACCGGACCGGATGTAAGATGGGTTGGAACAGAATCAGGCTATGGGCGGGAGACCGAATGGAGTGTGCTTCCGATCCACGAATCAACCATTGAGCAAATTACAAAAAGTATTAAAGAAAATGAAGGTGAAATATTTTTTACTCCGACAGATTATATGTATCAGCCCAGCATTGGTGGCAGAGAGCAATTAAAAAATGCAAAAGGTTTAATCTGGTATCCTTCAGAAGTAGATGTATCAATCCGTCCTGGTTGGTTTTATCATGAAGCTGAGGACACGCTTGTCAAAACTCCAGAACAACTTGTGGATATATATTACAGCTCTGTCGGAAGAAATTCTGTCCTTCTTTTAAATTTTGCTCCTGACAAACGCGGACTAATCCCCGATCAGGATATTCGAAACGCAAAAAAGATGAAAGAAATCATTGATGAAACATTCAAAATAAATCTCGCTTCATCGGCAAAAATAATCGCCCAGCATTCTAATTCCAATTTATCGCTATTTAATTTAGTTGATCAAGACAATAAAACCTACTGGACGCCGGGTGAAGGTGTAACTTCAACATCTCTTGAGTTTGATCTTGGTGAAGAAAAATTATTTGATAGATTAATACTACAGGAAAATTTTCGGAACGGACAACGTGTTGAAATGTTCAGTCTTGATGCGTTCTTTAATAATGAATGGCACGAAATCGCAAAAGGAACTACCATTGGTTATAAACGTCTGCTCAGATTCAATCCTGTTCTTTCCCAAAAAGTAAGATTAAATATTCTATTATCACGTGATCATCCCGAAATTTCTACTTTTGGACTGTTCAAATCACCTCCCTCCAGGTAAAAACTAGGAAGAATTTATATTCTCCATAATGTTAAATAATTAGCTAAAACTTTACTTTATCATATTTATATCCTAAATTGTGCAAAATCATACCTATTGTTCGAAAAATTCATAATTTTAAACAAGAATATCAATATTTGCAGAAACTTTTAGGTCGTTTATTCGTTATACTGTATAACTACACTGATTTATAAGAGGGAAAAGAATAATTAAATTAAACATCTCACATTTATTTAAAGGAACTATTAATGAACAATCTTAAACGTCTCGCATTGGTTTTAAGTTTAGTAATTATTGCTGTTAATTTTAGTTACACGCAAAACCTTGAATCAATATTAGCGAAAAATTATGAGGCACAGGGTGGCTTACAGAATCTCAAAGCCATTCAAACAACGCTGACAAAAGGTAAAATGATGATGCAAGGACTTGAACTTCCTCTGAGTATCTATCAAAAAAGACCCAACTTAATCCGGTCTGAAATTATGGTGCAGGGACAAAAAATTATTTCTGTCTACGATGGAACGCAGGGTTGGATGATAAATCCTATGATGGGTTCCACAGATCCAATCGATATGCCCGCTGAAGAGTTAAAAAATGTAAGAGAGCAGGCTGACATGGATGGATTTCTTATAAACTGGAAAGAGAAGGGGCATAAACTTGAACTTATTGGAAAGGAAGAAGTTGAAGGTGCGGATGCGTATCATATAAAAGTTACCACCAAGGATAGCACAATTCGTCATATTTACATTGATGCTGATTCCTACCTGGAGATTCAGCGTAAAGGAAAATATCCCGCACAGGGAAAAGAAATCGAAATATCAAACTCGCTTGGAAGTTATAAGAAGGTGGGTCCTTATATGTTACCGCACTCGTCAGAAGGAAAAGCGGATGGCAAAACTTATCAACAGGTATTGATAGATACAATTATGGTAAACGTACCCATTCATGATTCTTTATTCGCACGTCCCAAGGTTGAGAAAAAAGAGAAAGTAAATTAGTCAACTGTTATAAAACTGTTCAGAAATTTTTTGAAAGGGTATACCCATGCTGCGGGTTATTTATATTCTATTTGCTATACTTATAATAGCATTGAGTACTTTATGGTCTCAAGAGGAATTGATAATAGACTCAAAAACTTTTGGAGCAATAGAGGCACGAGATATAGGTCCCGCTGTAATGAGCGGCCGTGTTGCTACGCTCGATGTTGTGAATAATGATCGACGTATAATCTATGTCGGAGCCGCAAGTGGTGGTGTATGGAAATCTATAAATGGCGGTATATCCTTCAAACCAATATTTGATAAATATACACAGTCAATAGGAAACATAGCCATCGACCAGAACCACCCTGATACAGTCTGGGTCGGGACGGGAGAGCCATGGGTAAGAAATAGCGTTTCAGTAGGTACCGGTGTTTTCAAAACAACCGATGGGGGAGAAAACTGGAATTTTGTCGGTCTGCCAAATTCTGAACGGATAAGTAAAATTGTTATCAACTCATCCAATCCTGATATAGTTTACGTTGGAGTACTTGGTAAACTCTGGTCAGATAGCGATGAACGGGGTGTGTACATGACAACAAATGGCGGACAAAGTTGGGAAAAGATACTTTATGTAAACGAAAAGACCGGTTGTGCTGATCTGGCAATTGATCCTCAAAATCCCAAAATTATTTATGCCGCAATGTGGGAGTTTCGCAGACTCCCATATTTTTTCAAATCAGGAGGACCCGGAAGCAGTTTGTACAAAACTGAGGATGGCGGTAAAACATGGACGAAGATTACAAATGGTTTTCCAGAAGGAGAACTTGGCAGAATTGCAGTTGCCATCGCACCATCAAAGCCAAATATTATTTATGCTACAGTTGAAGCAAAAAAAGGGGGAATATTTCGTTCAACTGATTATGGAAAAAATTGGACTCTGATGAGTACCAATCCTGTCGTGCTTCAGCGTCCTTTTTACTTCTCACTTCTCGCAGTTGATCCGAAGGATTGTAACCGCGTTTACCGGCCCGGTTTCTCGCTGGCTTACAGTGAAGACAGCGGTAAATCATGGAATTCCACAGGTGAGGGTGTGCATTCCGATTATCATGCAATCTGGATCGATCCAAAAGATCCTGCATATATTCTTGTCGGGACTGATGGCGGTGTGTATGAATCTCTTGATCGCGGCGGTACATGGGCATTCTTTTTGAATTTACCACTTTCCCAATTTTATCATGTAAGTTATGATATGGAACGCCCATACAATGTGTACGGTGGTTTACAAGATAACGGCTCATGGATGGGTCCGTCAGCAAGTCCGGGCGGCATTGAAAACAAAGATTGGGAAAATGTCGGTTTTGGTGATGGCTTTTATGCTTTTCCTGATCTAGCAGATAAAGATATTGTGTACTCTCAATGGCAGGGAGGAAATATTGTCCGCTACCATAAATCTTTGCAGCAGCCCAAAATGATAAAAGTATTTGCGAAGAAAGGCGAACCTGATTACCGCTGGAACTGGAATACACCGTTTGTTGTAGGGGCCAAGAGTAAAGCGCTCCTGGTAGGATCTCAATTTGTTTTAAAGTCGACGGATCAAGGAGAATCCTGGAAAATGATCTCACCTGATTTAACAACCAATGATCCCGAAAAGCAAAAGCAAAATGAAACCGGTGGACTCACATTAGATAATTCCACAGCAGAAAATCATTGTACTATTTATTCTATTTCTGAATCACCCCTTGATGAAAAAATAATATGGGCCGGCACTGACGATGGGAATTTGCAGGTAACCAGGGATGGTGGACAGAACTGGGTAAACGTTGTAAAAAATATACCTGGTCTTCCTCCAAACACATGGTGCATGTGCGTGAGTGCAGGTAATTTTTCGAAAGGTACAGCATATTCTGCATTTAGTGGTTATCAGACTGGAGACATGGGTCTTTATGTATACAAAACTACAGATTACGGTAATACATGGTTTTCCATCACAAATGATGCTGTGAAAGGTTTTGCTCGTGTAATCAGGGAAGATCTTGTGAATCCAAATTTACTTTTCCTGGGTACTGAATTTGGTCTCTTCCTGACGATTGATGGAGGAAAGCATTGGGCGCAATTTACAGGTAATTTGCCTAACGTTCCGGTCTACGATATTGCGATTCATCCACGGGATGGTGACTTGATAATTGCCACACATGGTCGCGGAATAATGATAATTGATGATATCTCTCCATTGCGCGCTTTTACAGCAGAAGCACTCAATGCAGATCTATTTATTTTTCCATCACGACCTCTTGAAATAAAAATTCCGAGGAGCGAACAGTCGTTCCCCGGCGGACAGGAATATGTAGGCAGGAATCCATCATCTGCTGCAAATATTACCTATTATATGAAAAAGCGCCATGTTTTCGGGGATTTAAATGTTGAAATATTTGGACCCGATGGTAAACTGCTGACGAAAATGCCCGCGGGTACCTATAAAGGTTTAAATCGTATAAAGTGGGCAATGCGAATGAAGCCACCAAAAGTTGCTCCATCCCCCTCTTTAGCAGGACAGGCACTTTTTGGTCCGATGGTACCGGAAGGTATTTACACTTATAAGATTACAAAAGGGGATAAAGTCTACGAGGGATCATTTAAGCTTGTACCCGATGCACGGGATCCTTACACAAAAGAAGACCGCGATCTTCAGTATGCTACAGTTATGAAACTTTATAAAATGCAGGCAGACCTTGCCTATACGGCAGAAGCAGTCGAGGATTTGCGTAATCAATCTGATAAGAGAAGAACCGAGATGGATTCAAGCACGGCACTTGCGCTTACCTTGAAAGAATTTTCACGCCGCCTCGATAGTTTGCATAACAGTCTGATGATAAAATATGTGGGTGCAGGTTTAACTTCAGAAGAACGGCTCAGAGAGAAGGTTGTTGATTTATACGGGGCTATAAGTAATTTTGGCGGTCGACCAACACAATCACAACTGGATCTTGCTCAAAAATTATCTGATGAAATCTTGCAGGTAGAAAAATTTTTCAATAATATCATCGATCGCACATTACCAGGCATCAATCAACAACTTCAAACTATAAATGTTGTGCCTCTGAAGTTGATGAGCAGAGATGAGTTCAATAAAAAAGAAAGCGGCGAGGGAGGAGGAAAACTAATCAGGAGGATTGCTGCAAATCCCTCAATATTTATGCTTCCATAGTTTCAGGTAATGTCCGTTGTTATCTGATAAAATGGACTGATTGGAGAAGCACAATATTTTATTAAATAAATATTCTCTATTATATATAGAGGATATAAACGATTAAGTTGAGCAAGATCAATCATTGAAAAGGGCAAAACGTTTATGCAAATATTTGGTTTTAAAAATGCCAATATCTGCAAATTGAAATTACTTATAATTATTGTATTGATAATTATTTTTTCTGGATGCAACGGCGGCGAACAAAAAAGGGATGAGGTACTCTGGCCTCCTATAGAACCATATCGAACGGGTTACCTGAAGGTTTCTGATCTGCATGAAATATTTTACCAACTTGGTGGAAACCCTCAGGGGAAACCGATAATGGTACTGCATGGTGGACCTGGAGCTGGATGCCATCCAGGATATTTCCGATATTTCAACCCGGACAAGTTTAACATTATCCTTCATGATCAGCGTGGTGCAGGCCAGAGTAAGCCGTATGCTGAGTTAAGAGAAAACACAACGCAAAATCTTGTAGAAGATATTGAGAAGTTGAGAAAATTTCTTCAAATTGAGAGGGTGATCCTTTTCGGTGGGTCGTGGGGCACAACCCTCGCACTCGCTTATGCAGAGACCTACCCCGAGAATGTAAGTGGAATTATTCTTCGTGGTGTCTTTACTGCTACCAGAGTAGAAATAGATCATTTTTACCATGGTGGGACTGCACAATATTTTCCCGAAAATTTTTACCGGCTTGTGCAACAGGTTGAAAAACCTGATACTTATAACTACCCTGAACAATTACTTAAAAAGATTCAAAGTAATGATAGTTTGACAAGTAAAACTGCGGCAAGGGAGTGGGCTCGATACGAGGGAAAAATCTCATCTATCAACCTTCCTGATTCAGAGCTGGATGCTATCATGGAGCGCTGGCCATTCTTTGCATTTTCATTGATTGAGAATTTCTATATGGCAAATAATTGCTTTCTGGAAGAAGGGCAATTATTTAAAAACCTGAAATCTATAAAAGATATACCTACGATTATTATAAATGGCCGGTATGATTTAATTTGCCCCCCAATTACTGCCTATAATCTTCACAAGGATCTTCCGAAATCAAAACTCTGGATCATTGAAAGTGCGGGTCACTCCTCCGGTGAACCAGGAATAGAAGCAGCTCTGGTAAAAGCTGCGCATGAGTTTGAGTGATGGGATCAGAAGCATCCAGATTCATCGGGAAGAATTATCAAACCGGTATTACTATTTTCCGTTATATACTTTGATAATATCGTACAGTGTTGTACGCTGGGCTGGTATAAATCCGGAATCATGGATAAGGCGGATTACTTCATCAACAGTAGATTTATTTATAAAGTTTGCTTCTGCGTGAACGTTCTCTTCGAATAATGTTCCTCCAAAATCATCAGCACCAAAATGTAATGCAATTTGTCCTGCTTTTTTCCCTTCAGAAAACCAGGATGCCTGTATATGATCGAAATTGTCAAGGTAAATACGGGACAATGCGATCATCTGCAGATATCTGGTTGAGGAAGCATGGGCGGGAATTATTTTATTAAGAGGTGTATTCCCCGGTTTGAAACTCCATGGAATGAAAGCGGTAAAACCATTGTTATAGTCCTGCAGTCGGCGTATAACTTCCAGGTGCTCAATAATATCCTGGTCGTTTTCCAGATGGCCAAACATCATTGTTGCTGTAGTTTTATAACCGATCTCGTGCGCTTCCTTCATAATAGTAATCCACTCTTCGGTTCTTCCTTTAAGATGACTTATTTTTTTCTTTATACGATCGGAAAGTATCTCAGCGCCTCCGCCTGGAATTGTACGCATACCGGCGTCCCACAGTTTCAAAAGGACTTCCCGTGTCGTAAGCCCGGAAACTTTTGCAATCCCGGCAATTTCTGATGTTGAATAAAAATGCGGGGTTACACCAGGTACTTCCGTCACTGTTCGTCTGACCATTTCTAAATAGTATTCCAGTGGAAGGTCAGGATGAACACCTCCCTGAAGTAAAATCGTTGTCACTCCTTTTGCTTTGGCTTCCTTGAATTTCCTGATCATTTCATCAACTGTGTATGTATAAGATCCTTCCTCATCCTTATGTCTGTAAAAAGCACAGAAGGTGCAGTCGATGGTGCATATATTTGAATAATTTGGATTGGTATCTATTACAAACGTAACATAAGGATCCGGATTTTTTTTGAATCGGACATCATTTGCAAGATTACCAAGTTCAAGGAGATCAGCATTTTGAAGAATGAATAGACCTTCTTCGGGTGAGATTCTTTCACTATTTTGAATTTTTTTGTGGATTGTATCTAATTTCATACGGTTACATTTATTTCTCTAACAAGTTTCCGGAATTCTCTAATTGCTATCCGTTCCCTTTCACCCAACCTGTAATTAAATCCTTCAAGATATTCTTTTACCTCATTAATGCTTAAAGATAACCGTTTATCATATAGTTTGCCTATATCGTGAAAATGGTCTTCAGATATTTCGAGCGAATTTTTGATATCGGAAATTAAATTATTCTTCTTCTCTTCAGATAAAGATTTCTTTACAGCCCAGACAGCAAATACGAACGGCAGTTTTTTCCACTCATACCATTCACGTGCAAGATCATAAACGAGTTCATAGCCAGGTAATCCTTTTTTGTTCCAGTATAATGCCTGGTCGCCGATTAAAAGTATTGCATCATATTGTGAAAAATCTTCCGATTGGAATGAAATACGTTTAAATCGAACCCGAATACCATATTTATTTTCGAGCAGAACTTGCAGAAGTCGGACAGAAGTTGCCGTCTCGTCGCTTATACCGATTAAGGCGTTATTTAGACCGTTCCATCCTTCCTTTGAAAAGAGCATGACACTTTTAACCTGGTCACGCGTTGCGATACACCATGGGAGTAAATCCATTTCTTTTTCCTGGGAGAAATAGTCCATTAATGAAAATAAACCTGCATCAAGCTGTCCATTTCTGCTCAGCACACCCATAATTCTTGGCGGTACCGGTAAAAGTTTAAATGAGGTGTTTTCAAAATTATGGAAGAAGGGAACAGAATTCAGAAACGGAATTTTCCCGACAACATTTTCCCCATAAACATTAAGCGGATTGTAAAGAGCATCTCTCTCGACAGGAATTTTGCCGGCATCTTTTATGATTTTAATGATTCTTTCTTTGGCAAGTTTAAGCGGACTTACGGCACCGGCATCGTGAGCAATCCGTTCCTGTCCGACCGTTCCATCTATATCATCCGCTCCGAAATTTAATGCGACAGATGCCACTTCCTCGGTCAGCATCACCCAGTATGCTTTTATATGAGGGAAATTGTCAAGCATCAGACGCGAAACGGCAATGGTTTTTAAATCGTCTATTGCAGAGGTAAACTGATTATGCGGTTTTATTCCTGTATCTCCAGGTTGAAAAGCGAGCGGAATAAATGTCAGAAAACCACCTGTTTCATCCTGCGCTTCACGGAGTTTGATCAAATGTGTAAGGCGTTCCTCAATAGTTTCAATATGTCCGTAGAGCATCGTTGCGTTTGATCGAATACCAAGTTTGTGTGCTTTTTTGTGAATGTCAAGCCAGACATTGCCTCCTATTTTTTGATTAAACAGAAGTTTCCGTACCCTCTCTGAAAATATTTCAGCGCCACCGCCTGGTAAAGTCTTAACCCCTGCCGATTTTAATTGTTGAAGGACTTCTTCAATTGTTAACTTAAATTTTTTATGGAAATAATCTATCTCAACCGCGGTATATGCTTTTATGTCAGCATCTGGAAATTTATTACTGATGGAAGATACAATATCAAGATATCTCTCCCATGGCCAGTCTGGAGGCATACCCCCTGTAATATGAACTTCCCTGATCTCGGGTGAGAGCATACCCAGAATTTCGTCGGTTGTCATTTCATAAGCATCGGGTGCATTTTTTTTGGTTGCAAAATCACAAAATTTACATGAGAGAACGCATATATTTGTATGTTCAATTTTTTGATTTATGACAAAAAATACTGCATCACCGTTTAATTGCTTCTGCACAAAACTTGCCATCCGCCCAAGCGAAATAAGGTCAGTAGTTTTATAAAGGATCAGTCCATCTTCAAAGGTAAGTCGGTTACCCTCTATTAATTTATTCCAGATATTAAGCAGTAATTTATCGCGCGGTTCAAAAATCATAATTTTACTTATCTATTTCCATATTTTTCCCCATTTTTCATCTACCCGTTTAATTATTTCCGGATTCATCTCTAAAGGTTCCGGGTATCCCTCTTTCCATGTTGCATCAATTGCCATTGTACCTTTATAAACAGGTGAAATTCCTATAAGGTTCTGTTCACTGAAAAAAACATCCCTTTCGCAGTCAAATCGTGTAAATAATCCCCAGATATATGATTGTCGTTCATGTATATTAACATCAGCACTTACTGCGGCAATGATAGGTATTTTGTTTGATTCTGGATTTTGCAGAACTTTTTTTAGGACAGCGGCTCCATTGTCTGATACTTTTAATAAGAGGAGAGTATTCTCAACTAAATTTACATCAATAATTCTGCTATCGATTGAGATCAGTGTAGCGCGAAGAGCAAAGATGTTGGAGATTCTCTGATTTTGATTCAGGGTTCTTTGTTTTCTTGTTGCATCGATTATCATTTTACTTCCGAGGTTCATTTTATAACTTGTGAAATCAAGTGTATCGAGAGGAACCTTCGGGATCATGATAAAATCATAATGGGGATTGAAATTATCTCGGATCTCGCCAAGTACTGCGTGCCAATTTTTTGGATCAACTCCTGCAGATACTGTTATGATGCATTTGGTTAGTGAAAGCTGGTCTGTGCCCATCAATCCTAATGCTGCTTTTACCGCTTCTTTTTGATAGCGCTGTTCGATTGCAACAACGAGCAGGTTATGGAAACCGGCTTCGGAGTAAGCCCATAGGTCTGATACTTCTTTATGTATTATTTTTGCGAGAGGTCCGAGCATCTGTTGAGTTGCATCTCCAAGGTATGCATCTTCCATTGGCGGTTTACCTACCACGGTGGCGGGGTAGATTGGATTTTTTCTATGGGTTACAGTTTTTAAGTGAAATACGGGAAATTCGGATGCGGCGGAATAATGTCCAAAGTGATCTCCGAAAGGACCTTCCATTCGCCGTTCAATAACCGGCACAATTCCTTCAAGAATAAATTCGGCAGTTGCAGGAACGTACTGGTTTATTGTTTTTCCTTTAACGAATTCTATTCTATGATTTAATAAAAATCCGGCAAACATTGCCTCATCGATTCCTTCGGGAAGGGCAGCGATTGTTGCGAATGTCAGTGCAGGCGAGGTGCCGAGTGCCACAGCCAGTTCAAAATCTTTTCCGATTTTTTCGGAATAGTAATAATGAAATCCGCCCCCTTTCTGGATTTGCCAGTGCATGCCTGTTGTTGATTTATCGAATACATGCATTCGATAAATGCCCATATTACGTTTATTATTAAAGGGGTGGTAGGTCACTACCTGACCGTATGTTATAAATCTTCCTCCATCTTTTGGCCAGCAGGTTTGGATTGGCAACTCATCGAGATTTGGTTTTACGATACATTCCTGAGAAATTCCGGAACTGACAAATTTTACTCTGCTTTTTAAAAATCGTCGGATCATGGATTGGTTATTAATCAGTCCATTCAGAGTGGGTGGGAAAATTTTATCAATAAAGTTTATTAATTCCTCACCGATCTGTTCAGGATGTTTGCCGAGAGCTAATTCTATCCGTTTTTGACCCGCATAGTGGTTTACCACGAGCGGAAACCGTGAATTTTTAGGATGTAAAATTAATAATGCAGGTTTTCTTTCTCGATGAGATCGGATTACTACTTCGGTTAATTCAAGATAAGGATCAATTTCAACTTCTGTCCGATGAAGTTCACCTTCCTTTTCTAAAGTGTGGAGATACGACTGAAAATCTAAAAATCCCACAGACTACTCCAGGTCCTTGGCGCGCCAACCCCTTGCGGTTCCAAGATTCAGAATCTGCAGTAATCTGCTCGTGAAGGCATCGACATAATCTTCCACTGTTCCTGGAATAAAATAAAGTGGTGGCGAGATAGGCATGATTACCACGCCATCGTGTGAAAGTTTTGCGCATTGTTCAAGTGTAATACTTGAAATTGGTGTTTCGCGAATGCAGAGTATCAACTTGTATCTTTCTTTTAATGCCACCTGTGCTGTTCGGGTTATCAGGGTGTCTCCGATTCCGGATGCGATCTTGCCTATTGTTGAAGCGGAGCATGGTATTATGACGAATGCATCGAATTTATTTGAGCCTGAAGCGGTAGGTGCAGTAAGATCATCATTGGAAAATTGCCGTTTAATGTATGGCTGAAGATCCTGTTCATTTAAACCAAGTTCGTCACGCAGTAATATTTTTCCCCACTTGCTGATGATCAGGTATTTATCGGCCTGGCATTTTTTTAAAAAATCCACAGCATAGAGTGCACCGGACGATCCTGTTATTCCGATAATAATTTTCATTTTAGTATAGCTCCTGTAATAATCATGGCAAAGACAACAAATCCGAGTCCGGCATTAATTTTAAAGAAAGCGAGATCAACGTTTGCAGATTTTATATGTTCCATCCATAGAAGTATTCCTGTAAGGATCAGGAATGGAAATGCATAGATGGTTTGAATGGAATAGAAGAACAGGAATACCAGACAGGCAAAGCCCAGCAAATGAAAAATGGCTGCGTATCTGAGCCCCTTTTTTTTACCGAATCTGCTTATGAATGAATAAAGATTCTCCTTTTTGTCAAATTCTTCATCGAGTGTTGCATATATAATATCGAATCCAGTTCCCCAGAACAAAGTAAACAGACTCAGCAGTACGGCAGGTAATACATTATAAAAAGATGGTGATGCGGCGAACCATCCGCCAAGAGGTGCCATTGCCATACCGAGTCCGACGCCAAAATGAGCAAGAACGGTAAATCTTTTCATATAGGGATAAATGACAAATATTATTAAGGGTATAGGAGAGATGATCAGGCAAAATGTCGAAATTAACCAGGCTGAAACAAAGTACAAAAGTAGCCCGGTAGAGAGGACGCCGTATGCTTCGAGTAGAGACATTTTTTTACTTGGCAATTCGCGCATTGTTGTCCGTGGATTTTTCAGATCAATATTTCTGTCAATAATTCTATTTAAGGCAAATGCGGCAGTTCGGGCGCCTGTAGCGGCGAGCAGGACCAGTATCAGCAGTTTTAAATCTGGAGCCTGGTTGGAGCCCAGTATTACACCACTATAAATAAGTGGTAGTGTAAAGAGTGTATGTTCTACTTTGATAAATGATAGAAATTTATTCAAAAATGCGCCTTCGGTCAGAATAAGTATGAAAAAATATATAGAAAATTCATCTGTTAATCAAGAATATTGGAAACAGAATGCTGTGAGGGGAGAAGGTAAAAACAGGAAGGTATCATTTAATTTGGGGAATGTCTAAAAAGTAAGGAAAGGATTGATTCTGTAAACAGGAAATGTTATAGATTTATTCATAATGGTATACGAATCTTGTATACAATCGTGCAGAAAAATATAACAATTTTAAGGGAAAAGTCATGTTGGAAATATATAGAATTTAAATGGACATATTATGTTTGTTTTTGCTTGAATGTTAATTACCTTCCCAAAAAGCTTGTCTGTGAAATAATAATCATTTTGACAGAAGGTCAGACAGGGACACAGAGCAAGGATTAAAAAGGAAACAAAGCGGACCATTTTTTATCTCCCTTCTATGATTAATTGATGATGTTAACTATTGTTGGACGAAATAGTCTCATTTTCTTACTGAGAGAGCGGTTAAGGCTTTGATAGATTGTGTGATAGTAAGTACCCGTTTCTAAAACGTATTCTCTGTTAAGAAATCAGGGAAATACCTTTGCATCTGAAATACCCGAAAAAATTAAGTAAGTACCGACCGGTTCTCCCTCAAAGCATTCTCCCGAGTTAATATCTGCCCAGCAGATAATGTTATAATACGTGAATCGAAATGTATCGCCAGGTGGAAAGTACCTCTCAAAACCTCTAGAACATACGCCGTTATAAAAATACCAAGCTGCTTTAAAACAAGAATCGGAAGGCCAACCATCAGCGCGGATCCATCCCCAATTCCCCTCACACTCTTCATCGGATATTACTCGAACAGTATAGGATAAAAGATTAACGACAGAAATTCTCGGACTAATACAGAAGTTATCCTGTAACGATACGGTTGTTTCCGCGGGTTCCGACCAGAATTGAAATATCTGTTCAAGTTCAATGTCAATCTTTCTGGTCAGATTTCCATCGATAACTTTTATTGGTAACTGCTGAGCAAAATAATATGCATAGCTTGCTCGTAAAGTCCAGTTACCATCAGGTAAACTGTCAAACATAAAATAGCCCAATGAATCAGTCATGGTAGCAATAGTTGTATCCAGTTCCAGCAGACGCACAAAGATTCCTGAGTGTTCAATCT
>Ga0101944_10002771_pt1 | contig 26978 bp, 23 predicted proteins | sample DewCreD2012metaG_FD_75245 | JGI IMG/M metagenome (GOLD analysis project Ga0101944, IMG submission 75245) | Hot spring sediment bacterial and archeal communities from British Columbia, Canada, to study Microbial Dark Matter (Phase II) - Dewar... ... | reverse complement strand
TGGGTCCAGCCGCGCCGGGTCTTCAGGACCCGGCTGTCCGGATCCGTGATGTGAAGTTCTGGCGTTCTTCGTAGGGAAGGAAGTTGCGGGCCATGGGCACCTCTCGCGAGACCGAAATTGGCCCGATCCTGTGCTCCGAGGCGTCCTTCGTCAACGAAAAAACCCTTTTGTTTCCAAGTGATCGATATCGTTGCCTTTTTTTCGACCAACCTTCATCAGGCGTTCGCGCAGCTTGGGGTTTGTCGGACAGGCTCAGAAAAGGTTTTTATTTCGGGGAGATAAACCAGCTCAGAAAAACCAGCCGGAAAGGGGAAGCATCCGAAGAACCAGACGAACCGAGAAGAAAGCCACCAACAACGGAAAGCCCGGAATCCGGGTGGATTTGCTGGCTTCGCGTATTGTCTTTGCACCCACGAGGGTGAGAACCCTCTGCAAGGTTCGGCCCGGAAGGATCTCTTGGGCCTTTCGGGCCTGCGCCCCAAGGAGGACCGCGCCGGCTTCGAGGACAAGTCCGAGCTGTTCCACATGTACGACGGCACCTACCAGAACGCCGACACCCGGCCGGGCAAGACCGACTCTTTGGAGATGCTGTGGAAGATCGACTCGAACTTCATGAAGCCCGACACCAGCGTGCTCGCCTGGGATCCGGCCGTGACCTACCGCTTTCGCGAAGAGTGGGGCCCCGACGGGGCGGGCAACTGCCTCGTCCGCACCTTCCGCGACGGGGTGCGCATCATGGACATGTCCGAGCCAGGCGAGTGGGCGCCGGCGGGCGGCTCGACTTCGTAGATCAGCCTGCTTGCGCTGCGGCTCGCCCGCAGGCGCGAGAACTGATCACATCGTTGGGTGCGCCCGCCCGCGGGCCTGCCCGCCATCCCACCGCGCCGCTCGCTCCCCCACTCCCCGGGCGGCCAGGCGGATCTCGGCCGAGGCGCGCGCGGCATCCAGACCTTCCAGACCGCCGAAGCCGCGCATCTCGACGAGTTCCCGGCCGAGCGCAAAGAACCACTCCTTGAGGGTGAGCTCGAGGCCCGCGAACGTGTCGGGACGCCGGGACCCGCCCGCGGCCAGCACGAAGGCCGCGCCGGCGGATGGCGCCGCGCGAAGTGCGCGCCGGGCATGGTAGCGCGCCTGGGCGCGATCGATGAGGGCCTTGAGCGGCGCGGGCGGGCCGTAGAAGAACACCGGCGTCCCCAGCATCACCACCGGGCAGCGGTCCAGCGCCTCGAAGAACCGCTGCGCACCGTCGGCGGGAAGCTCGCAGGGCTGCCCCTCCCGGCACCGATCGCACTCGCGGCAGGGGGCCACCACGAGATCGCGCACGTGAAGCCGCTCGACCTCGGCCCCGGCCGCCAGGGCCGCTTCCAAGGCCGTCTCCAGCAAAAAGTCGCTGTTGCCCCCCGCGCGGGGGCTGCCGCCGATTCCCAGGATGCGCACGAGCCCTCCGCTCCCTCGGGCTCAGGGGGTCACGTCGATCTCGCCGGGGAAATGCTGCTCGCTCCACTGGTAGCCGAACGACGTTCCGCCGTCGCCAAAGGCCGCAAAGATGGTGATGAACTCGCCGTCGCGGATCCAGTTGGCCAGCACCTCGCCGCGCAGGTTCTCGACCGTGCCGCTCACGTCGAAGGTGGCCCGGCCATCGTAGGCCCGGCGCTCGAGCGTGGTCACGATGACGAACTGGTTCTGTTCGAGCCGCGGCACCGGCAGGTAGTTGCGGCCCCAGTCCGCGTTCTCCCAGCCCGTGGCGGGCATGGTCCCGGCGGGCTGAAAATAAAACCCGGTCAGCGGGTACTTGCCCTGGTTGAAGAGCTTGGCCTTGAGCGGCTTGTCCCCGCCGCAGGCGGCCAGCATTTGGCAGGCGAGCACGACGATCCAAAACATCCAGAGGCCACGGCGCATGGGACACCTCCGGCGCGATCCTACTCGATCCGGTGTCGCGGTGTAAAACCCCAAGCGAGCGCCAGTGGGGGTCGGGCGCGTCATTTGACCTGGACGCGAAGCCTCGGCTACAGTCGCTCCGACCCAGCCGAGGAGGTTTATATGAGAAGCGTACTGGCGCTGTTGGGTGTTTGCTCGCTGGTCGTCGCCTGCGCCACCGTGCCCACGGTGGGGCCGGGCGGAAGTGCGGTGATCGGCAACCAGGTGCTGCCGGTAAAACGGGTCGTATTGTTCCAGAACGGCGTGGCCTACCTGGAGCGGCGCGGCAAGTTCACCGGCGACGAGCTGCACCTCAAGGTGCGCCCGAGCCAGATCAAGGACATCCTAAAGTCCATCACCGTGGTGGACCAGAAGGGCGGCTACGCCACCTCGCTGGCGCTGCCGGTGGACCTCACCTCCGAGAAGGCGCTCTCGGAGCTGCCCCGCCTGGCGCTCGGCCAGGGGGCGCTCGGCGAGATCCTCAACGTCATCCGCGGCGCCTGGGTGAAGATCCAGTTCGCCCAGGGGAGCGTCGAGGGCCGCATGGTGGGCGTGGAGGGGACCAGCGAGGGCCAGCAGGTCTCCATCCTGGACGCAGACGGCGTCATCCGCTCCATCCCGCGCAAGGACGTGAAGGCGGTGCGTATCCTGGACCAGACGCTGGCCCAGGGTCTGGAGAAGGGCCTGGACATCTCGCTGGGCCAGGAGTCGTGGCAGTCGATCGACCTCGGCATCTACCTCAACAAGGGCTCCTCCTCCGAGCGCGACCTGCTCGTCGCCTACGTGGTGGAGATGCCCACCTGGAAGCCCAGCTACCGGCTGGTGCTGGACAAGGAGGGCGAGCCGCTGCTGCAGGGCTGGGCCATCGTGGACAACGTGTCCGGCGCCGACTGGAACGACGTGGCACTCACCCTCACCACCGGCAGCCCGGTGTCGTTTTTGTACGACCTCTACACGCCGCGCTTCGTGCAGCGCCCCGACCTCACCCCGTACCAGATGCTGGGCCTGGCGCCGCCGGTGGCCGAGTCCACCATGGCCGCCGCCCCGCCACCCCCGCCCGTAATGACGGCGCTGCCCATGAGCCCGCCGCCTGCCGGCGGGGGCGGGCTGGCCGGACGCAGCCGCGCGGCCCGTGAATACGCCAAGAAGGCCCAGGCCGACTACGACGACGCAAAGGCCTACGCAGAAGAGGAGGACGCCGCCCCGGAGCCGGAGGTCAGCGCCGACAACATGCTCTCCTCGGTGCGGGTGCAGGCCCAGGCGCAGAAAGTGGGCTCCTTGTACCGCTACGATCTGGCCGATCCCATGACGGTGCCGAACCGCAGCAGCACCATGATCGCGCTCATCAACCAGAAGGTGCCCGGGCGGGCGGTGTACTTCTTCAACCCCAACTCGGGCGTCGAGGCGGCCCAGCGCCACCCTTTCCGTGCGGTGAGCCTGGAGAACGCCACCCAGGCGGTGCTGGAGCCAGGCCCCATCGCCATCGTGCGCGCGGGAACGTTCGTGGGCGAGGGGCTCATCGATCGCATCGAGAAAGGCGCCCGTTCCTACATCGCCTACGCGCTCGACACCGCGGTGAACGTCACCACTCAGGGCCGCTCCGAGACCGAGCTCGCGAATCTGGTCAAGATCTCCCGCGGTGTGATCCAGACCAAGAGCTTCTCCATCCAGCGGCAGATCTTCGAGATCACTGCCAGCAAGGAAGACGGCGAGGCCATCCCGCTGCTCGTCGGCGTGCCCAAGCGCCAAGGCTGGGAGCAGGAGATCATCGGCGGCAAATTGGACTCCGAGACCGCCACCACTCGCTACCTGGCCGTCGACGTCAAGCCCGGCGAGAAGGTCACACTGGAGGCCAAGGACAAGTACCCCAGCTTCACCAGCACCACCATCACCGATCCGCGCGCCCAGCAGGCGCTCCTGCTCTACATCAACGGCAAGTCCGCCAACCCGGCGGTGGTGGAGCAGCTCCGGCCGCTGATGCAGAAGGTGCGCGAACTCTCCGACGTGCAAACCCAGGTGAACACCGAGGAGCAGAAGCGCTCCGATCTGACCCAGCGCGCCCGGGACATCCGCGCCAACCTGGAGCTCCTCAAGAAGTCCACCAACGAACAACTCAAGGCCGAGCAGTGGAACCGGCTCAACGCGGTGGAGGCCCAGCTCTCCAAGATCACCGAGAACCTGGTGCGCCTGCGCGAGAAGTCCGCCGATCTCACCGTCGAGCTCTCCACCCTCATCGAAAAGCTCGAAGTGACCTTCTGAGATACCGCAATAAACATCGCTCCTTTGCGCGCGAACGCGGGGCAACCAAGAGCCAGCGCGTTCGCGCCCGTGAACCCCAAGCGCGAACGCGGGGCCGCATAGAGCCAGCGGCCTCGCGCCCATGAAATCCATATCGCGCGAGGCCGGGGCCGTAAGCAGCCAGCGGCCTCGCGCCCACTGGTAGCCTTCGCCCGACCTTTGCCGTCAAGGGTTTTCAATCGCTTCACGACTCGCTTCGCTCGCCCTTGACGGCGGTCGGGCTTCGGCTGAATCCGCTATCCAGAAGGGATTGCAGGCAATCCCTTCATCTTGCGATGAAGTCATCCGCACAACCATGATCCTCGCTGTTTCTTGTGATCCTTTCGCGGCGCGCCAGGCGAGTCCTCTATGTAGCGGAGCCGGCTTTGCGGCGAGCAACTAAGAGGACTCGCCGCCAGCAGCCGCGCGCTCGAGCATCTGCTCTTGTGCATCCTTTGCGCGCGAACGCGGGGCAACCAAGAGCCAGCGCGTTCGCGCCCACGAACTCTGAGCGCGCGAAGGCGGGTAAATGCAGAGCCAGCGGCCTCGCGCCGGATTAATCTTTTCGCGGCGCGTCTGGCGGAGCGTTCAGGCAGCGGAGCCGGAATCCGGATGACGGGCTCCCGCCGGGCTTGCGCCGACCGTCCCGTCCCGCAGGCGGCGCTCGACCACGGCGATCATGGCGTCGCACACCAGAGGATCGATCTGGCTTCCGCGAAGCTTGCGCAAGATGCCGATGGCGGCCGCCGGGCTCACCGCCGTCTGGTAAGGCCGCTCCGAGGTGACCGCGTCGAACGTGTCGGCGGCGTTGATGATGCGCGCGCCGAGCGGAATGGCATCGCCCCGCAACCCGTCGGGATATCCGGTGCCGTCCACCCGTTCGTGATGGTTGCGCACCAGCGGCCGCACCGGCTGCAAAAAATCGATGGGGGCGATGATGCGCTCGCCCAGCACCGGATGCTGGCGGATGACCTCGCGCTCGGCCTCGGTGAGTTCCTCCTGCTTTCCCAGGATCTGCTCCGAGATGCCGATCTTGCCGATGTCGTGCAGGATGCCACCGTAGCGCAGGATGCGCAATTCGCGCTCGGCAAGCTGCATCTCCCGCCCCACCTCCAGGGCCAGTTCGGTGACCCGGTCCGAATGGCCGCGGGTGTAGGGATCCTTGGCGTCGATGGAGTTGGCCAGGGCGCGGATGGTTTCCAGATAGCCGCGCTCCAGGCTGGCCAGAAGCTCCTTGTTCTCGCCATCGAAGAACTGGAGCTGGCGCGACATGTAATTGAAGGTGTGGGCCAGCTCGCCGATCTCGTTGCGGGCCTTCACGTCGATGGTGAAGCCGAAATTCCCCCGCGCCACCGCCAGCGCCCCCGAGACGCAGCGCGAGATGGGCCGGGTGACGCCGAAGGCGAACAGGGTCCCCAGCCCGATCGAGAGTGCCAGGCTCACCAGGACCACAATCACCACCTGCCAGGTCATGCGCCGGGTGGCCCGATAGGCGGCGTCCAGAGGCTGGAGCGACAGGGCCAGCCACGGCGGCTGCTGGAGCGGAGAGTAGGCCAGCAAGAACTCGCTGCCGTCGGGCAGACGCACCGGCATGGCGCCGGTCACCCGCGGCGCCACCGGCCGTCCCTGCGGCGAAATCGACACCAGGCGCAGCGCCGCGCCCAGGTTGTCGCCCGGACCCTCCTGCGGCCCCCCGGAGCCGGACAGAATGGGCGCGCCGTCCAGATCGGTCAGGATCACTCTTTCTTCCGGCCCGCCCAGACCGCGGCGCAACTCGTCCTTCAGCGGCGCCAGCGAGATCTCCATGGCCAGGCCGGCGGCGTCCCCGGCTTCGAGCCGCAGGCTCATCACCACCGAGGTATCGTCGCGCGGGGGGATGACCAGCTCGGGCCGCCCGGCGCGCTGAATCCGATAGGGCGCGGAGAAGCGCACCTCCTCCTCGGATTCGCCCAGCGCGCGCACCGCCTCCTGGTGCCGCGCCAGCTCCGAGGGCAGGATGCGCGTCGAATCGAACGCCACCAGGCCCGGCAGCGGCGCGCCGCCGGCATCAATGAGCGAGACGATGTTCACCTCCGGCTGGTGCTGGAGGAGGAACGAGAGCATCTCCTGCCGTTCGCGGGTCCCGAGGGAGGCCAGATTCAGAGTGCCGTCGAGCAGGGCGACGTTCTGGCGGATGCGATCGAAGAAAAACCTCACCTGCGCGGCGAGCTGCTCCACGCGCAACTGCTGCGCCTCCCAGGTCAGCGTCTTGAGCGCCTCGATGTTCGAGCGAATCAGGATCACGCCGGTGGTGACGACCGGCGCCATGGTGAGGGCCACCAGCATCAGGGTGATGGTGCGAAACAGGGGCATCCGGCCTCACGCGGGCGGCAGCCGCGCCAGGATGGACTCGAGCAGCCGGGCCATCTTGCGCGGCTTGAACGGCTTGTTGATGTAGTGGTCGGGCCCGCGCCCCTCCGGTCCCATCTGGCTGCGCGAGATGGCGGACATAAGCACCACCGGCACCCGGTCGCCGCCCGGCAGCGCGCGCAGGTCGCGGATGACCTGGAGACCGTCGATGCGCGGCATGAGAAAATCCGTGACCATCAGATCGAACTTTTCCCGCAACAGGAAGGAGAGCGCCTGCTGGCCGTCGCTGGCCTCCACCACCTCGACGCCCAGGCCTTCCAGGATGTCGCGCACCATCTTGCGGATGGGCGCGTCGTCGTCGCAAACCAGTGCGCGCCGGGCCATGGTCATGGTCCTTTTCCGCCGGGCCCGCTCTCGACGCGCACGCCGTCGCCGGCCTTCACCTGGAGTTGGAAGCGGCGCGCCGGCGAGGCCGGCCCCACCAGGCCGGCCCCGTCCATCGAACGCAGGAAGAAATAGTATGTCCCATCCGGCAGCGTCGATGGGAACAGATGAAACACCGTCTCGCAAGACAGTTGCCGCACCGGCTGCAACCCCGCGGCGTCGCGGGAGAGGAGCAGGATGTAGCGCGCCGCTCCCTCCACCGGCTGCCAGCGGAAGTGGATGGTGGGCGTGACCAGCACTGCGCCGTCCGGGGGCAACACCGGCTCGGGCGCCGGCAGCAGCGCCCGGGGCGGCTCCGGCTCCTTTCCGGCTCCGACCCGGACGGCCTGACCCGGCCCGACCGCCAGGCTCTTCTTGCCCGCGGTGACCTTGACGCCGTCGCCCTGGTGGACCTCGACCCGGGTGGCGCCCTCGGCGTCCACCGACACCGCCAGCCGGTTCTTGCGCGGGCGGCGTTCCTGGCTTTCCTGGCGGGCCTGCCGGGCGATGGCCCAGGCCTCGTCGGCGAGCCGCTGTCCGGCGAGATAGTCGGCGCGCAGCCGGGCCGCGCGCGAGGCCGCCAGAGCCTCGCGGGCGCGAGCCAGGCGCTCCGGAGCGAATTCCTCCGCGCCATCGTCCGCCGCCAGCTGCACCGCCTGCGACGCCACCCGCCAGGCCGAAACCGCCGCCGGACGCTCGGGGCCGGGGAGACGCAGCGCGGTTCCGGCCGGAGGATCCCGGCCCTCGATGCGGTTGAGCGCCCGGATCTCGTCGGCCGCCTCGCGATCGCCCAGCACGCGCTCGGCCAGGTCTTCCAGCGACTGCCCGGGCTCCAGGGTGACGGTCCCGGGGCCGGCCGGCGCCGCCGCCTGCGCCCGCGCCGCCAGGACCGCTCCGAGCCCCAACCAGGCCAAGCGCAATCCGGATCTCATTGGAAGGCCACCTCCCGGTGGTTGAGGCTGGCCTCGGCGGAAGGCGTGCGGATACGGAACTCGCCGGCCGGCTTGAGCGGCAGGAGCTCGGCCTCCACCCGTCCTTCCTCCACGGTGAAGGTGGACCGCCGGGCCTGGCTGCGGACCTGGAGGCGCAGATCGGTGATGCGCACCAGGCTCTCCGGGCCCACCCGCAGGGTTCCGCCCTCCTCGAACTGAAGCGTCGCGAAGGCATCCCGCTGCGTGCGCAGGCTGTCGTCCACCTGAAGCGCCATCCCGGCCGCGGCCGGGATCCATTCCTCGGTCTGGGAGCGGCGGACGGCGACCTTGCCCTCCGCGGCGAGCAGGCGGGCCGAAACCACGATCTCCTGCTCTCCGGCGTCTTCCGCGGCGGCGTCGGCGACCGGCGCGGGACCGCAACCGTTGTCGCACCCCGCGACCAGCGCAAGAAAAACCATCGCCAGACCGAGAAGTCTGAGAGCCCGCATCGAAGGCGATGTTAGGCGAGGCCGCCCCCGTTGGCAAGAACGGCAAGGATCGCGGGGTCCGGGCCCGCCGCCTTGACAACCGCCGGCACCTTGGAAATAGTGTCCCCGCCCTGGCGGAAGCCATTCCCGCCGCGCCAGAACGGAGGAAGCCCATGACCGTGATCCTGGACGGAAGCTCGCTGACCATCGAGAAGCTCAAGGCCATCGCCCGCGACCGCGAGCCGGTGGAGGTGGCGCCCGCCTGCTGGGAAAAGATGGAAAAGTGCCGGGCCATGCTGCAGAAGAAAATCGACGCCCGCGAGATCATGTACGGGGTCAACACCGGCATCGGCGAGTTCTCCGAAGTGGTGCTCACCCCGGAACAGGTGGAGAAATACCAGCGCTTCCTCGTGTACAGCCACGCCGCCGGCATCGGCAAGCCGCTGCCCGAGGAGGTGGTGCGCGGCGCCATCGCCGGCCGCATCAACGTCCACTGCCACGGCCACTCGGGCCAGCGCCCGCTGGTGACGCGAATGTTCGTGGAGTTCCTCAACCGCGGCCTGACGCCGGTGATGTTCGACAAGGGCTCGGTGGGCGCCTGCGGCGACCTCAGCCCCATGGCCCAGATGGCGCTCACGCTCATCGGCGAGGGCGAGGCCTTCTACCAGGGCGAGCGCCTTCCGGCGGCGGTGGCCCTGGAGCGCGCCGGCCTCAAGCCCATCACTTTCGAGGCCCGCGACGGGCTGGCCGCCATCAACGGCAGCAATGTGCTCACCGCGCTCTCGGCTCTGGTGCTGTACGACATGGAGCGTCTGCTCAAGACCAGCGAGATCGCCGGCGCCATGACGCTGGAGTGCCTCAAGGCCAACATGAAGCCCTACGATCCGCGCCTGCACATCGAGCGCGGCTTCGACGGCAGCATCCGCTCCGCGCGCAACATCCAGAAACTCACCCAGGGCAGCGAGATCCTGGCCCAGAAGGGCAAGAAGGTCCAGGACGCCTACAGCATGCGCAGCACCCCGCAGGTGACCGGCGGGGCGCGCGACGCCATGAAGTTCGCCCGCTCCCAGGTCGAGATCGAGCTCAACGGCGTCGGCGACAACCCGCTGTTCATCTGGGAGGACGACACCGTTCTCACCGGGGCCAACTTCCAGGGCACGCCGGTGGCCCTGCCCATGGAGATGGCGGGCGTGGCCATGAGCATGGTCTCGGTGCTCTCCGAGCGCCGCCTGAACCGCCTGCTCAACCCGGCGCTCTCGGTCGGCCTGCCGCCGTTCCTCACCCAGGGCGCGGGCATGCACTCGGGGCTCATGCTCAGCCAGTATACCGCCGGCATGCTGTGCGTGGAAAGCCGCATCCTCTCGCATCCGGCCGCCAACCAGTCCATCCCGGCCGCCGCCGACCAGGAGGACTTCGTCTCCATGGGCATGAACACCGCGCTGAAGTCGCGCCAGATTCACGAAAACGCACTGGGAGTCCTCGGCATCGAGCTCATCGCCGGAGCGCAGGGCCTGGACCTGCGCGCCCCGCTCAAGCCGGGCAAGGGCATCCAGGCGGCCCACCAGGTGATCCGCCGCCACGTTCCCCACCTCGGCGACGACCGGCCCTTGTTCAACGACCACAATGCCATGGTGGAGTGTTTGCGCTCGGGCGAGCTGCTCGCCGCGGTCGAAGAAGCGGTGGGCCCGCTGGAGGCCTGAGCCGCCCGGGGGGCCGGACGGATGCGGAGGTTCTTCGTCATCGCCGCCATGCTGCTGGCCGGCTGCGCCGCCGACCGGGCCACCTTGTACCTCTCCCTGGATGCCGCCGACCGGGAGCTGTTCGACCGCTCGCGCCAGTTCATGACCGACCGGCAACAACTGGCCTTCCTCGAGCTGCCGGACAACGCCGCCCGGGCGCGTTTCGTGGAGGAGTTGCACATCCCCGAGCGCCTGGCCAAGTTTCCCGTCTTCGTCCAGGAGGCCATCCTGGGCGGGCGGGTCGTGCCGGGCATGACGGCGGAGGCGGTGCTGCTCGCCTGGGGGCGGCCCCAGGAGATCGAGCGCCGGGACGACGACGGCGTGCCCCTGGAGTGCTGGAGTTTCAGCCGTGGCGACCGGGAGGGGAGGGCGGCCGAGGTGAAGGTGTTCTTCCTGGCCGGGCAGGTGAGCGAGGTCGTCCAGTCTCCCTGAGCGCTTTGGCGAGACATCTTGCGCCACGCGAGTGTCTCATGAGACACATCGGGGTATTTGAGGCTGGGCCGGCGTGTGGCGCATGTGCTTGGAATATGGATGTTTTTCATCCGGTGCCGGCGCGAGCGAACCTGGCACGGCCCTTGCTTTGACTCCCGCGGGAGATCGGGAGGATGCCATGCAGGACGAGATGAACCGTTATCTGGCGCGGGCGGCGCGGCTGGGACGCTCGCTCATCCGGCTGGCCGACGAGGCCGAGCGCGCCCGGCTGGATAATTCCTGCCGGATCCTGTATGGCATCGTGCGGGACATGGGGTACCGCATCCGCCGTCTGGTGTCGGAAGAACGCTCCCGCCGGCGGGGCGCGCCAGACCCCGAGGAGGCATGACATGTGGGACTACACCGATAAGGTGATGGATCACTTTCGCAACCCCCGCAACGTGGGCGTCATCGAGAACGCCGACGCGGTGGGAGAAGTCGGCTCGCTCTCCTGCGGCGACGCGTTGCGGCTCATGATCAAGCTGGGCCCCGACGGACGGATCGCGGACGCCAAGTTCCAGACCTTCGGCTGCGCCTCGGCCATCGCCTCCAGCTCGGCGCTCACCGAGCTCATCAAGGGCAAGACCCTGGAGGAGGCGGCCCAGGTCACCAACCAGGACATCGCCGAATTTTTGGGCGGCCTTCCCGAACAGAAGATGCACTGCTCGGTGATGGGACGCGATGCCCTGCTGGCCGCCATCGAGAACTACAAAAAGGGCGGCGCCGCGCAGCCGCGCCAGGACAGCCGGCTGGTGTGCGCCTGCATGGGCGTGACCGAGAAGGTCATCGAGCGCGCCATCCGCGAGAACCGTCTCAAGACGGTGGACGAAGTCACCCACTACACCAAGGCCGGCGGCGGCTGCGGCGGCTGCATCCCCGACATCGAGGCCATCCTCAAGCGCGTGAACGCGGAGATGGAGCGCGCCGGCGGCGCGCCCGCCAAGAAGCTCACCGTGTTCGAGAAGATCCAGAAGATCCAGGAGACCCTGGATCGCGAAATCCGCCCGGCGCTGCGCCAGGACGGGGGCGACATCGAAATCATCGATATCGAGGGCGATCGGGTGGTGGTGTCGCTGCGCGGCACCTGCTCGCAGTGCCGGCTCTCCACCGTGACGCTCAAGGACGTGGTGCAGGCGAAGCTGCGCGAGTTCGTCTCGCCGAATCTGATCGTGGTCGAGGACGGAAACCGCCCCCTGGAGGGAGCATGAACGCCAACCGAGTCATCTATCTGGACAACAACGCCACCACCCGGGTCGCGCCCGAAGTGCGCGATGCCATGCTGCCGTTCTTCTCCGACTTCTACGGCAACCCCAGCAGCATCCACACCTTCGGCGGCCAGGTGAAACGGCACGTGGAGAAGGCCCGCGAGGAGCTGGCGGCGCTGCTGGGAGCGCAGCCCGACGAAATCGTCTTCACCGCCGGCGGCTCCGAGTCGGACAATCAGGCCATCCGCGGCGTTCTGGAGGCCCTGGGCGGCAAGAAGCGCCACCTGGTCACCAGCCGGGTGGAGCACCCGGCGGTGCGCTCGCTGGGCCAGCACCTGTCCAAGATCGGCTACCGGGTCACCGAGATCGGCGTCGACCGAGACGGCGCGCTCGATATCGACGAGCTCTCGGCCGCGATCGGCGACGACACCGCCCTGGTGTCCATCATGTGGGCCAACAACGAGACCGGGGTGCTGTTCCCGATCGAGAAGATCGGCGATCTGTGCCGCGCGCGCGGGGTGCTGTTCCACACCGACGCGGTGCAGGCGGCGGGCAAAGTGCCCATCGACCTGTCCCGGATGCCGGTGGACCTGCTCAGCCTCTCGGGACACAAGCTGCACGCGCCGAAGGGCATCGGCGCGCTGTACGTTCGCCGCGGCACGCCGCTGATTCCGCTCATCATCGGCGGGCACCAGGAACGCGGCCGCCGGGCGGGCACCGAGAACGTGCCCGGCATCGTGGGCCTGGGAACGGCCGCCCGGCTGGCCCGGGAGAACCTGGACCGGGAAGCAAAGGAACTTTCCGAACTTCGCGACCGGTTGGAGCGCGGCCTGCTCGACCGCTGCCGCGGGGCGCGGGTGAACGGCAAGAACCGTCTGCCCAACACGCTCAACATCAGTTTCGAGTTCATCGAGGGCGAGTCCATCCTGCTCCACTTGGACGAGCTGGGCATCGCGGCCTCCTCGGGCTCGGCCTGCACCTCGGGTTCGCTGGAGCCCTCGCACGTGCTGCGCGCCATGGGCGTGCCCTTCACCTCGGCCCACGGGTCGGTGCGCTTCAGCCTGAGCCGCTACAACACCCGCGAGGAGATCGATTTCGTGGTGGAGCACATGCCGCGCATCGTGGAGCGGCTGCGCGCCCTCTCGCCGTTCGTCCCCGAAAACAATCAAACGCGCCAGTGGCAGGGCTCGGCGGGAAATCCCTCCTGCGCCCCCGGCTGCGGGCGCTGCGCATCGGACCACTAACCCACTTCCCGAGGAGGAAGACATGTCCAAGTCGATCCGCGGAACCCGAACCGAGAAGAACCTGCTGCTCTCCTTCGCCGGCGAGTCCCAGGCGCGCAACCGCTACACCTACTTCGCCTCCCAGGCGCGCAAGGACGGCTTCGTCCAGATCGCCGACATCTTCGAGGAGACGGCCGACCAGGAAAAGGAGCACGCCAAGCGCTTCTTCAAGTTCCTCGAGGGCGGAGAGGTCGAGATCTCCGGCGCCTTCCCGGCCGGCGTCATCGGGGCCACGGTGGACAACCTCAAGGCCGCCGCCGCCGGCGAGCACTACGAATGGAGCGAGATGTACCCGGGCTTCGCCAAGGTCGCCCGCGAGGAGGGATTCGAAGCCATCGCGCGGGTGTTCGAGGCCGTCTCGGTGGCCGAGAAGCAGCACGAGAAGCGCTACCTCGACCTGATGAAGAACATCCAGCAAAACCGAGTGTTCAAGCGCGAGCAGAAGACGGTGTGGCGTTGCCGCAACTGCGGCTACCTGCACGAGGGCACGGAGGCTCCGGGCGCCTGCCCGGCCTGCGCCCACCCCCAGGCGCACTTCGAACTCCTGGGCGAAAACTACTGACCGGGATCGCCGGAGCGCGGACCGCGGTCTGCCCGGCGGAAAGGAGCCGAGCCATGAAGCCCAAGAAGATCTTCAAGGAGATGAACGACCAGGTGAAGTACGAGCTGGAGTCGGCCTACCTGTACCTCCAGATGGCCGCCTACTTCCATGAGCAGGGCCTCGACGGCATGGCCCGCTGGATGCGGGTGCAGGCCCTCGAGGAGCAGCACCACGCCATGAAATTCTTCGACCACCTGGTGGACCGCGGCCAGAGCGTCACCCTGCAACCGCTGGCCATCAAGGCCACCACGTGGAAGTCGCCGCGGGACGCCTTCGAGGCGGCCTACGAACACGAGCAGTTCATCACCGGGCGCATCAACACCCTGGTGGAAGTCGCCCAGGCCGAGAAGGACAACGCCTCCATGCCTCTCTTGCACTGGTTCCTCGACGAGCAGATCGAGGAAGAGGCCAACACATCCAAGATCGCCCAGCAACTGCGGCAGGCGGAGAAGGCCGGCGGTGCGCTGTTCATGATCGATCGCGAGCTGGGAACGCGCTCCTTCACCATCCCGCCCGAGGTGACCATCGTGGCCGGCGCGGGCGGGGCCGGAGCCTGACATGGGCGACCAGCCCGAGCTGTTGGCGGCCTTGCGCCAGGCCATCGCGGCCGAGGTCCAGGGGCAGCACTTCTACCTGATGGCCGCGCGCAGCACCGAGGACCCGAAGGGCCGCGAGGTGTTCGAGCGGCTGGCGGCCGAGGAGGCCCTGCACCAGCAGTTCCTCCGCCGGCAGCATCAGGCGATGCAGACCACCGGGCGCGCCGACCCGGCGCTGCGCCTGACTCCGCCCGAGCCGCCCTCGGGTCCGCATCCCATCTTCTCGCCCTCGCTGCGCGATCGCATCGGCCAGGCGCACTTCGAGATGACCGCGCTCTCGGTCGGAATCCAGCTCGAGCAAAACGCCGAGGGCTTCTACCGCGAACAGGCCCGGCGCGCCGGGGACGACGAGCTGGGGGCGTTCTTCCTGCGTCTGGCCGAATGGGAGGCGGGCCACTACCGGGCCCTGCTGGCCCAGCAGGACGCGCTGCAGAAGGACTACTGGAGCGCCGGCGGTTTCGCGCCCTTCTGAGCCCGGCCGCCGGCGCGGGAGGCGAGCCATGAACCTGCGCCTTTTCGTTCCGGCCATGAGCTGCGGGCATTGCGTGCGCGCCATCGAACGCGGTCTGCGCGAGCTGCCCGGCATCGTCCGGATCGAGGTCCGCCTGGACACCAAGACCGTCGATATCGACTTCGAGCCGCCGGCCGAAGAAAGCGCCCTGCGCGACCGGCTGGCGGAGCTGGGTTACCCGGTCGAGGGTTGAGGCGCCCCGGCCGCGCTGCCGCCGGGCTCGAAACGCAGCGGATATCGTAGAGAGCGCCGCACGCCATGGACATGCACGAAAGAGAATTTTCCGTCCTGGGCATGAGCTGCGCCAACTGCGCCCGCGCCGTGGAACGGGCCTTGCGAGCCGTCCCCGGCGTGTCCCGGGCCCAGGTGGACATCGCCCGGGAGACGGTGCGGGTCGAGGGCGATCCAGACCGGACGCAATTTGGCCTCTTGGCCCGCGCGGTCGAACGGGCCGGCTACCGCTTGCTGCCGCCGGATGCGCTCCGGGCCGAGTCCGCCCGCCGCCTCGCGGTGCGGCGGGAAGCCATCCGTCTTGCCGCAGGCGCGGCGCTGGCCGGTCCGCTAGCGCTGGTGGCCATGGCCCGCGACTTCGGATTGGCCCCGGCGCTGGCGGGCCCGGCCTGGATCTGGGTCATGGCCGTGCTGGCCACGCCGGTGCAGTTCTGGGTCGGCGCCGAGCACTACCGCATCGCCTGGCGCTCGCTGCGCCTGCGCGCCGCGGGCATGGATCTTCTGGTGGCGCTGGGCTCTTCGGCGGCCTACTTTTCCTCGCTGCCCGCCCTGATCTGGCCGGAGCGGTTCCACCCGATGTTCGAGGCCGGGGCCGTGATCATCGTGCTGGTCCGCCTGGGAAAATTCCTGGAAGCCCGGGCCCGGGGGGCGGCATCGGCGGCCCTGCGCCAGATGATGGAGATGATGCCGCGCCGGGCCTTGCGCCTCCAGCCCGACGGGAACACGACCGAGGTGGAGGCATCCGAGTTGCGGCCCGGAGATCGGGTGGTCATCCGTCCCGGCGAGCGCGTCGCGGCGGACGGCGTGATCCTCTCGGGCGAATCCGCGCTCGACGAGAGCCCGCTCACCGGAGAAAGCGAACCTGCGGAGCGGGGGCCGGGGGAGGCGGTGTTCGCCGGCAGCGTCAACGGCCCCGGCGCGCTGACCGTGGAGGTGCGGGCTGCGGGCGAGCAGGCCCGGCTGGGGCAGATCGCCCGCCGTCTGGCCGCGGCCCAGGGTTCGCGCGCGCCCATCCAGAAGCTGGCCGACCGGGTGGCGGCGGTGTTCGTGCCCGTCATCGCCGGCGTCGCCCTGGCCACCCTGGCCGGATGGGCCGCCGCCGGTTCTCCCGGAGAAGGACTCATCCGCGCGGTGGCGGTGCTGGTGGTGGCCTGCCCCTGCGCCCTGGGCCTGGCCACGCCGGTGGCCATGACCGTGGCCATGGGCCGGGGCGCCGAAATGGGCGTCTTGTTCCGCCGCGCCGAATCCCTGGAGGCGCTGGCCAAGGTGGATCTGTTGCTCAGCGACAAGACCGGAACGCTCACCCTGGGCCGTCCCCGTCTGATCGAGGTCGTTCCTCTGGCTCGCGCCGAATCCGAGGCGCTCCGGCTGGCCGCGGCCCTGGAACGGCATTCGTCCCATCCCTTCGCCCAGGCCCTGGTGGCGGCGGCACAGGAACGCGGTCTGGAGATTCCCTCGGCTGAGGAGGCGCGCGAGCGGGCCGGCTTCGGCATCGCGGGCAGGGTCGGCGGCGCGCCGGTCGAGCTGGCGCGCGGCATCGCCGGCGGCGCCGGAGACGGAGACCGGATGGAGTCCGATCGCGCCCGCGCCCTGCTGGCATCCGGCGCCTCGGCCGTCACCCTGACCGTGGAGGGCCGGCCCGCGGCGATGTTCTTTCTGGGCGACACGCCGAACCCCACGGCCCGAGCCGCCCTGGAGCGGCTCTCCCGTTTCGGCATCGAGCTGCGAATCCTGACCGGAGACCGTCTCGCGGCCGCGCGCGCCACGGCGCAGGAGCTGGGCGTGCCCTTCGAGGCCGAGCTTTTCCCCGAAGACAAGCTGGACCGGGTGCGCGCCTATCAGAGAGCGGGCCGCCGGGTGGCGATGCTCGGCGATGGGATCAACGACGGGCCGGCCCTGGCCGCGGCGGACGCCGGCATCGCCCTCGGCGCGGGCACCGACCTGGCCAAGGAGGCGGCGGAGGTCACGGTGGCGCAGCGAGACCTGGCCGCGGTGGTCCGGGCGGTGGCGCTGGCGCGCGCCACGCTCCGGGTCGTTCGCCAGAACCTCTTCTGGGCCTTTTTCTACAACCTGCTGCTGGTGCCTCTCGCCGCCGGGGCGTTCGCGCCAATCCCCGGACTGCCGCAATGGCTGAGCCACCTCCACCCCGCGCTGGCGGCGCTGGCCATGAGTCTTTCCAGCCTGACGGTGGTGGGCAACGCCCTGCGCCTCAGGCGGTTTCGGTCAAGCGGGTTCTGAATCCCGGCTTTCCTTCCCGTCCGGTTGTGCTATTCTCTCCCCGTTGAATTCCCGAACCTTCATCCGTCGCCTAGAACGAACCGTCCGAGGAGGGACTCGATGAAATCCATGCGCTGGTGGCTGTGGCCCTGGCTGCTCGTCTCCCTGTCGCCCGCCGGCCTGGCGGCCGAGGAGGGCAAGGTCACCCTGCCGCTTTCGATGTGGCAAGCCATGCAAGCCCGACTGGAGGCGGCCCGGAAACCCGAACCCGCTCCGGTCGCGATCAGCGCCATCGAGCGCCGGATCGAGGGGAGCTTCCGCAAGGGGTTGTTCTCGGGCACCATCGACTACCGCTTCGCGGTGGAAGAGACCCAGGGCCACGTGCGGGTGCCGATCCTGGACGCAGGGGCGGCCATGAGCGAGGTGTCCCTGGACGGACGCACCACCTCGCTGCTCGCCGAGGGAGGCATGTACACCGTCGGAGTGGACCGGCCCGGGGTCCATGAGCTGCGAGCGCGCTTCTTCTGGGGCCGGGAACAAGATCGCTTCGCCCGCATGCTGGCCTTCTCCCTGCCCGCCGCCGGCATCACCCGCGTCTCGATCCTGATCCCGGAGACGGACATCGAGGCCAAGCTCGCTCGGGGAGCCGTGATCTCCGCCGAGCCCGCGCCGGGCGGCACCCGCGTCGAAGGCGCCCTGGATGCCAGCGGGCGGATGAGCCTGACCTGGAACCGCAAGCTCACCCACCGCTCCAGCGAGAGCGTGCAGACGGAATTTCGGCAGCAGGTGCTGTTCACCCTCCAGGAAGCGATGGTGGACGGGCTGGCGGTATTCGACGTGGACGTGCTGCAGGGCGAGCTGGACCGGTTGGAGTTGCACATCCCCGAGGGCCTGGACGTGGTGAGCGTCGACGGCGGGGCGGTGCTCCAGTGGGCCGTGGAGTCCGGCGGAGCGCAGTCCGGCTCCCGCCTCAACGTCCTGCTGCGCTATCTGATCGAGCGCCACATGCGCTTTTCGGTGCGCTTCCAGTTCCAGGTGGAGGAAGGCGCGCCGGTCCCGCTGCGCCTGCCGTCGCCGCCGCCGGGAGCGGCGTTCTCCGGCAACCTGGGCATCCTGGCGCCGGCCGGCTACAACGTCCAGGTGGCGGAGCGCGATCCGGCCACGCGGGAGCTGTCGCAGCGGGAGCTTCCGCCCGAGCTCACCGATCTCACCCAGAGCCCGCTGCTCCTCGGCTTCGCCTTCTCGCAACCACCGCGCCTTTCGCTCTCGGTGACCCGCAACCAGGACGTCGCCCTGCTCAGCACGGTGATCGACGAACTGGAAGCCTCGTCGGTGCTGATCGAGGACGGCACCGAGATCACCAAGTTGAAACTGCGGGTGCGCAACAACCGGCGCCAGTACCTGACGGTGCGCCTGCCCGCGGGGGCGGTGCTGACCCACTCCCAGCTCGAAGGCCGGCCGGTGCGGCCCGCCATCAGCGGCAGCGGCGCGGAGGAGGCGCTGCTGTTCCCCCTGCGCCAGAGCGAAAAGGTCAGCCGCAACCAGACCCGCCTCCACGTGGTGCGCCCGGACGAGACGCTCTCCGAGATCGCCAACTTCTATTTCGGCAACCCCAACGAGTTCAACCGCATCCTGGAAGGCAACCGCGACCAGCTCTCGTCGGCCGACGGGCTGTACGTGGGCCAACACCTGCGCATCCCGGCCGCCGCCGACGTCAACGTGGAGGAGAGCAACTTCGTCATCGAGCTGGCCTACCGCAACGAGCGGCCGGCGCTGGGAAGCTTCGGCCGCCGCGATCTTTCGCTCCCCTCGCTGGACGTGGAGGTGCAGAAAGCCGTATGGCACCTGTATCTCCCGGAGCACCTCGAGGCGTTGTCCTTCGACGCCAACCTGGCGCAGTACAGCCACGTGCGCTACGACCACTTCCGCCGGGTCAGAGACTTCCTCTACCGGGCGCTGTTCGAGCGCAACGCCATCGCCGGCGGCGGCTACGTCAGCGTGCTGAAGCTGCGCAAGCAGCTCTACTACAACGAGAGCGGCCGGCAGGCGTCCTCCGACGTGGTGCTGTCGAGTTTTCCGCTGGTGGGCGAGCGCTACCGCTTCAAGCGGGCGCTGCTGGGCCGCGAGGTGCCGCGCATCAAGGTCACCTACGCCGACCAGGCCTTCGGCGCCGCGGCGCGGGCCCTGGCGTTGCTGCTGCCGCTGGCGCTCGGCCTGCTCCTCCTCAACGGCCGCCGCAGCGCGGCGCGCCTGGCCGGGGCCGGAGCGCTGCTGCTGCTGCTGCTGCTGGCCGGCTACTACTTCAACGGCGTGCACCGGCGCATCTTGTGGGGCGCGGACCTGGCCCTCCTTCTCGCCGTGATCCGGCTGCGGGGGCGGCCCTTCTGGGACGGGCTGCGCCGCATCGCCTGGGAGCCGTGGCGCCTGTGGGAGATCGTGAGCCTGCGCAACCTGGCATTCCTGATCGGCTGCTGCGCGATCCTCTGGTTCGTCCTGCTGTTCCCGCTGCTCTTCAGCACGACCTTTGCGGTGACGCTGTTCTTCTGGTGGCGCCGCAAGGAACGGCTGCGCCGGCAGGAGGTGGCCCATGCGTGACCTCATCCTGATCTTCCGCGTCCTGCTGTTCGCCCTCCCCGCCCTGCTCCTTCCCGGGGCGGCCTTCTCCCAGGAGGGGGAGGAGGAGGATTACGCCGAGGAAGCCGGCGAGGCCTCCGCCCCGCAGGCCGACGAGCAATTCCCTGCGGCGCCGGAGGAACCCGACGACGCCCAGGACGTCCCCATCCTGGACAGGGGCGACTATATGGCGCAGAACGCCGTCCCGCAGGTCCAGACCTTCAGTCTGGACAACGCCCCCATACAGGCGGCGGCGCCGGAGCCCGAACCAACCTACGATGAGCCGCCGGAAGCCCGCGGCCAACGAACCAGCGACATCCAATTCAAGAACATCATGGACCAGAACGAATTCGCCCCGCCCGCCGCCCAACCCGCGGCCCGCATGGAGGCGGGGCGCTACGGGATGGGCTTCGGTGTGACCGGAAAGGGCGCCGGCGGCGGCGGATACGGCGGCGATGGCGGCGGCTACGACCGCGGACACGCTGCTCCGGCGGAGCCTCCGGTGGTGGTGCCGCTCAAGGTCTTCGAGGAGTTGCGCCAAAAAATCCAGGCCCTGATCGAAAAGGAAAGCCGGCGCCAGGCGCCAGCGGTGGTGCTGGGCGCGGCGGACTACCGCGGCGAGGCGCGACCCGGCTCGCTGTCTCTGCACCTGGCCCTCCAGGTCACCCTCGGGCGGCCCGACAAATGGAAGATCGTCCCGCTGGTGGGAGACGGCGCGGTCCTAGCGCGGGCCACGGTCGGCGGCCAGCCCATCCCGGTATCCCGGCAGAACGGCTACCACGTGTGGGTTACCCAGCGCACCGGCGAGGTCACCGTGGACATCGACCTCTTGGTGCCCAATCGCAAGCCGCGGGGCGCCATCGAGTACGACTTCTTCGTGGCGCGGACCCCGGTGACCCGCTTCACCTGCCGCTTTCCGGTGGCGGGCCTCGAACCCAAGATCGACGCCGCCATCCAATCCAGCGCCTCGCCCGCGGGCGACGGCACCCTGGTGGTGGCCGCGCTGCGCCCGACCACTCGCATCCATCTGGTCGGGTTCAAGGAGATCGGCGAAGACGCCGGCCGTCCCGCCAAGGTCTCGGCCGACACCATGAACCTGGTCTCCATCGACGAGGGCACGCTGGACGTGTTCACGGTGGTGCGCTACCGCATCCTGTACGCCTCGACCAAGGAATTCTCGCTGCGCATCCCGCCCGGCCTGCGCGTGGTGGCGGCCGACGGCGAGGGCGCCTTCCACTACACTCAGGAGACGACGCCGGAAGGCACGCTGCTGCGCGGAGAGACCGCCTTCCCCATCCGCAACGCCTACGAGATCTCCTTGCGGCTGCACCGGGAGATCCAGAAGGGCAACGAGGAGATCGACCTGCCGCTGCCGCAGTGCGCGGGCGTGGACCGCCAGTACGGCTGGGTGGCGGTGGAGGTCCCCGGCAAGCTGCAACTCACCGAGCTTTCGGTGCAGCAGGCCGAACCGGTCGACGTGCGCTTGCTCCCGGCGGAGATGCTGGCCGGAGCGGTGAGCCCCATCCTCAAGGCCTACCACGTGCTGACCCCCGCGGCCCGCATCCGGTTGGGGCTGAGCCGGCTGCCGGAGAAGGAGCCCTTCACCGGCTCGGTGGACCGGGTGCGCGCGGTGAGCCAGGTATCCGCGGAGGGAACGGTCCAGACCGAGATGACCATCACCTTGCGCAACCGCCTGCGTCACAACCTCAACCTGACTCTGCCGGCGGGCAGCGAAGTGTTGTCGGCCACCCTGGACGGACGGCCGGTGCGCCCCAGCCAGGATGAGAAGGGTCGCATCGTCCTCCCGCTCAAACGATCGAGCGGCGGCGATCGATTGCGGCCCTTCCACCTGCGCGTGTCGCTGCGCTCCCAGACGGGCGAGCTGGGATTCTTCGGCCGGGTGTCGCTGGCGCTCCCGGCCCTGGACCTGCCGGTGTCCTCGCTGGCCTGGCAGGTGTTCGCCCCGTCGCGCAACATCTATGGCCGCCTGCGCGGCGACATCGAACCGCAGGAGGCGGTGGGACACGGTACCTGGAACCCGGCGCCCCAGCGCCTCGGCCCGCTCGGCACCGCCGTCACCGCCGGACCGGTGGCCCTGGACGGGGGCCTGGCCGGCGGCGGCGGCGACGCCGGGGCCATGCCGGTGCGCCTGAACGTGGACCGCTCGGGCACCGAACTCTCCTACTCCCGCTACTGGATGCCGGCGGGCCACCCGGTCGAGGTGAGCTTCGCCTATGCCCGTTCCTGGTTGCGGATTCCAGCCTGGCTGCTGCTGGCCGCGGTCCTGGGAGCCGCCGTGCTGCTCCTGTCCATGCGCTTTGCCACTCCTCCCGCCCACGGTCTGTTCTGGGCCGGGGCGCTGGTGGGTCTGGGCGTGCTGTGGCCGCTGCACTGGGCCGGCGGCACGTTCGCCATCCTGCTGGGCCTGGCGCTCGGGATCGCAGCCGTGCTGTGGCAACACCACGGCTTGAGCCGGATGGGAGGAAAGATCTCGGAATGGTTCCGCACGGTGTGGAGCCGTTTCACCTCCCGTCCCGCCGCCGCTCCCCAGCGGCCGGCGCGCTGGATCGCCACCATCGTCCTGGGCCTGGGCATGCTGGCGTGTTCGCTGCTCTTGCTGGGCTCGCTGCTGGATCTGCTCGGCCTGCTGCTCGGGTTCGGCCCCATCTCCTCGCTGGCCGGCGCGGCGGCCCTGATGTTGTAGCCGGGGAGCGGCTCAACCGGCGCGATTCGCCAGCACCCGCCCGAGCGCATCCGTGATAATGGCCCGGACCTGGGCAACCCGTTCGGGTCCGACCCCCACCACCGGCAGGCCCCGGGCCGCCAACTGCTGCGCCAGGGAGTCCAGGCGGTAGACAGCGGCGGGATCGCCCTCCGGGCGCAGCACAATTCCGGCGCAGGTGCCGGCGCTCAGCGGCCCCCAGAGCGGCCGCAGCGATCGTTCGGCGGGGAGCAGCATCACCTCGACCCGCAGGTTCTCGCTGAGCTGGAGGCTGCCCAGCAGTCCGAATCCGAGATCCAGCGCCCGGGGCATGTCGGCCGGCTCGCAGCCGGGCAGGCGGGCCAGCCCGGCGGCGAACTCGCGCAGCAGATTTCCGTTCGCGGAGAGGAGCGCCAATCGGGCGCGCGAGGGACGGGACGGCGGCAGGCCGCCGGAGAGCCGCAACCGCAATTCGAAGAGCTGGTCCTGGGGCAGCAAGGGCGCGGGCTCGTCCACCACGGGGGCCGAGGGGGCATCCAGCGGCCGCAGCACGCCCTTGTCCAGCAGGGCGCGGATCACCCGGCAGGCTTCGAAGTCGCTGACGCGGGCGTGCTCCACCAAATCGTCGACCGTCTGGTAGAACTCCAGCAGGCGCAGGATCTCCTGGGTCGCCGGATGCAGTCCCTCGAAGCGCAGCGCCTTCTCGGGCGCCGCTTCCAGACGGACCGGGTGCGGCGGCAGCTCCGCGCGCAGCCGCAAGAACTCGTCGGCTTGGCGGGCGCCCTCCAGCAGCAACAGATCCGTGCCGCGCCGGATGTTGGGGTCGGCGGTGGTGCCACCGGCATCGAAAGAGAAGTTGCCCTCCCGCCACTGCAGCAGCCGAAACAGGGCCTTCTCGCCCCGATGCCGGCCGGTGGCGGCATGGATCACGTTGCCCTCGCGCACGAACACCTGGCCCTCGGCGGCGCGGCCCGAGAGACGGAGCTCTCCGGTCTTCTTGTTGAGATGGAAGATCTGCAACAGGTCGGAAAGCGCGATCTGGGCCAGGGAGCCGGCGATCTTCTGCCCGCCCTCGCGCACCTCGCGGGCGGTGGCCATCTTGCGCAAGATGCTGGCCACCAGCGAGGTGACCTCGTCGATGTTGAAGGGCTTGCGGATCAGCGCCTCGCGATATCCCCACGAACCGCCGCTGTCTCCCTCGGAGCCTCCCATGATGACGACCGGAATGTGCTCGGTCCGCGGATTGCTGCGCAGGATCTGGATGTACTTGCGCGCGTTGATCAAGGGACAGGCGGCGTCGAACAACACCAGATCCGGCCGGGAGAGAATGGTCTTTTCCAGGGCCCGGCTCCCGTCCCGCGCGGCCCGCACCTCGTAGCCCTGCTCGTGCAGGGCGTTGCCCAGTTCCTTGAGCACCGTCCGATCGGGATCGGCGATGAGGATGCGGCGGTGGTTCATGGCCAGAATTGCCTCTGGAAGTTGTATTGCGCCTGCAGCTTGCCCACCAGGCCTTCCACCAGGGTGCGGTCGCAGCTATGGAAGCAGCGAAGCTCTCCGGTGGGGCCCCGCTCGCCCAGACAGGCGTAGCTCAGGTGCTCGGCCAGGACCAGCACCACCCGGAACCGGTCCACGGCCTCCTGTTCCAGGTACACCCGGGTCACGGCGGGGTGGGCCTCGGGACGGTCCGATCCGGCGCGCCGGCCGATGAGGTAGCCGCGGGCGCGTTCGGCGCGGTCCAGGATGCGCTCCAGCGGCCGGGGCTCGCCACCGAGCGGGACTCCCAGCGAGTACAGCAGCGCCGGCCGCTCGGGGACATCCACCGCCTGCAACGCCACCTGTTCCTCGATGCCGTCGAACAGCGGCTCGGATACCACGCGATGGGCGGAGCTGCCGTCCTCGGCCTCTCCCAGCCGAAAGGCCTCGCTGGCCCGAGGCAGTTCGAGGCGGTAGTCGTCCGAGGTCCCGAGCAGCAAGCCGACCGCATCCCAGAAGCCCTTGTCCTCCAATCGCAGCTTGCGGTAGACGCTGGCGCGCGCGCGCGACATCTCCTCGCGGCATACCGAGAGCAAGCCGTCGAAATCCTGGCCGTCCTGGGGAAAGGTGGCGGCCCCCTGCGTCAGGACCAGGCCGTAGTCCCGCGCCATGCGGCTGAGATATTCGTCGGCGGCGCAGGCTTCCTGCACCCTCCGGATGAAGCTGCGCGCCCCCATGGCATCGGTCTCGGGCAGCAGAATGTAGTACTCCGGGTCGGCCACCCGCGCCAGCACGTCGGAATCGCGCACCACCCGTCCCAGGCTCGCCAGGAGCTGCGCGGCGATCTGGCGGCAGACCTCCGCGCGCAGGTGCTCCCGCAGGAAATCGAAACGATCGAGGATCAGGTGCACCAGCGAGAAGGCCCGGCCATAACGGCGCGCCTTGTAGATCTCCTTGCCGGCGTAGTCGATGAAATAGGACAGGTTGAAGGCGCTGCTGCCCGGGTCGCGCACCCCCACCCTCTCCAGCGCCTGGAAGCGGCGCGAGTTCTTGAGCGCGATGGCGGAAAACTGGGCGATGGTGGCGGCGATGTTCTGATCGCGCTCGGAAAAATCATCGCGCAATTTGTCGAGCAACAGCATCAGGCCGATGGGCCGCTCGTCCGCCTGCAGCGGGATGAAGAGCGCCTCGCTGGCCGAACGCCGCGAAAGCTCCAGGACCAGCCCCGGATCGGCGAAGAACGGCCGGCCGGCGGCCAGCGCGTCTTGCAGGGCCGGGTGCGCCGGGACGATGGTGCTGGGGAAATCCTGGGGCGTCACCAGGCCGCGGTAGCCCGCCAGGTGGAAGGTCTCGGCCGCGCCGGGCCGGTGATCAGGGCCGCTCAGCCACAGCAGGCCCCCTTGCGCCCCGATGGCCTGGGAGAGATGGCGCAGAATGAGCTCGCACAGGTTTTCGAAATCGAGGGTGGACAGGATGTCCAGGCAGCGGCGGTACACCGTCTGGGCTTGCAGGTATTCCAGGCTCTCATCGAGCAGTTTGTTCTGCCGGTCCATCAGGCGCCGGCGCTCGAGCAGCCGATCCAGCGTGAGCAGCAGCTCGTCCCGGTCCACCGGCTTCACCAGGTACTCGAACACGCCCATCTTCATGCTGCGCACGGCCAGGCGCACGTCGTCGCGCTGGGTGATGACCACCATGTCGACCCAGGGATAGAGCGCCCGCACCCGCTCGGTGAGCGCCAACCCGTCCATGCCCTCCATGATGAGATCGGTGAACATCACGTCCACCGTCTCCCGGGTCAGCACCCCCAGGGCTTCCTCGCCGCTTCGGGCGGTGAACACGCGGCACGGGCGGCTGGCCAGCATGTCGGAGAAAACGCGGAGGTAGAACTCCTCGTCGTCCACCAGCAGGATGCGGATATCGGCCATGGGCGGCTACTCCAGCCGGCCGGTGAAGACCACCGCGGTCGGGCCCGCCATGAGCAACGAACCGCCGGGGCCCGGCACCGTCACCTCCAGCGGACCGCCGGGCAGCAAGACCTCGATGGGCCGGGCGGCTTCCAGCCGCCCGAGACGGACGCCGGCGGCCGCGGCGGCGCAGGCGCCCGTGCCGCAGGCCCGGGTGAGCCCGCAACCGCGCTCCCACACCCGCAGGCGCACCCGCCGCGGTCCGTCCACCTCGGCGAATCCCACGTTCACCCGATCGGGAAAATCCGGGTGGCGCTCGAGCAGCGGCCCGAAACGCGCCGCCAGCGCCTCGTCGGCGCTGCCGAAGATCACCAGGTGTGGGTTGCCCATGCTGAGCGCGGTGGCGGTGAACTCGCGCTCGCCGGCCCGGATGCTCCCGCCCACGAACTCGCCGTCTCCGGCCATGGGGACGGCGGCGCGCTCGAAACGGGCCGGGCCCATGTCCACCGTCACCCAGACCTCGCCGCCCGCCCGCCGTTCCATCCGGCAGAGGCGCACCCCGGCGCCGGTTTCGATGGGCACCGCCGGGCCCGGATGGTGGCCGGCCTCCACGATGTGGCGCGCCAGGCAGCGGATGCCGTTGCCGCACATCCGAGCCTCGGAGCCGTCGGCGTTGAAAAGGTGCATGAAAAAGGGCGCCGCCCGCCCCGGCAGCAGCGTCAGCACCCCGTCCGCCCCGATGCCGGTGTGCCGGTCGCACAGCTCCACCGCGCGCGGGGCCGGAATGAGATCTCCGCCGCGCAGCGCGTCGAAGAGGACAAAATCGTTTCCCAGGCCGTGGACTTTCCAGAATCGGCTCATGGCCTCGCCGTCCTGACGGCGACGCTATCGGAGCCGGCGCGGAGTGTCAAACCCCCGGCCGTCCGCCTGTCCGCAGCCTGTCCGCCTGTTGCGAACACGTCAAGATGACCGCTTGGGTTAGCAAATGAAGTGTCCGCATGGTTACAGGATGGCCTCCAGCTGCGGAAACGGAGCGGAGGGCGTAGCCCGAAGCGGAGTTTCCGCAGC
>Ga0101944_10002770_pt1 | contig 26991 bp, 14 predicted proteins | sample DewCreD2012metaG_FD_75245 | JGI IMG/M metagenome (GOLD analysis project Ga0101944, IMG submission 75245) | Hot spring sediment bacterial and archeal communities from British Columbia, Canada, to study Microbial Dark Matter (Phase II) - Dewar... ... | reverse complement strand
AGAGCACCGCGCTCGTCTTCAGCGCTCCCTCGTCCTTCGCGGCGAGGAACCGCTGGAAAAGCTGCGGGAACACCGGGACGCACAGGAGCCAGAGCAGCATGTAGGAAAGCCAAATGCCGAGTGTGAACGTTGCCCCGCCGCCCGGTCGCTGGAACAGCTCCGGCGCCGCCGCAAACGCCCGCTGATTCGCCAGCGCGAACCCGCCCAGCGCCGCGGCCAGACCCGCAACTATTGCGAGCAGCCCGGCCAGCATCAGCGCGCCCTGCAAAGCATCGGTCCACGCGTCGCCTCGCATTCCGGCCAGCAGCAGATACCCGGCTCCGATGACGACGACCAGCGCCGCGCCCCAGACGTAGGGGATGCCCAGCAGACCCTGCAGCGCGTACCCTGCGCCCATCGGCTGAATCGCCAGATACGGCAGTGTGAACACCACCATCACTGCCAGATAAGCCCCGTGCAGCCAGCGGTTGGCGAACCGGTGGCGAATCAGCTCCGGCGGCGTGATTGCACCGGTCGCCTTGGCCGCGCGCCAGGCCGGAATCCCGATGAAGAGAAACGACAGCGCCATGAAACCGGTCCCGAACGCCATTATCGGATAGTAGGCGTAGCCGATACGATACCCGGCCCCGGCGAACCCGAACACCGTGAACGCCGAGAAGTTCGTCGCGGCCAGTGTCAAAAAAAGCAGTAGCGGACCGAACGAACGGCCGGCGAGAAAGAAATCCTCGTGCCCGCGAACCCGCCGGCGCCGCGCCAGCAGCCCGAGCAAGAGCATCGCGGCCAGATAACCACCGACTATCAACGCCTTGAGCATCGTCGCCTCCGGTTGCATGCCTGCACTGCCGTCCGGGAAAGAAAACAGCCATCCCGGGCCGGTCGGGATGGCTCGCGCCTGACATAACCGGCACCAAATCGTAGACCGGCCAGGGCTTAATGTCAACCTACTGCCGCTTGACTGAAGCAGGCCGCCAGCTAGACTGGCGCTGTCGTGGCCTTCGGCCGCGATGAAGCTGATAACTGTCAAAGGAGGTCCGATGGTCAGAAGAACAGTGGTGCTGGCCCTGCTCGCGGCCGCAATCGTCGCACTGCCCGGCTGCAGCAAGCCGACGCGCGTCATCGGCAGGCTCGTGCTTGCCCCGGGTCAGACCGGCGATGTCCAGAACTGCCGGGTCGAGCTTTATGTCAGTTCCGACCTGACCGGCAATCCGGTCAAGTTTGTAGCGTCCGAGGCGTCCGGTCAGGCCAATCAGTCGCCATTTGAGATAACCGACGTCATCGAGGGCTACTACTACCTGCTGGCTTGGAAAGACATGAACGGCGACGGCGTCGTCTCGGACAAAGACATCGTCGGAGTCCACGGAGGCACCTACCGCCACGGCTACGGCGGCACTCAGGTAACCGTGACCAAAGGCCAGACGAAGGACGTCGGCGACATCCAGATGATGATATACAAGGAGCTGAAGGCAACGGCATCGGGCAGCCGCTCACAGGGCGGCACCGTCACCGACTTCAGCTACTCCTTCAACTACGACGTCACGCTCTCGAAGTTCACGGTCGAGTTTCCGGACGAGCCCGGTGTCGAGTACGAAGACCCGGGTCAAATCGGCGCCAAGCTGGCCGGCACAACATATCAGTCGGCCGGCTGGAACATGGGCGGTTTGCCGATGCCTTCCGGCAACCACATCCTGCGCTTCACCGGCACGTGGGACGGCACGGCATTCACTCTGGCCGTCAACGTCAGCGTCAACTAGCTGTAGCCATCCTTGCAGAACCTGAGGAGGAGCTTCGGCTCCTCCTCCTCTTGTCATCCGGCTTGACGCACTACCGGATGCCGACCCGAAAGCCGAAGCCGCGCTGAAATAGCTGGCCGAGCGTCATCTCCAGATACTCGAAGGCATCCGCAACCGCCCCGACTACTCCTCTCGAGGCCGAAGGCGAGAGGCTTCTGGAACGAGCCCGCCGCGCCGGCTGCTCGCGGTCGACCGAACTGCTGATTGTTGGAAAGAAGAAACCTGCCTAGCGGCCAAACAGCGTCCGTATAAACCCGCCCCCCTCGAGCATCCCCAGGCCGCCTGTCTTCACCGCTTCCTCGTCGTAGCTAGTCACGCTGTCCGGTTCGATTCCCGGCCCGCAGATTGCGACCGGCACCGGCCCATGGACGTGATTCCCCTTTGCCACCGGCGTCAGATGGTCGGGCAGAACCGCGACCCGCGCCGCGATACTCTTTGCCTCGAGCCCAGCCATCACCCGCGCGATAAGCCTGGAGTCGAGATACTCGATGCCCAGCACCTTCTGCTTCACGTCCCGGCTGTGGCCGGCTTCGTCGGTCGCCTCGACGTGAACAAAGACGAAATCATGGTCGGCCAGTGCCTCGAGGCACGCATCCGCCTCCCCTTCGTAGTTCGTATCAATCAGGCCGGTTGTGCCTTCGACCTCGATGACATCGAGCCCGGCGTATCTCCCCAGCCCGCGAATCAGGTCGACCGCCGAAATCACCGCTCCGGTCAGGCCGAACATCTCACGGTAGGTCTGCATCTTCGGCCGGCGCCCGGCTGACCAGAACCAGACTGAGTTGGCCGGGTCCTTGCCGGCCAGCGTCCGAGCCACGTTCACGCCGTGGCCGCTCAGCAACTCCCATGAACGCCTTATCATCGCGTTCAGCAACTCCGCGGTCGGCCGCGCTTCTTCGCTTCGCGGCCTGACCATCAGGTCTTCGACCTTCTCGCCGACGTGGTCGTGGGGCGGAAAGAACTCAAGGTCAGCGCTGCCCTGCTTCAAGACCAGCAGGTGTCTGTAGCTGACACCGGGGTAGAACTTCGCGTTACCGTCGGCCAGCTCCGAGTTCACCGCCTCGATCAGCACGCGGGCTTCCTCGGTCGAGATGTGGCCGGCGGAATGGTTCCTGATGCGGCCGTCTTTGACACATATCAGATTGCAGCGCATCGCCAGGTCGGTCGGCTCAAGCTCCACGCCCATCGAAGCCGCTTCAATCACGCCCCGGCCCTGATAACACTCTCGCGGGTCGTATCCGAGCACGGTCAGGTTCGCCACCTCCGAGCCCGGCGGCATCTCTTCCGGCACGGTGATGAACTGCCCGCACCGGCCCAGCCGCGCAATCCGGTCCATTGCCGGCTTCTTCGCGACCTGCAGCGGGGTCCGGTTCCCCAGCTCCGGCACCGGGAAATCGGCCATCCCGTCGCCGAGAAAAACAATGAACTTCACGGTTGGAGACTCAATGATTCAGACCAGCGAACCCTTGAATCGCCGCCGCAGATAGTCTCTGAACCACGCGTAGTCGTTCGGCCCGGAGTCGTAATGCTCCGTCCTCGCATCCAGTCCGGCCAGCGCCGGCGGTGGCTCCGGCTCGATGCCAAGCAGCCGCGTGATTTCCTCCGGGAACTTGGCCGGGTGCGCGGTTTCGAGCGAAACTGCCAGCGCCGGCCGATTGCCCGCGGCGAGGAACCGCTCGAGTGCGGCCCAGCCCACCGCGCCGTGCGGCTCGAGCATCACCCGGTGCTTCTGCCATGTTTCGACAATTGCCTGCCTTGTCGCGTCGTCGTCCACGCTGGTCGAGAACATGTCGCGGCGCATCGCTGCGTAGTCTGGCTGGCGTGCGATATTCCCCTGCTCGTCCATGACCCCGCCGTAGAGCGCAACCAGCCGCGGCAGGTTCGAAGGATGGCCGACGTTCATCGCGTTCGAGATGCAGACCCGCGACGGCGCGATTCGCGAGTAAACCCCGGTTTCGAGAAACTTCGGGAACTCGTCGTTCGAGTTGGTCGCGATGACAAACCGGCTCGCCGGCAGGCCCATCCGCCATGCAATCATTCCGCCGCACATGTCGCCGAAGTTGCCCGACGGCACCGAAAAGACCGCCGGCTCACCGGCCTGCTGCAGCCGCGCCCACGCCCAGAAATAGTAGACCGCCTGCGGCAGGAGCCGGCCGATGTTGATTGAGTTGGCCGAGGAAAAACGGATGGCGGAAAGCGCCGGGTCGGTGAACGCCTGCTTCACCAGCGCCTGACAATCGTCGAACTTGCCGTCAATCCCCACGACCGCGACATTACCGCCCAGCGTCGTCATCTGCTTCCGCTGCCGGTCCGACACCTCGGCCTTCGGGAAAAGGACGACCATCGCAATCCGCTCGACGTTGTGGAACGCATGCGCTACTGCCGAGCCGGTGTCGCCCGAAGTCGCAGTCAGAATCACCAGCTCACCGCCTTCCTGCCGGAGAAAGTAACGGATCATCCTTGCCATCATCCGGGCGGCGAAGTCCTTGAAGCTCGCGGTCGGCCCCCGGTCCAGCCGCAGCACATGGCAGTTGTCGTGGACGCGCTCCAGTGGCACGTCGTAGTTGTAGCACTCATGGCACAGCCCCAGCAGTTCGTCCTCCGGAATCAGTCCCCGGGTGAAGCGCGACAGTACCGCAAACGCAACCTCGGGATACGAACGGTTTTTGAACGAGATGACCTCGTCGCGGGGAATTGCCGGAATCTCCCGCGGCATATACAGCCCCTTGTCCGGCGCCTGCCCCTGCAGCAGTGCGCCCTTCAAATCCAGGTCCGGAGAGCGGAGGTTGGTGGAGTAGAAGGAGAGCATGACCTAACCTGCTGCCAGCGCCTGCTCCAGGTCGGCGATTATGTCGTCGGGATGCTCGGCGCCGACCGACAGCCGGATCAGGTCGGGCGGGATCGCCGCCATGTCCCGCGCCTCCTCGCCCTGCAGCAGATGAGTCGAAATCGCCGGAATCGTCGCCACCGTCTTCACCCGGCCGAGGTCGGTCGCCCGCCAGACCATCTGCAGCCGGTCGAAGACCTTCCGCGTCGCCGGCGGGCCGCCTTTGGGCCGGAACGCCAGCAGATGCGAATAACGGTTCACCCTTCGACCGTAGCGGGCGTCGTGCTCGGAGTCGACCAGCCACAGATACTTCGCCGCCAGCTCGTGCAGGGGATGGCTTTCGAGCCCGAGGTAGCTCACCGCCAGCACCCGGGGATGCTTCTCCAGAAACTGCGCCACCGCCAGCGCGGTCTGGCTCCAGACGTCTACCCGTGTCCGCAGGGTCCGCAGGTCGTTGAGGGTCATCAGCGCCTGAAACGGATGCAGGCAGCCGCCCTGGTCGCGCTGCGGGTAGCGCTTCAGATAGAGCGCGAAGTCGGCGACGAGTTCCTCGTTCTGCAGCCGGGTCACAATCGGCTTGCGCGAAATCACCGCGCCCGCCATCCCCATCCCCGACGAACTCATCACCTTTGTCGCCGACTGAATCACGATGTCCGCACCCAGCACCAGCGGCCGCAAAAGCGCCGGCGACGCCACCGTCGAGTCCACCACCATCGGAATCCCGTGCTCGTGGGCCAGCGCGACCACCGCCGCAAGGTCGAAAAACCCTAGCCCCGGGTTCGAGGGCAGCTCGCCGTAGAGAAAGCGGGTGTTCTTGTCAATCCGCGACCGCCACTCGTCGAGGTTGTTCGCATCCTTTATCCAGCGGACGTCGATTCCGCGCTCCTGACCCTTGCGGACGCTGAACTGCTGGAACGTCCCGCCGTAAACCTGACACGTCGCCACGAAATTCGGCGTCCCGTTCCCCTGCTGCATCAGCAGCGTGTCGGTCACGTTCTCGATTGCCGCCATCCCCGACGAATAGACGCAGCAGCCGACCTCCTCGTCCATCCCGTAGCTCTCCAACAGCGCCAGCGTGTCCTCGAGGCTGCCCAGCGTCGGATTATGAATCCGGGTATAACACCAGGTCGGCACCTGATACGACAGCGCCGCCTCCATGTCGTCCGAGTCACGGTAGGCCTGCGCCGAAGCCAGAAACAGCGGCTCAATAATCGCGCCCTGATTCCGCTCGATCGCCTCCTGCGCCGTATACAGCCCGTGCACCGCCAGCGTGTCGAACCGCAGCTTCTTCTGCCGCCGCCACCGCTCCCGGTGCTCCTCAAGACACTGCCGGCCGCGCTCGAGGCACGCCTTCATCCCGCTGCTGCAGGCCGAGTGATTCTGGCCCATTGTCAACTCCCGGTTCTGCCCGCCCGGAAGGCGGCCGCGTGGAACGGCCCGTCTCGACTGCGCACCCGGGCGGCCCGACTGCCCTATCAATCTACGCCCACAGCCGCGCCAAGTCAAACTGCGCCGCCGGGTTGACTTGGCCTGCGCTTCCGGCATCATCTCTGCCGTCCGCGACCGTCGAAAGGAGTTCGCCGTGCACAAAACCCCGCAACCCGGTCTCGCCACCCGCTGCGTCCATGCCGGCAGCCCGGAACAGCCTGCCGGCCCGGTCGTCAACCCGGTCTGTCTCACTTCGACCTTCCGCTTCCGCGACGCCGACCACGGCGCCGCCCTCTTTGCCGGCACCGAATCCGGCTACATCTACACCCGCATGCTCAATCCGACGGTCAAAGAACTCGAAGACTGCATCGCCGAGCTCGAAGGCGGCGCGTTCGGCCTCGCCACCGGCTCGGGCATGGCCGCGATTCACACCACCATCGCTGCCCTCTGCTCGTCCGGCGACCACGTCGTCTGCTCCGAAGCCGTCTACGGCCCGACCCTCTCGCTCCTGAGCGACATCTTCTCCCGGCTCGGCATCCAGTCCACCGCCGTCGATACCACTGCCGTTGAAAAAGTCGCTGCCGCGCTCACGCCCGCCACCCGCGTCCTCTTCGTCGAGACCCCGGGCAACCCCACGCTCTGCATCTCCGACCTCGCCGCCCTCGCCCGGCTCTGCCGCGAGCGCAGCATCACCCTCGTCGTCGACAACACCTTCATGACCCCGGCCCTGCAGCAGCCGCTTGAACTCGGCGCCGATATCGTCGTCCACTCGCTGACAAAGTTTCTCAACGGCCATGCCGACGTCGTCGGCGGCATCATCGTCGTCAAAGACAAATCCGTCTACGACAGATTCCGCCGCGTCCTCAATCATCTCGGCGGCGTCCTCGCCCCCTTCGAGGCCTTCCTCGTCCGCCGCGGCATCCGCACCCTCCACCTGCGCATGCAGCGCCACTGCGAAAACGCCTCCCGAATCGCCGCATTCCTCGAAACCCACCCCAAAGTCGCCTGGGTCCGCTTCCCCGGTCTCGCCAGCCATCCCCAGTTCGAGCTCGGCCGGCGCCAGATGCAGGGACCGGGCGGCATGATAAGCTTCGAGCTCAAGGGCGGCATCGCCGCCGGACGCAGTCTCATGAACTCAACCCGGCTCTGCGCGCTGGCGGTCAGCCTCGGCGGAGTCGAAACCCTGATTCAACACCCCGCCTCGATGACCCATGCCGGCGTCAGCCGCGAAGCCCGGCTCGCCGCCGGCATCACTGACGGCCTGGTTCGTCTATCTGTCGGCATCGAAGACCCGGCCGACATCATCACCGACCTCGAACAGGCAATGGCCCGTGACTGACCTTAACCCGGAGGAAACCAGGTGAAATCCCCTCTTAAAAGAATCCGGCTCTCCCTTGTCTGCGAACGTCCTTTCCTGCTCTTCGACAGAGAATGGATGCTCATCACCGCCGGCACCTTCGACTCGTTCAACACCATGACCGCAAGCTGGGGTGCGCTCGGCACGCTCTGGAGCCGGCCGGTCGCCTTCGGCTTCATCCGACCCACCCGCCACACCTTCGGCTTCGCCAATCGCTCGCCCGTCTTCACCTGCTCCTTCTTCGGCCGCCGCTACCGCGCCGCCCTCGAGTTCTGCGGCACGAAGTCCGGCCGCGACGTCGACAAAGTCAAAGCCACCGGCCTGACTCCGGTCAAAGGCAAAGCCGGCTGCGTCTACTTCGCCGAAGCCCGGCTCGTTCTCGAATGCCGCACAATTCACGCCCAGGACATCGACCCGCGCCGGTTTCTTGACCCGACAATCGAAAAAAACTACCCGAAGAAAGACTACCACCGCATGTTTATCGGCGAGGTCATCGGCTGCCTCCGCCGCGACTGAATCCGCCCGGTTCGACCGGCTCCGGCACCCATTCCGGTTATACGCCTCCCTGCCCCGGTTCTGCCGCTGGGGCCGGCTCTTTCCGCCGACAACCCGCTTTTCTGCCGACGGGGTATCAGACCCCAGGCCGCCCCCGGAGTGGCCCGGTCCGGCACAATCATCCCGCCCCCGACCCCTGATTGCCCGACTCCATCCTGCGCCCGAGCCCGTCGTCGAACCCGACCGCTCTGCCGGCCGGACCCAGTGCGCCTCTGCGCAACAAAAAGACCGGGGCAGCCGCAGGGCCGCCCCGGTCGGGTTGATTGCGCGGACTACTGAAGCACGAGCTTCGCAGACATTCTGGTGCTGCCCGACTCGACCTTGACCAGATAGACCCCGCTGGCCAGCCGGCTCAGGTCGAGTGGCACGACTCCGCTGCGGCCGGCCGCAAACGACTGCCGCAGAACGGTCCGGCCGCCTACATCGGTAATGCAGACCAGCACCGGCCCTGGAGCCGGCAGCGTGAACTCAAGCGCGCCCCGTCCGCCCCTGAGCGGATTCGGCACCAGCGTCATACTCCCGCGGCCGAGCGACTGCGCCTCGGCCATCACGCCCGAACGCGCCGGCACCGGCGGTGCAAACAACAACATCGTATCCGGCGTGTAGACCCAGAACTCGAGCGTCTTGTTCCCCTTCAGCGCCCAGACCTGCTTGCCCAGCCCGGCCAGCGCTGCGCCCGACTTCGGCTTCTTGCCTGAAGACCCAAGCGGCAGCGGCGCCAATTCGGCCCAGGAATTGAGCGAGTCGTTATAGAGGAAGAAGAAATCGCGGTTGCCGCCGGAGAAGGCATAGATTGTGTTCGGGTTGACCGCACTCAGCGCCGCGCCGTCCTTGGCCTTTATCTTCTTACCCGTGCGCGACATCGCCGGCAGGCCTGCCCGCGCAGTCCAGGCATCGCTGGCGATATCGTAGGCGTAGAACTCGGTCGTGGCCGACTTCAGCGCCAGTAGATGGTCCGACCCGGCCGCGCAGAGCGCCGAGCCGCTCTTGAACTTCTTGCCCGAAGGCCCGGACGGAGCCTGCGCCCTCGCGGTCCAGGTGTTCGCCTCGACCGAGTAGCGGTAGAACTCCCACGTCGTCGAGCCCTTCAGACAGTAAATCCACGACGAATCGCCCTGACGGACAAAGGCTATCCCGGTGCCACCCTTGGGTGCGCCCGAGCCGGTGGGCAGGGCCGCCATGTCGCTCCAGCTCTGGTACTGAACGTCGAAGCGCCAGAACTCGGTCGACTTGTTGCCCTTGAGCACGTAGATATAGCGGCTGCCGTCGGTCGTCAGACAGCCCGACTTGCCCACCTGCCGGCCCGACGCCCCCAGCGGAACCGAAGGCAGCGCCGACCACGCGTTCGTGGCGATGTCGTACTGATAGAACTCGTTTGTCTTATTCCCCTTCAGCGCGAAAATCCGGCCCTCGAGCGCGGTCAGCGCGCCGCCGGCCTTCACCGGCGCAGTCCCCAGCGGCAGGTCGGCCCGTCGCTGCCAGCCGATCTCACCCGGCGTGACCTTGGTCTCGGCCACCATCGTGTCGTTGACCGGATTGACGTCCTGCCCCAGGCCCGACCAGGCAACCACGCGGAAGAAGCCGATGCGGCTGTTCCAGGCGTCGAACCGCTGCTCTTTCGTCTGGCCCGGCTGCAGCCCGGTAACCAGGCTCGAGCCGACATAGGCGGTGTCGCCGGTGATACTGTCGATGATGGCGACGTAGACCGGGAAGTTCTCGACCCCGTCCGACCAGGAACGTATCCGGACTATCGGCGTTATCGTAATCGGCCGCATCGTCCCGGAAGGCGAAACCACCGCCACCACGCCGACGTCATGGGTGACGACAAGGCAACTAGAGCGGAGCGTATCGTTGCCCGGATTGTGGTCGCCGAGCCCGACCGAGCAGCGAATGCTGTACCGACCGGCGACCGCGTTCCAGACCCCGAAGCTGACATTACGCATCGAATCCGGCCCCAGCGCGCTGACGAACGCCGAATCGCGATAGACCGGCGTCCCGCTCTCGGTCGTGATGGCAAACCAGCTCCAGAACGACTGCCCCGAAGGCGAGTAGTTGGCGACGCGGACAATCGGAATCACCGGCCCGGGGTCGGCCTGCAGGCCCGGCGCGACCAGCGCCGCAATCCCGACATCGGAGCCGCTGACCGCCACCGTGCCGCTCTGCCGGTTGTTTGCCGGATAGGCATCGCCGCCCAAAAGCGTCGAACAGCGGGTCGTGAACGCACCGACGGTGTTCGCGCTCCAGGCCGGGAAAGTCACCAGCGACTCCGCCCCCGGATTCAGACTGAGCGCGACGGTCTGACTGTAACCGTCGGTGATGCTGAAGCGGACACTGAACGACTCGACCGCGGTCCCATAGTTGCGCACCCGGGCCGACGGCGTCCGCACCGCGCCCGAATCAACCTGGCCGGTCGGCGCGAGAATCGCCACCGTGCCGACGTCGTGGACCTGAATCGAAGTCTGGGACTGAACCGTGTTGTTGCTGCTGGTCTGGTCGCCGGCGACGTAGACCGAGCACTTCACGGTATAGACTCCCCGCGGCGCGCGCGCGACCCAGTTGGGCAGGCTGACGGTATCGGTGCGACCGGCGGTGATGAACGCGTCCACCGAGTCGAAGTAGAACGTGCCGATGCGCATGAAGACCCGGACCGTGAAGTTCTCGCTGCTCAGGTTGGCGACCGCCGCGCGCACCGGCGACATCGTGCCCGAGTCGACCGAGGCTGCCGGCGCGACAACCGCCACCGCGGCCGCGTCGCGCACCCGCACCGAGAAACTGCCGGTCAACCTGTCGTTGTTCGGATTCTGGTCTGTGGCCAGCCGCGTCGAGCAGGCTGTCGTGTAGCTCCCGCGCGCGCCGCAGGTCCAGTTGGCAAAGTCGACCAGCACCGAATCGCCGGCGGCAAGATTGTTCACGTTCTTCATGTCGCTGTAGCTGGCCGGCCCGGCAATCCGGAACAGAACCGAGAAACTCTCCGTCGTCGTGCCGGTGTTGCGGACTCTGGCCTGGACCGCCACCGTCCCGGTGGAATCGACCATCCCGACCGGCGAGAGAATCGCCGCGGCCCGGACGTCACGGACGTTGACGACAACCGAAGCCGTCGCCCGGTTGTTGCTCCCCTGCATGTCGCCGGCGAGCTGCGTCGAACAGGCCACCGTCCGGGTCCCGCGCTGGAGCGCAGTCCAGTTCGGGAAGACCGCGGTATCCTGCTGGCCGGCGTTCAGCACCTTGCTCCGGGTCTGGTCATAGCCGGTGCCGGAAATCGTCAGCCGGACGTTGAACGACTCGTTGACGTTGCCGTAGTTGCGCAGCGTGGCGACAATCGGCACCGACGCGCCCGAGTCCACCGGCGACGGAACGGTTATCGAAACCGTGCCGACGTCGCGGTAGCGGACGAAAAGCGCGCCGTCCGAATGGTCGTTGTTGCTGTTGACGTCACCGGTCAGCCGGGTCGAGCAGCGCAGGGCGAAGTTGCCCGGCCGCGCGCTCCAGTTCGGGAAGGTAACCTGAACCGAATCCCCGGCCGCAAGCGACGGCACCGTCACCGTCTGACTGTAGACCGAGCCGATGTTGAAACGGACCGGCAGATTCGTCAGCGTCACAAGCGAGTAGTTACGCACCATCGCCCGCGGCTGAACCGAGGTCCCGGAGTCCACCGTGCCCGACGGCGCAATGATGCGGTAGCAGCCGGCGTCGAGGTTGGCGACGATGACTTGGGCCGAATCGAGCCGGGGCAGGTAGTTCGCCGCGGTCGCGTTGATGTACATCCAGCCCGCGGTCGTCGGATTGATGCTCAGAGTCACGTAGCCGGAGGCATCGGTGAACCCGCGGGTATAGACCTCCGACCCCTTGCTCAGACAGACCAGCGCCCGGACCACCGGCGTGCCGCCGGACAGGACCCGCACCGTATAGTTCTGGCTGCCTGTCGGTATCGGCGTGGTGAACTGCTGGGTCAGCGCCGCCGGAACGTTCTCGTACATCATCAGCAGCGGGTCGGCGAAGAGATTCAGCTCGTAGTAACACCAACGCCAGACCTGCTGGTTGATGGCGAGGCTGCGGTGGACCTCCTTCGACGCCGCGTGAGTGACGCCAATCGGCATCGTGTCGCGGTTGAAGAAGTAATCGTAGAACCTGATGTCGAGCTTTTCCGAAGGGCCGATTACCGGTGGCGTTCCCCAGCCGTAGCGCGAATTCATGATAACCGCCAGCGCCCCGCCGGTCGCGCAGTTGTGACTGTTCTCAGCCAGACAGTCGGAATACTCGAAGTTACCCGGATAACAGGCAATCGAGTTTATCAACCCCACCCGCGAGCCGTTGTTGTGCCCGCTGATGACGCCGTTACCGTAGAAGGCGGTGCTGCCGTTGTAGATGCCGACGTCGTTGCCGTGGCCGACCATGTGGCAGAACTGGAACCCGTTGTTCAGCGAGTCGCGCACCGCGGTCGTGCCGGGCGGGTCGTGGAAGAACCGGTCGGTCCAGCCCGCCGGGGTGATGTTGGCAATCGAGTCGTTCGACTGCTGGTGGTCGTAGCCGCTCCAGAGCAATGCGTCGACGAGCAGAATCCGGCGCAGGTAATCGGTTGGCGGATTCGTCTCGTGGGTGATTACCTTGTTGACGAAAGTCTGCACCTGTGTGGAGTTGTCGACCGAGGCGCGACCGACATATAGGTCATAGTAGAGGTCGACCGTGTCCACCGACGCTTCGCCGAAGATGTTGTTGTTGTTGCCATCCCACGACCACTGCAGGTCGGCGTAGTAGAGGTCGCAGGGAATGTCGCCGGTGTAGCTGCCGACGATCGCACGGGCCTGACGGGCGGGCACGACCCCGTTGTCGCCGCCGAGCAGCAGCCAGGTCATGCCGCGGTTCGTGAAGTAGTCGCGCACAAAGTTACGAATCTTCTCCTGCGTGTCGCGGCCGCTGTAGTTGGAGTTGATCCAGGAGACCGTGCGGACCACTGTATACCAGCCCTTGCGGTTATGCCAGTTCACCAGCGGCTGGAAATCGTTGACCAGCGCGTCCGACGTCACAATCACGCAGTCGAACTCGCCGAAATCCGCCGCCCGCACCTCCGGCGCGTAGCGGCTCACGTCGTCCGGGTTGGCGACGAGCGCCCGCACGTCGGCGCCGAACAGCTCAAGCTGCCGCGACGTCAACCGGGCCGGCTCGGCCGCGGGGTCGGGCTCGTAGCGGACGCGCACGCCGACACTCGTGGCGAGCATAAGCGCTCCCGACTCCAGCCGCAGTGGGTAGAGGTCGACCGTCACCAGCCGGAAACCGGACTTGACGCCCACCGGGCTGACCGAGTAGCGGGCCTGCGGCCAGACTGCGGCCGAATAGGCGTCCGCTTCGGGCATCGTCATCTTCGGCAGCGCCGACTGCGAGAACGGCACCGGCGGCTGGGCCGGGAATACCGGCCGGCTCAGCGGAATCGTCACCTCCGGCCCGGGCACGACCTCCACGCCAGCCACCCGCATCCCCTGCGGGATGACCAGCGTCACGCTCCAGAACGGCAGCCGCGGCTTGCCCGGTTCGGCCTGATAGCCGACCGCGACGCGCTGCCGCTCCAGCCGGGCGTCAGGACGCGCCGTCACCATACTCCAGCTGACGTTGTCGTAGTTGAACTCTTCGGTCTGGATCAGCTCAGGCGGGAACCGTAAATCAGCCGACCACGTCTGAGCAGAGAGCGTGCCGGGCAGAATTGCCAGCACGAGGACAAGTATTCTCATGAATGGCATCGAGACCTCCTTTGGTGGAGAGCATCCCGTTTGAAATGTTTTTTGGGGGCGCCTGCCAAATGGGCAGGTTTTCCTGGAGGCTTGATATTATTGCCCGCGCCTCGTCTACGGGGTGGTAGCTAGACATAGCCGCGCAAGACAAAAGGCCGGTCGCGCTCTTGCTCCAGCCGGCCCTTGTCGTAAATATTAAAGCACCCCCCGGCCATGCTGTCAAGCGGAATCTTCCCTCGACGTTCACTCAATCCTGTTGCCCCCTCAACCTACCCGACCGGCGGCCGGCCGGGCTGGATTGGCGGGCTGGCTCTGCTACAATCTGCCTGCCGTGAAAAACCCTCCCCCCGACGACGAAGCCCGCGCCCGCCAGATTCTTCAGGCCATGGAAAAGCTCGACCGTGCCGGCCGGTCTCCCCGCCGTTCGGTCAACCCGGTCTGGATTCTGGTCGCGCTGCTCGTTCTGGCGATTGTTCTTGTCCTCGCCGCCGGCAAAGACCGCTTTGCCCTCGTCTGGCAGCACCTGCTCCGACCCGACTCGCTTCCGCAGTAGCGGTCTTGACCGCGCTTGGCTTCGCACTATAATGGAAACGACGCCATCGAGAGTCAGGGTGGACAATCGATTCGGCTTGAGGCCTTGAACGTCGGACTTCAAGGAGGTCTGATGCGCACTGAAACAGGTCTTGCCCGTCACGCACCCTCCTGCCGCGTGACCGCTGTTCTACTGTTGCTCGCCGTTATCTTCGTTACCGCGCTGGCGCAGGTCGACACCGCCTGGACCAGACGCTTCGGCGGCTCCGGCTCCACGAGCGACGAAGCCCTGGCTCTGACTCTGGACCAGCAGGGCAACGTCATCGTTACTGGCTACTGCTACTCCGCCGCCACCGGCTACGATATCGTTACCGTCAAGTACGCTCCCGGCGGCACCCAGCTCTGGACCGCCACTTACGCCAGCCCCGGCTCCGCCACCGATATCCCCGCCGCGACGGTCGCAGACCCGGCCGGCAACATCATCGTCACCGGCTATCAGGTTGACCCCGTCACCGGCCCCAACTTCCTCACCATCAAATACAGCCCGGCCGGCGCCCAGCTCTGGACCGCTACCTACGACGGCCCGGTCTCCGGCGGCGACATCCTCAACGCGGTCGCGGTCGACTCCTCCGGCAACATCTATGTCACCGGCTCCAGCCCCGGTTCCAGCACCGGCACCGACATCGTGGTCATCAAGTACAACTCCGGCGGCGTCGAACAGTGGGTCCGCCGCGTCAACGGCTCAGCCAACAGCACCGACGCCGGAACGGCGCTGGCCGTAGACCGCCTGGGCAACCTCCACGTCGCCGGCTATCTCGTGAACTCCGGAACCGGCATGGACTACTTCGTCCAGAAGTACGACCCGGCCGGCACCTTGCTCCTGAACCTGCAATACAACGGCACCGGCAACAGCGCCGACTACGCCACCGCCCTCCGCGTTGACACCGAGTCCAGCATCTACGTCACCGGCTACAGCTGGGGCACGGCCGAAGCCGACTACGACTATGCCACCGTCAAATTCAACGCCGCCGGCACCCAGCTCTGGGTCGCCCGCTACAACGGCAGCGGCAACGACAACGACGAAGCCCGCGCCATCGCCGTCGACGCAACCGGCAACGTCTTCGTCACCGGCAACTCGGTCGGCACCGGCTCCGGCTACGACTACCTCACCGTCAAATACAACCGCAACGGCAGCCAGCAATGGGCCCGGCGCTTGAACGGCTCCGGTTCGGGCAACGACTACGCCCGCGCCATCGCCATCGACGCAAACGGCAACGTCGTCGTCACCGGCAACTGCGACATGGGCTCAGGCCACAGCTTCGACTACCGCACAATCAAATACAACACCAACGACGGCGCCACCATCTGGTCTGCCCGCTACAGCGGCCCCGGCAACGGCTCCGACCAGGCCCGCGCCATCGCCGTCGACGCAAACGGCAACACGATTGTCGCCGGCGGCTCGGTCGGCTCCGGCACCGGCCCTGACTACCTGACCATCAAATACATCGAGCCCGACGCCCGCGCCATCGCCGTCATCATGCCCGTCGGCGTCTACGACACCGCCGCTGCCATCACCCCTCAGGCCCGCATCGCCAACCACGGCACCTACCCGGCCAACATCGTCGCCCGCTTCACCATCACCAACCACATCGGCACCACGGCCTACTCTCAGAACGTCACCGTCACCGGCCTCGGCGTCGGCGAAACCACCACCGCCACCTTCCCCGAATGGCCCCGGCCCCGCCAGCTCGGCTACTACACCTCCCGCTGCTCTGTCTTCGTCACCAACGACCGCGACCGCACCAACGACTTCACCATCGCCTACGCCACCCTTGTCGGCGGCGCTCCCGGCTGGGCCGAAGTCGCCTCCATGCCCTCCTCGCCCTCCGGCCGCGTCGCCAAAGACGGTGCCAACCTCGTCTTCCATCCGGTCAGCGGCCTCATCTACGCCCTGAAAGGCTACAAGAGCGGCGACTTCTACTCCTATAACCCGGTCACCGACGTCTGGACTCCGCTGCCGCTCATGGAAGGCGGCCCCAGCGCCAAACTCCCCTACAAAGGCACCCGCATCGCCGCCGACGACGGCGCAATCTACGTCGTCAAAGGCACCAACACCCCTGAATTCTGGCGCTTCGACCTCACCAGCCTCACCTGGAGCCAGCTCCCCGACGTCCCGGCCGCCCCCTCCGGCCGCAACCCCAAAGGCGGCGGCGACCTCGTCTATGTCCCCGGCGGCTACCTCTACTTCCTCAAAGGCTACCGCAACGACTTCTATCGCTACAGCATCGCCGAAAGCGTCTGGCAGACCCTTGAACCCGCGCCCCCGGCCGAGAAACCTAAATGGGACAAAGGCTCATTCCTTGTCTACGACGGCGGCAACAACCTCTACGGCGTCCAGGCCAAAACGAACTACCTCTGGCGCTTCGACCTCGCCGCCCAGCGCTGGGACACCGTCAACCTCATCGCCAACCTCCCGCTTGTCGGCCGTGCCGGCATGCCCAAAAAAGTCAAAGACGGCGGCTGCGGCACCTGGCATGACGGCGCCATCTACGCCCTCAAAGGCGGCAACACTCAGGAATTCTGGCGCTACCGCCGCGACGCCAACGTCTGGGACGAACTCGAACCCATCCCCGCCGTCGGCTCCACCGGCAAAAAAGTCCGCATCAAATGCGGCGCCGACATCGCCAACACCGGCTTCGCCATCTACGCCCTCAAAGCCAGCAAAACCCGCGAACTCTGGCGCTACAACTTCACCCCGTCCGGCCCCGGCGACGCTACCCAGTCCCCGGCTCAGACTCGACCCATCGCCCGCCTCCAAATCCGGCCCAACCCCTCGACCGGCGCAAAAACCACCCTCCACTACAACCTGCCCAACCCCGGCCCTGCCTTCATCACCCTCTACGACATCACCGGCCGCCCCTGCCTCACCCGCTCCATCACCGCGGCCAGCGCCGGCACCGTGACACTTGAACTCGACCGGCTTGCCCGGGGCATCTACCTCATTGAAATAAAAACCGCCGGCCACCGGGCCACGGCCAAACTGCTGCTCGAATAACGTCTGACCTCCTGAACTCCGAGGGCGGCCTCCTGGCCGCCCTCACACTTTCACCACGCCGGAACCGGCTCCGGCCCGACCCCAACCACCCCGGTAACGGCCTCCGGTCTGATACCCTATCGCCATTTCCCCGCCCGCCGCGTCCAAACCGCCCCAGTCCCCGACAACCCCCGCTCCCCCGGACGTATAACTACCCAACCGCCGGACCCGGCCCGGGCCGCGCGGCCCGGCTAGTTGAGCCTGCCGACCGCTTTCTCGACCGCCTCGAGCAGCTCGCCGGATTTGACCGCGGCGGTGAGGTTGTTGATGTCGTCCTGAACCGGCCGGTCTTCGACCATCGGCGCGACGTGCCGGCGGACGACGTCGTAGGCCGCCTGCGTGCCCTTGCCGAGCCGGAGCGGCTTGCGGAACTCGACCGCCTGCGCCCCGGCCATCAGCTCGATGGCGACGACAAACCAGGCATTCTCCTGAATCTGCTTTGTCTTGAGCGCGGCGGTAAAGGCCATCGAGACGAAATCTTCCTGGTCGGCCGCTGCCGGAATCGAGCCGATTGCCGCCGGCGCCGATAGTATCCGGTCTTCGCAGATGAGCATACCCTGCGTGTACTGGGTGAGCATCAGACCGGAGAACATGCCCGCGCCCTTGGTCAGGAATGCGGGCAGGCCGCAGGAAAGGTTGCGGTTCAGGAGCCGGTTGGTCCGGCGCTCGCAAAGAACGGCAATCATCGTGACGCTCGAGCCGACAAGGTCGAGCGCCAGCGCCAGCGGCGTCCCCTGGAAGTTGGCGCCGGTGAGGTAGGCTTTGTCGTCGGGGAAGAAAAGCGGGTTGTCGCCGACGCCGTTCAGCTCGGTTTCGAACATGCCCCGGGCCCATTTCAGCGCATCGCGTGCGCCACCGACGACCTGCGGGGTCGAGCGGAGCGAATAGGCGTCCTGAACCTTCTTGCCCGGCTGCTGAAGCATTTCCGAGTCGGCCGTGAGCCGCCGGACATTTTCGGCACAGACGACCGCGCCGGCATAGCCGCGCACCTTGTGAATCCGCTCGTCGTAAGCAACCATGTTGGCGTTGAGGACCTCAAGCGTCAGCGCCGCGGCAATCTCGGAGACTTTGAAGAAATGGTCGGCGTCGGCCAGTTGCAGCGCGCCCCAGCCTGCGGTCATGTTCGAGCCGTTGATGACGGCGAGACCGTCCCGCGCCTCGAATTGAATCGGCGCGATGCCGGCCGCCTTCATCGCCTCGGCGCCGCTCATGCGCCGGCCCTGATAGAACGCTTCGCCTTCGCCCAACAGCACCAGCGCCATCTGGCTCATCGGCGAGAGGTCGCCGCAGGCGCCGACCGAGCCCTTGTCGAAGACGACCGGCGTCACCCCGCGGTTGAGCATTTCGACCAGCGTCTCGACCACCTTGAGCCGGATGCCGGAGTGGCCGTTGGAAAGGACGTTGATGCGCGAACATATCCCGGCCCGCACCGCCTCCTCGGGCAGCGGCACGCCGCAGCCGGCGGAATGGGAGTAAACGATGTAGCGCTGGAACTTCTCGGTCTGTTCCGGCGTGAGAATCGTCTCCGAAAGCTCGCCGATGCCGGTGGTGATCCCGTACATCACCGCTCTGGCCTTGACCTTCTCTTCGATGAACGCCCGGCAGTAATTTATCCGCTGCTTCGCCACATCGGCCAGCTCCACCTTCTCCCGGCCGCGGGCCACTCTGACCATATCCTCAATCTTCAGGCTCTTGCCGTCCAGCTTTATCGCCATTGCGCTACCTCCGTGAAATCAAGCGGGCCGCACGGCTCACGCGCCGTCCGGCGGTTTCGCTTCCTGGTTGCCGGGCTGCCGCTGCCGGCGGAAAGGCCGCCGCGCCGGTCGGCCGGTTCGCGGGGTCGCGGCCCGCCGGGCCATGTTCTCGACGTGGCTGCCCGGCCAGTAAATCCGGCCGCACTTGCGGCAGCGGTGAAAGTCGTGGTGTATCTGGTAGATGAAAAACGGCACCGCTGGCCGTGCCTGTTCGCGGCTGATTGCCTCCAGCGGCTCGTTGCAGACAGTGCAGCGATTCCCCGGTTTCTCTTCCGGCTTGACCGCGAACTGCCTCTTCACCTGCTCAACCTGCTCCGCCGGCTTCTCGCTCTCGATGAAGACCGCTCCGGGCAGGCTCTTCAGCCGACTGCTCCGGGTCAGAAACGTCCGGCCGTCGGCCTGCGCCTGCCGATATGCGCCCATCCCGCCCCGCAGCCGGTCGTACTTGACGTCGAGACCCAGCGACCGCAGCTCACGCGCCAGCTTGCCGAGCATGACGTCGCAGAGAAAGCGGGGCGGAGCCGTATCAGCCATTGCGAGAATCTAGCCAAAAGCACCGACAAATCAAGCCGGGCGCAAACCGCTCCGGCTTGACCTTCGCCGCCGGTCGGCTAGATTACAGCCGGGCCGCCTGACACACTCTGGAGGTATCGCCATGAAACCGTCTCCGGTTCTGCTCGTGGTCGTTCTCTGCCTTGCCGTTGCGCCGGCACCAGCCGCCCGCCTTGCCAGCGGCACGTTCACGCTGCCGGCGGGCGAAACCTCGCTCGGCGACCTCTATTTCGGCGGCAGTATCCTGCGCCTTGACGGCCGGCTCGACGGCTCCGTCGTCGCCGGTGCCCGCAGCGCCGCCATCACCGGCGCGGTCTCCCGCAACGTTTATGTCGCGGCCCAGAACCTCGACGTGAGCGGAACGGTTGCCGGCGACATCGCCGCCGCCTGCGCCACCCTGAGCGTCACCGGCCCGGTCTCCGGCGCAATCCGCGCCCTCTGCGGCATCGCCGCCGTCAACAACCGCGTCGGCCAGGACGTCCTCGCCGGTTGTCAGGCGCTGACCATCGGCCCCGACGCCGAAGTCCGCGGCGACGTCATCGCCGGCTGCAACTCGCTTGAAATCAGTGGGGTGGTCCGCGGCGACGTCCGCGCCAGCGCCGCCGTGATAGTCATCTCCGGCATAGTTGACGGCGACGTGGAGGTAAACGTCGGCCAGCGTCTTCTCCTCGCCGACAGCGCCCGGATTTTCGGCAACCTCCGCTACCGCTCCGACCTGAAACTAGACATCGGCAATCCCGACGCGGTCTTCGGGACGACTGAGTTCGTCCCCAACGTCCGACCCGAGCGCAGCCGCCCATTGCGGCCGCACCGCTGGTTCATGCCGGCGCTGTTCTTCCCCTTCTCGCTGCTCTCCCTGCTCGCCGCCCTCGCCACCGGCTTCATCGTCGTCGCCATCTTCCGCCGGACGCTCCTGCCCGCACTCGACGAATCCACGGCCGCTTTCGGCCGCACCGTCGGCCTCGGCGCGGTCGGCTTCTTCGCCACGCCGCTCGCCGCGCTGCTCTCGCTCGCCGCCGTCGTGACGATACCGGCGGCAGCGATTGTTCTTGTTCTCTATCTGGTCTGCATCTATCTGGCCAAAATACTCGCCGGCATCTTCGCCGGCCGGCTCATCTTCCGCCTCTTCGGGGTGCGCAACGCCTCGCTCTGGGCTGCGGTGCCGGTCGGCATCGCCGTTGTCTACGCCTTCTGCGCCATTCCGGTTGTCGGCTGGCTTGTCTGGCTCTTCGCCGTTCTCGTCGGCTTCGGCGTGATTGTTCTGCTGCTCGCCCGTTTCCGCCGCGCCTGACAGACGGCGCCGGTCAGAAGTCAACTGGGCCGTGCAGGACTCGAACCTGCGGCCACCGGATTAAAAATCAGGTGCTCTGCCAACTGAGCTAACGGCCCGCCGATGCCGGGGGCCGGAGTCGAACCGGCATGGCCTGTCGGCCAGGGGATTTTAAGTCCCCAGCGTCTGCCTGTTCCGCCACCCCGGCGCACCGGTAAGTCGGGCGCCGGAAAACCGCCGTTCCGTCCGGCGCCGCGGAAAAGGCGGCTTCGGGATTTGCACCCGAGCATAACGGTTTTGCAGACCGTCGCCTTACTGCTTGGCTAAGCCGCCGGAAACAAGCGGGAGACGGGATTCGAACCCGCGACCCCTACCTTGGCAAGGTAGTGCTCTACCAACTGAGCTACTCCCGCGCTCACCGGCCCCAACGGGAGTCGAACCCGTGTCTTCACCTTGAAAGAGTGATGTCCTCAACCGCTAGACGATGGGGCCAGACTCACTCCAAAGTCCCGGCGCTGTCGACCGGTCGCGACACGTCCGACACTGATTGTCCGGGCCGGCCGACTCTAACTGTAAGCACGAGCAGGACGGTTGTCAACACCGGTGCGCGGCCGGCGCGGCTAGAACCCCTGCGGCTGGCGGAAGTCTCTGATCTCGTGCTGCTTCCAGATCTGCTGCCAGAGCGCTTCAGTGATGTTCCGCTGTCGACCCTGAACGTAGTCCTGAACATTTCCCATCGGGAAATCCTTCCTCTCATCGCAGCGGATGATGTAAGCGCCCCATTCCGAGACTATCGGCCCGGTGGTCTGGCCGGTTTCGAGTCCGAGCAGCGCGCCGATGAACTGCGGCCCGCGCGCGCCGCGGGCGGTCATATCGTTCACGCTGTTCACGGTCAGCGTGTCGAGCCGCACTTCCGGGTGCGCCGCCGCGTAGGCCTCGAGCGTCATCCCCCCGCGAATCGCCTGCGCCGCCTTTTCCGCCGCGGCAATCCAGGTCCGCTTCTGCTTCTCCTGCCGTACCCGCCAGCGCACCGCCTGCTTCACGTTCTCGAAAGGAATCGGCTCGGCCGGCAGCACCCGCCGCAGCTTGAAGATATACAATCCGCCCGGCCCGCGCAGTGGAAACTCGGTCACCGCGCCCTCGCGGGCATTGCGTGCCCACTCGACGAGCTGCCCGACCGCATAAAGCTGCACCGGCAGGCGCGACAGTTCGCCGCCGGTCATCACCGCCGGGGCCGGCGAAAGCACCAGCCCGAGCTGCTGCGCCGCCGTGTCGAACCCGACCTTTGCCGCCGAATCGAGAAACGTCCGCACACGCTCGATAACCGCAATCTCGCGGGCGTTGTCAACCCGCGGTCGGGTGCGCACCCGCCGCAGCCAGAACGTATCCCGGCGGACGCTGTCGAGAATCGTTATCTGAAACCCGGACGCCACCGGATGCGGCGCCGAAAACTGCCCGGGCCTCAACTGCGCCGCAACCGCCGCGGTCGCAGAATCGAGCTCGGACTTCGCAAACCGCAGCGAGGCGGTATCCGGCTCGAAGTCGCCGTCGGCGAACATCGCCGCCTCGATGCTGTCGCGCCGGCTGGCCGTGTCGGCCGCGGCGCGAATCCGGGCGTAGGCCGCCTCTATCCGCTGGCGCGCCGCCTGAATGTCGTCGAAATTGAGCGGCAGCGGGAAAGTGACGTAAACAAGCTCCCGCGTCTCTTTCGGCCGCCGGAACTCCTCGATATGCTTCCGATAATAGGCCAGCGCTTCGGCATCGGACGGGGTCGCGGTGTCGCCGGCGGCCTGGGCAATCTCCGGCCCGAAGAAAAGGCTGGTCGTTTTCCAGACCGAGTTCGCCCCGCGGCTCACCTCGGCGGTCTCGGCCGTTGTCGGCCGGTACGCCGCCGCCACATAAAGCTGCAGCTTCTGCTGGCGGAGCTGCTCATAGAGGTCGCGGGCATACTGCGAGAAAAACCCCTGATTCTCCGGATTCTGCAGCAGCTGGTGATACTTGAGCGTGTCGAACTTACCGTCGGTCATCAGCTCCGGCCGCTCGCGCAGCGACTGCGGCGGAAAGTTCATCACCAGCCACTCCAGCTCGCCCTCGGTCAGCCGCAGCCGGGTATCGTTCATCACCTTGTTCCAGGAAATCTCGTTCAGCAGATACTCCCAGGCCAGCTGATTCACCCGCGCCTCGTCCTCGGCCGACAGCTCGCGCAGCATGCTGTCCCGCAGATACTTCTGCCCCATGAACTGCAGCGCCTCGCGGTACTCGTTCACGGTCACCTCGCGCCGGCCAACCTGCCCGACGACCCCGGGCTTGACCCGCGCTCCGCCATCGGAACCGTGCTGGCGGACGATGGTCCAGAGCTCCGTCAGCAGGAACCCGAGAATAAAGGCCGCCGCCACGACAATCATGATAATCCGGACGCGCCGACGCAAAGTGCTCAACATAACCGCTGATTATAGTCGCGGCTCGGCGTGCGTCAATCCGCGCCGGTGCCGGCCGGAACCGCCCGGCGGAACGACCCCGGGGACGGCCTGGGGTCTGCTACCCCATCGCCGAAATCTCATCCCCGGCCGCAGCCAAGCCGAACTGCCCGGCAAAACCGCATCCGGCAAAAGTATAACTCCGAAAACCGGCTCAACCGGTCCCGGCCCGGCGCCGCACCGCCAGCCCCGCCGCGGCCAGCACCCGCGGAATCGCCCGCACCGCGTTCCGGTCGTGCTCCCTGATATCCTCGCTCAGCCGCTCCCACGGCACGAGGAACGGACTCAGCTTGCGCACGATGTCCTTCTCTGGCGCATAGCGCCAGCCGTCCGCCTCCCGCTCCCTGACCCAGCGGTCGTGCTCTTCCTCGGCCAGCCGCTCCAGCTCCTCGGCCGTGAACTCGAAAGCTTCGCCACCGGCCTCACCGGCCGGCACGATGCGGCAGCCGATCGACTCGAGCTTGCGCCGGATGTCGTCGGCCTGCTTCCGGTTCGACTCGCGCAGATGCGGCGGCAGCTTGAACCACTCCACCAGCGACGGGTTATCCTGAACTGTCCTCCCCTGCTCTGTCTGGGTCCGGACATACTCGGCGTGTATCGCCCGGCCGATGATATCCCGCTCGTCGCGCTCGATCTGCTGTCCGACCCCGGCCAGCAGCCCGGGCAGACCTCTGGCGGTCTCGAGGTCGTTCTTGCGCTCGTCCTCGCTCAGCTCGCGCCACGGCCGCACATAGGGATTCGTCTTCGCTGTGTCGCTGCGCACCGCGCCGAACTTCCAGCCCTGGCTGAGCTTCTCCTCCAGCCAGCGCGCGTGCTCCATCTCGGCAATCAGCTCGACCTCGGCATCCTCGAACCTGAACAGCCCATCGCCCTCGCGGCGCTCGCGGATGTGGCAGCCGACCGCCTGCAGCTTGCGCTCGACGTCGCGCGCTGCCAGTCGGTTCGACTCCCGCTTGTACTCCGGCAGCTCCCGCCACGCCTTCAGCGACGGATTGGTCGCCTGCGTATCACCGGCTGCCCGCCGTGTCCGGCAGTAGTGAACGTGGAGAGCAATCGCCAGCCTCTCCTGCCGGTCCGGACGAACCTCGAACCCCAGCCGGCTGAAAATACCGGGAATCCGGGAGGCGGCTGCCCGCCGTGCCGTTCGCACGCTCTCCTCGCGCCGGTCGAATTCCGGGTCGAGCGCACGGCAGACACCGCCTTCGGCGTCGAAGTCCGGCTCCGGGTCAGCCGGCAGCCCGGCCATCCTTGCTCCGCCCTTTTCCAGCGCCACCACCACGTAGCCGTGAGTCCGGAGCGCGGCGACGACAACACCGGCCCGCTCAATCCACTCCTCCTCTGTCCCGGACGCAGCCGGCCCTGCGGTCTGGCCGGCGTTCTGCCGGCAGTCGGCAGCCAGCTCCCGGCCGAACAGCACCCACCGGCTGCGCCTGACTTCAATCCCGACCTCGGCCAGAAGCGCCGACAGGCGCGTAACCCTTCCGCGGTCGTAATCCTTCTCGTTCTCGCCATATCCAGGGTCGTCCCAGGCCCGCAGCCACGGACTTGTCTTTTCGGCCTCGTCGTATCGCTCGCCAAGCCGCCAGCCGCTGGCGGTCCGCTCGCTGCACCAGCGCTCATGCTCCTGCCGGGCGATTATCTCGATTTCCGCCGCGCTGAAGTTCCTGACCGCAGCCTCCGGGTCAAACAACGGCCGGAGCTGGTAACCGAGCTCCATCAGGCAGTCGCGATAACTGCCGACCGCGGCCCGGCTCGACTCGCGCATCCACTCCGGCGCCTCTTCCCATGCCGGTGCCCGACCCCGGCTTCGCTCCGCCCGGCCGCACCACTGCGCGTGCAGCGCCCGGGCCACGGTCTCGACTACGCCGCGCTCGACCAGCGCAGCATCGCAGGTCCGCTCCAGCAGCGGAAAGACCGCCGGAAACTCGTCGGTCGCGCAGCCCGCGCCGACCCGGGCTATGCCGGCCTCGTTCTCCACCACCGCTGTCACCGGCGTCTTCGTCGCTTTCAGCAGCCGCATCAGCACGTTCCCGGCCACAAACGACGCCTCGTCGTCTTCCAGACTGACATAGGCGGAACTGATTTCGCCGATTGCCGGCAGAAACGTCCCGCGCTCGAACTCTGCCGACGGCACCGCAACGTCAAGTCCGCTCAACTCGCAGCTCCGGTTCACCCACTCGTGCCGGGCCAGAAGTAAAGCCGCCAACGCCGACGCGCCCGGGCCGACCAGCGTCACCCGACAGCGCGAAACCCGGTCCCGAAGCGGCACTGCCGCCGCCTCCCGGCGAAGTCGCTCTCTCTCTCGCTCGAGCCATTCCCGCGCTGTCCGCTCAACCACTGCCGCGGCCATCCGCCCGACGCCGACCACGACAACGTGTGCTGTTGCCTTACCCTCGACAAACGGCGGTCGTTCCCGGCAGAGCCGGAGCGCGCCGTCGCGGTAGACGTTGAAGAGCTCGAGCCGGAACGGGCCGGTCGAACGGTCGGCGAGTGCCCACCCCTGCAGGTCATGCCAGAACCGGACATCGAGCAACTGGATAATAGCGGTCAGCACGTCCCGGCAGCCATGCGTCAGCCTGAGACTGCGGGCGCGGTCGGCGATTTCGACATTGGCGCTGTCCTGCGGCGTCAACGCCACGAGCAGCCGGGCGCGCCCTGTCCCGGCCCGCGCCAGCGTCGCAGCATCGGTGGCGTCGCCGGTAATGACAATCGCGCCGGCATCCCGGCACGGCTTGATGAAATCGTTCTCCGCGTCCAGCTCAATGACAACCACGCGCTCGTCGCGGGCCCGCAGGTCTCGCACCAGCGTCAACCCCTTCTGCCCCAGCCCGCAGACAATGACGTGCCGGCGATAGTGCAGCCATATCCGCAGCAACTGCGCCTGCTCGCGAAAGAGCGCATACAGCGCCCGCAGCGCGGTCCAGCCGGCAATCAGCGGCAGCGCCAGCCGGGCAATCTCCAATTGAACCGGAACCGCCACCTCCGGCCCCTGCCAGTTGAACTCGAGCGCGGCCAGTTGCAGCGCCCGGTACAGCAGGTCGAAGAAATGCCCGACCGGTGTCCGGCCGCCGGCCGGCAGAGCGTAGCGGTCGAAGCCCCACATCCCCAGCCCGAGCGAAATCAGCCCGAGAAACCCGACCAGCGGCCACTCGATAAAGCGGAAAAACTGTCCCGCTTTGCGTCTGAGCTTCGCTGCCCTCACCCCACACCTCCGCATCCGGCCGCAGTCCCCGGTCTCTCCTTATCTCCTCCCATCCACTCCTCAAGACTCCGCTTGCAGACAGCAGTTCGCCGACTCCACCATTTCTACTCCGGCAGGTCCATCTGCTCCAGTAGTGCCAGCACTTGCGCGCCGGGCGGGTCAAGGTGCATTCCCTTTGCCTTCATCCCGCGCAGCACGTCGCGGCAGCTTCGCAGGTATTGGAGTTCCTGCCCGGTCTTGCCACTCTGGCTGGAGACATGGGCAAGCTTGTAGTATGAAACGGCAAGGTCGCGCTGCCATTGGGCATTGCCCGGGTCAGACCGGGCAAGGCGGTCGGCGATGGCGAGCGACTCCTGGAACTGCTTCAGGGCTCCGGCAAGGTCGCCCTGAGCCATCAGCACGTCGCCGACCTTCTCGTAGCCCACCGACAG
>Ga0101944_10002769_pt1 | contig 27005 bp, 14 predicted proteins | sample DewCreD2012metaG_FD_75245 | JGI IMG/M metagenome (GOLD analysis project Ga0101944, IMG submission 75245) | Hot spring sediment bacterial and archeal communities from British Columbia, Canada, to study Microbial Dark Matter (Phase II) - Dewar... ... | reverse complement strand
TACACCAAATATAATTCCCCCTCCCTACGGTAAATATGATTCTAATGAGAGTAGCACAGCCAGTTTTTCCGGTGACGATCTTCGCCGCCTAAATTATCCCCCACCAGCTGTTTATCAGAAAGAAAATGAAATTTTATATCACCAGGATTGCGCTGATGGTTTTAATTACGATGTGTGGTTAGGTTGGAAATTCATAACGGATAAATCTTTATTGTGCTGCTGGACAATAACACCAAATAAACCTTATCCCTTGAGTCCAAAAATAAAACCGGTGTCGATCCAGCATATCACTCTGGATAATATGCTAAAGGATAAAATGTCACATGATGAATGGTGGAAATCTTATTGGGAAAAATCGGCTATTCAAATTCCCGATTCAGTGCTGGAAATTCAATGGTATCGTGAGTTATACAAGTTTGGCTGTACATCAAGACGTTCCTCACCTCCGATTACACTACAGGCAGTATGGACAGCCGATAACGGCAGGTTGCCTCCATGGAAAGGGGATTTCCACAACGATCTCAATACACAATTAAGTTACTGGCCGGCTTACACTTCAAATCATCTAGAAGAGGGGATGGCATATCTCGACTGGTTGTGGCTTTGCAAACAGGCAGCCGAATCATATACCAGAACATATTTTGAAACAGAAGGTTTGAACTTCCCGGGAGTCTCAACACTTTACGGTGAACCGATGGGCGGATGGATACAATATTCACTCGGACCTACAGTCTCGGCCTGGCTCGCTCATCATTTCTACTTGCATTGGAAGTATTCAATGGATTATGATTTTCTTAAAGAGCGGGCATATCCATGGATATATCAGGTTGCCAGATTCCTGGATACTATATCTATTATAAATGAGGAAGGAAAACGGCAACTACCACTCAGTTCTTCGCCGGAAATAAATGATAATGATATAAAAGCATGGTTTCAAAAAACAACAAATTTTGATCTCGCTCTCATTCATTGGTTGTACCGTTCGGCAGCAGAATTGGCTCGTGAACAAAATCTTTTAAGCGATGCAAAGATGTGGGATTCCATACGCTCCCAATGGCCCGCACTTGCAGTCTCACAAAATAATCATGCCCTCCTGGTTGCACCGGATGTCCCGCTCGAATCATCACACAGACATTTTTCTCATCTCATGGCGATACATCCTCTTGGCTTGCTTGACTGGGATCTGAGTGAATCAGATAGAAATGTAATTGTTGCTTCGCTAAAAGATCTTGAGAGGCTCGGTACCGACCTATGGTGCGGTTATTCATATAGCTGGCTGGGCAACCTTTATGCACGTGCACATGAAGGTGATAAAGCTGCAGAAGCATTAAGGATTTTCGCAACCTGTTTCTGTTTGCCGAATAGTTTCCATGTCAATGGTGACCAGTCAGGAACCGGTAAATCTAAGTTTACCTATAAACCATTCACACTCGAAGGTAATTTTGCATTCGCTTCCGGAATTCAGGAAATGTTGATTCAGAGCCATAATGGCCTAATCAGAATTTTCCCCGCTCTCCCTGCAGATTGGAAAGATGTTAAATTTGAAAATTTTCGCACGGAAGGGGCATTTATAATTTCTGCTGAAAAGAAAAATGGATTATTGCAATCTCTGAAAATAATTGCTGAAAAAGGTGGTCGTCTTAGAATATTAAATCCGTTTCATGGTAAGAAATATAATGTAGAAGGAGTTGCTTTGCCTGACCAATTATTTAAAGAGAAAATCATCGACTTAAATACTAAACCAGGTGTACAAATTGTTTTCCGATATCAACAATAATTAAAAGGAATCATGATAAATGAATCGCCTTCATAAAATAATTATAGTTGCTCTGACAATCTTCATTGCTAATTTTGTAATTTATCCGAATTTAAGTACGTCCCGTGAATTGTTAAGTGCTCAGGGATCTAAACAGGATTCTATACAATCAATAAAATCAAATAACCAGTTCACAATTCAGAATGATAAAGTAAAATTTACGGTTATCGCTGATGATGGAATACTTTTATATGACCGACTCGAAACAAGCGGTTCATGGTTAAAAGGATTTGACCATTCAATTATTGAAACCGACGCTGATTTTGGTCTTGATGTTATGTATACCGACTGGTCAGCGCCAGGAAAAATCAACAACGCTGAGAATCCTGTCCTTCTTTCAAAAAAAGATTTTATACTGGTAAATCATACGATTAAACAGCATCCCGATAGTTCCAAAGAACTTTCATTGTATTTTAAGGGCAAAGAAACTTCAATCGAATTGTTTTTGACCTATTATCTTGGCAGGGGTGATTTTTATGTAAAAAGAAATCTTACCGTTATGGATACGTCATTTGGTCATCACTTCCTGCGAGCATTCCGTGTGTCCAATGCGAAAATAAATGGAATCAAATCTGTAATTAAAGAAGGGGGCTTCGGGCAACCGATCGCTATTTTAACCCAAAATGGAGGAGCATTTTTCGGCATCGAATACCCTGCAGCAGATAATTTGCTAATAAAAAATACACAGGATACGTGGATAATTCAATGCAGTCAAGAGATTGGTGAAAAGATCGGTGATAAGCAACTACAGAGTGATTGGATGGTTGTAGGTTTATCACCTGATTCGTATGTTAAATATTGGTTTTTTAAATACCTGGATCATATCCGCATTGCTCCCCTTCGTCCATACTCTCTCTATAATACATGGTATGATCTGCGCTCACCTGAATATCCAGGATGGTCTCCAGAAAAAGCAATGAGCGAAAAAACATCATTACAGATGGTAGATATTCTGCGGAAAAGCATGATTGAAAAATATAACATTAAACTCGATGCTTTTGTGCTCGATGATGGCTGGGATGTTTATGAGAGCGATTGGGTGCTCCGTAAAGAACAATGGCCAAATGGCTTGAAACCTCTCGCCGATGAACTCCGAAAAACAAATACTTCACTTGGTGTTTGGCTCGGACCAACCGGTGGTTATTCCTTTAGAATGCGTCGTGTAAACTGGATGAAAGAACATGGTTATGAGGTGGTCGGAAAAACAAGAGATAATTCAATGCTCTGCGTTGCAGGCAAAAAATATAAAGAACTTTTGAAAAAGCGTGTTACTGATTTTGTGGTAAACGATGGTGTCGGTTATTACAAATGGGATGGTATTCAATTTTCATGCAGTGAACCTGATCACGGACATCCTATTGATATATATTCGAGAAGAGCAGTAATGGAGTCAATAGCCGATATGTGCCGCTCAGTCAGAGAAAAAAATAAAAATATATTCCTCAATATTACCTCCGGTACCTGGCTCAGTCCGTGGTGGGTAAAATATGCCAACACAATCTGGATGCAGGGGATGGATTACGGCTTTTCCGATGTTCCGTCAATAAGTCAGCGCGATGCAGCAATTACCTACCGCGATTTTATTCTCTATGACGATTTTAATATACAAAATATGTGGTTTCCTATCGCAAATTTAATGACACATGGAATAATCAAGGGAAAACACGAATCTGTTGGAGTCGAATCAGAACCTCTTGATAAATTTACGGATGATGTTCTCCTTTACTTTGCTCGCGGTGTTTCAATGTATGAATTATATATTTCGCCTGATATCTTAACAGACGGTGAGTGGAAATCTATTGCTGCTTCAATGGCATGGGCTCGTGATCGATTTTCAATCCTTATGAATTCTGAAATGGTAGGTGGTAATCCGCTTAAAGGTGAGGCTTATGCTCATGTCCATTTTAAAGATATGCATGGAATTATTGCAGCCCGAAATCCTGTAATTGAACCAACAGTGCTGAAAATAAAATTAGATCCCGCTCTGGGATTTGATCCGAAGGCATATTCAATCGTGGTTGAGAAAACTTATCCGGTAAAATGGATTTCACCCAATTTGTATAAATCTGGTGATATTGTTGATATTCCACTCGATGGCTTTGAAACTGCAATTTATGAGGTTTATCCTGTGACTGAAACAAATGTCCCACTCCTGGCTGGAGTATATTATGATGTTGTTTCATCCGAGGGAGAATATGCCGTCCAGTTTCACAATTCATCAGCAAATGCAAAGATACTCAATCCTTCTGTTGTCAAATCTGTTTTGATGAATGGAAAGAAAATGGAAATTGGCAGTTTAAATCTTCAAACAGAAAAATCCCCTGAGGTTTTTTCGGGCTTGAAGTTTACACAGGATGTAAATGATAAATCAAAATTTCGGATAATACTGGATGTCAGTGAAACAACAAAAGAACCAAAAATCTCCCTCCTGTTAACACCTGATACGTCACTCAAGGTAAAAAACAAACCCGTAATTAATGCATCAGTTAACGGTAAAACAGTCAATGTTAAAACAGAACCGCAGTCGGGACGGTCTCAATGGTATATGGTTGAACTGAATCCGGGGAAAAACGATATTGATTTTCAAGTTTATCCAGGTAAGGACGAAAAGGAATGGAAGGGAAATGTATCTGTCTGGATGATTGCGAAACAAAAACAGAATGTTAAGGAGATAATCTTTAAATTAAATAAAGAAACAACAAAAAAACCACAGGTACCGCACGTATGGGATTTAAATGAAATAAGAAAGAATGAAAAGATTGTCGATATAAAAATATAAAATAATTTACTGGAGGATTTATGTCAAAAAAATATAGTTTTGTTTTAATTCTTTTGTTAATTCTGGCAAATGTGTTAAATGCTCAGACTATCTGGCTGGATGAACTTGATCTATCCGCAATGGAGTGTGGCTGGGGCACACCAAATCCAAATAAATCAATTGAAGGGAATCGACTTACGATTGCAGGTCAAAAGTTTGAACGTGGGGTTGGAACACATGCAGTAAGTACGTTGCTTCTTTCGCTTGATGGAAAAGGTAAAATGTTTAATGCCTATGTTGGTCTTGATCAGGAAGTAATTGAGGGAAGAGGGAGTGTGCAGTTTTATGTGCTGGGTGATAAAAATATTCTATGGAAGAGCAGTGTCATGAAGCGTGAGGATCCTCCTCAAAAAGTGGAGGTCAAACTGGATGGAATAAAACTTCTCGGTTTGCTTGTTGCAGATGGGGGTGACGGGATAGGTTATGATCATGCCGACTGGTGCGATGCAAAGATAGATTTGATAGCACCCCGCTCATCTTCTGAAATTGTTGTAAAAACAAATATTGAGCCCTATATCCTTACTCCTCCCCCTTCAGACAGTCCGAAAATCAACGGTGCAAAAGTATTTGGTGTGAGGCCTGGTAATCCATTTTTGTTTACAATTGCAGCAACCGGGAAGCGACCTTTAAAATATTTTGCTGAAAATCTTCCGGACGGTCTTAAATTGGATAACTCCACAGGGCAAATCACAGGCACCATAATAAATCCGGGCGAATATAAAATTGCTCTGAAAGTACAAAATGAGATCGGTACTGCGCAGAGATTATTAACTGTTAAAGCAGGCAACCAGATTTGTCTAACGCCACCCATGGGCTGGAACAGTTGGAATTGCTGGGCATGCGCCGTGGATGACGCAAAAGTACGCGCCGCAGCAGATGCGATGGTATCTTCAGGTTTGATAAATCATGGATGGACATACATAAATATTGATGATTGCTGGGAAATAAAACCTGATGCCACCGAACCGGAACTCCAGGGGAAACCTCGTGACGCAAACGGTAGAATAAATACAAATAAAAAGTTTCCTGATATGAAAGCGCTTGCTGATTATGTTCACGATAAAGGATTGAAAATTGGAATTTACTCAGGTCCAGGGCCTCTTACCTGCGCTGGTTTTACAGCGAGTTATCAGTACGAACTACAGGATGCACAACAATACGCTGAGTGGGGAATTGACTATCTCAAGTACGATTGGTGTTCATACGGAAGAATAGCAAAAGATCAAAGTCGCCCCGAATTAATGAAACCTTATAAAATAATGCGAGATGCTCTAAATAAGGTTAAACGCGATATTGTTTACAGTCTGTGTCAATATGGTATGGGTGATGTTTGGGAATGGGGGGCTGAGGTAGGGGGCAATTGCTGGCGGACCACCGGTGATATTACAGATACATGGTCAAGTATGGCCGGGATCGGTTTTAATCAGGCAGGCCACGAAAAATATGCCGGTCCGGGGCACTGGAATGATCCGGATATGCTGGTAGTCGGACTCGTTGGCTGGGGACCAAATCTGCATCCGACCAACCTTAATCCTGATGAACAATACACGCACATAAGTTTATGGTCACTTCTTGCAGCACCGCTACTTATCGGTTGCGATATGAGCAGAATGGATCCTTTTACATTGAGTTTACTTACTAACGATGAAGTTATTGAGATAAATCAGGATCCACTCGGTAAACAGGCATCCCGTATATATGAGAAAGATGGCATACAAATTTGGGCAAAAGAGATGGAAGATGGATCAAAAGCGGTCGGTTTGTTCTACACAGGGCCAGATAAGAAAAATCCTGCCGATTATTTCCAATGGGATTTGAAACCAGGGAAAGCAATGGTAACGTTAAGGGGAAAAGATATTGGTATAGATGGAAAATTTAAAGTTCGGGATGTGTGGCGTCAACAAGATATAGGCGTTTTTGAGAATGAATTTACTGCACATGTTCCTTATCATGGCGTAGTACTTATACGGGTTACTGCGGAAAAATAATTTTAAACATACATTTTAATTAAGGTGAATTTATGATAAAAAAAATAATTGTATATACCGTTGTTTCATTTTTTTTACTGTATGGTCTGACATTTGCACAGGAATATAAATGGTATAAGGGAAATACCCATACACATACCACTAACTCAGATGGAGACGAACTTCCACGCCGTGTTGTACGATGGTATCTTGATCATAACTATAATTTTCTTGTAATTTCAGATCATGATTACCTTACCGATACAAAATATCTGGACACTGATGAAAATGATGATTTTATACTTATACTCGGAGAAGAAATTACTGATAGGGCAGAAGGAAAACCGGTCCATCTTAATGGGATCGGGATAAATCGTTTTGTTGAAAAACAGGGCGGTAAAACAATCCTTGAAACACTTCAAAACAACATATATGCAATAAATAAAGCGGGCGGTATTGCTCAAATCAATCATCCTAACTGGAAATATTCATTTAATCATGAGATATTATCATCAGTAAAGGATTGTCACCTGATGGAAATTTATAATATTAGCAAAGATTGCAACAATTTCACTGCAGGTGGATTCCCGGGAATGGAGGAGATATGGGATAAAGTTTTATCAAAAGGGAATCTAATTTATGGTGTCATATCAGATGATACCCATAATTATATTGGAGAGTTTTCAAGTGAAAAGGCAAATCCAGGCCGCGGATGGATAATGGTAAGAGCAAAAACCCTGACACAAGAAGAAATAATATCAAGCATGAAAAAGGGTGATTTTTATGCGACTATCGGCATAATTCTGAAAGATTTAAAAATATCGGAAAAAGAGTACTCCCTGGAGATAGTACCCTATCTTGATGCTAAATATACTACGTTATTTATTGGTAAAAATGGGAAAATTTTAAGTGAAGAATATGGCACAACTCCTAAATACCTAATCAAGGGTAATGAAGGATATATACGTGCCAGAGTTTTCTCATCGACAGGGGATTTTGCAATAACTCAACCTTTATTTTTATCTAAATAATTTAAATTAGAATAAATATATGTATAAAAAAATTGGGTTTGATAACGAAAAGTATCTGAATGAACAAACTTCTGCTATTCTGGATCGTGTCAAAAAGTTTGACGATAAACTTTATCTGGAATTTGGCGGGAAATTACTTTATGACTACCACGCGGCACGCATTCTTCCAGGATTTGACCCGAATGTAAAAATAAGACTTTTACAGGCGTTGGCTGATAAATCAGAAGTTGTTTTATGTATTTATGCAGGTGATATTGAACGTAAAAAAGTGCGCGCAGATTTCGGTATTACTTATGATGCCGATGCCTTAAAATTAATTGATGATCTGAATGAATGGGGTATAAAAGTTACTGCTGTGGTCATTACTCGCTATAACGGTGAACCTGCTGCTGAGATTTTTAAGAATAAACTTGAAAGACGTAATATCCAGGTATATACACATAGATATACAAAAGGTTATCCCACTGATATTGATTTGGTTGTAAGTGAAGAAGGGTATGGTGCAAATGCTTTTATTCAGACAAAAAAACCTATTGTTGTTGTGACAGGACCCGGTCCAAATAGCGGTAAGCTGGCTACATGCCTGTCACAGGTTTTTCATGAATACAGACGAGGTGTGCGCGCAGGTTATGCAAAGTTTGAAACGTTTCCAATATGGAACCTTCCCCTTAAACATCCTGTAAATATTGCATACGAAGCGGCTACTGCTGATATACGAGATTATAATGTTATAGATCCTTTCCATCTCGAGACATATAATGAGAAAACAATAAATTACAACCGTGATGTTGAGGCTTTTCCAATTTTAAGGAGAATCATAGAAAAAATTACAGGTTCCCCCTCGTTTTATAAATCCCCTACCGATATGGGAGTAAATAGAGCAGGATTTGGAATTATTGATGATGAAGTGGTTCGCGAAGCAGCAAAGGAAGAAATTATCCGCAGATACTTCCGATATGCCTGTGAATACGCTGGAGGTATCGCAGATCGGTCTACAGTTCAACGGGTAGAGTTGTTAATGGAAGAATTGCAAATAAAACCGGAACAAAGGAAAGTGGTTATTCCCGCACGAGAAGCAGCAAAAGATGCAGAAAAAAAAGGTAAAGGTACTGATGGAATTTTTTGCGGGGCCGCAATCGAATTACCGAATGGTGAAATTATTACGGGAAAAAATTCCAGCCTGATGCATGCAGCATCCGCAATGATTTTGAATGCAATTAAAAGACTTGCTTGCTTGCCCGATTCTCTCCACCTGCTACCTATGAATATAACCGAATCAATAGGGAATTTTAAAAAAGAAATACTGAAAGGCAAAATGTTGAGTCTCGATCTGGAAGAAACACTGATTGCACTCAGTATTAGTGCGACTGTTAATCCTGCCGCTCAAATAGCAATTGATAAATTAAAAGAATTACATGGATGTGAAGCGCATATTACTCATATTCCAACACATGGCGATCAGGCAGGATTGCGCAAACTTGGTATAAATCTTACAAGCGATCCACAATTTGTATCTAATCGACTTTTTGTTGATTAATAATAAAGACATGAATTATTTATGAGAAAATAATATTATGAATATAAAGTGTACTCCTTGCCAGACTTTATGACTCAGATTCCGAAATTATATGGAAAAGTTTTTAATATTCAGCATTTTTCTATTCATGATGGCCCCGGGATTCGAACAACGGTTTTCCTTAAAGGTTGCCCCTTGCATTGTAAATGGTGCCACAATCCGGAGTCTATTTCTCAGAAAAAGGAAATTATCCTCTACGAAGAACGTTGTATAAGATGTGGTGCCTGCGTCGAAGTATGTACAACGGGCGCTGTTCACCGCGATGGAGATTTAATTGTTACAAAACGTGAGATTTGTACCGCATGCGCTAAGTGTGTCGAGGTTTGCTATGCGGAAGCAAGAAATTTTGTCGGAAAGGAATTATCAACAGAAGATGTCATTAACGAAATTGTCAAAGATCTTGTTTTTTATGATCAGTCAGGAGGAGGTGTAACATTTTCTGGCGGAGAACCTTTACTCCAATATGATTTTTTAACCTCTATACTCAAATTTTGTAAAAACCAAAATATACATACAGCCATTGATACGTGCGGATTCGCATCCCCAGAGATTATTGATATGATAAGTCAATATACCGACCTGTTTCTCTATGATATTAAAATACCTGATACCAGAAAGCATGAAGAATTCACTGGAGTACCTAACAAGTTAATCCATCATAATCTGCAAAGGTTGGTTAAATTGGGAAAAGAAATAATTGTTCGCATTCCCCTGATCCCCGAGGTTAATGATGATGTAAAAACAATAAAAGAAATAGGCCGTTTGGTTGAATCCATGGGAAATATAAAAGAGATTCATATATTACCATATCATTCTACCGGTAAAGTCAAATATGCCCGACTTGGAATTGATTATTCTCTAAAAGATCTTGAACTGGTATCTCAGGAAAAATTAGAGATTTGTAAAAAAGAATTATCTAATTTTGTTCCACGTGTTGAAATTGAATAATACTGGCTATTATTAACAGATTATTAAGAATTTTATGAATTAAAAATTAAATGTGTGAGTAAAAAAATGACGGAAAGAGTAGCAAAACTAAGGGAACAGAGTATAAATGCAGTTCCATATATTTCTCCTGAAAGAGCAATATTGGTTACAGAAGTCTATAAGAAATCGGACTTTCTTTCGGCCCCGATGAGAAGAGCTCTTGTTTTTAAAACAATTATGGAAAAAAAGAAAATCTGTATTAATGAAGGCGAATTAATAGTCGGAGAAAGAGGACCTGCACCCAAAGCCACATATACATATCCCGAAATTTGTTGTCACTCGCTACAAGATTTACAGATTCTAAACAACCGTGAAAGAACATCATTCAGAGTGGATGAGGAAACCAGAAAATTGTATGAAGAAGAAGTTATTCCTTTCTGGCATGGCAGAACAATGCGGGAGAAGATTTTCGAGGAGATGACTGATGAATGGAAATCTGCATATGAAGCAGGTATATTTACTGAATTTATGGAACAAAGAGCACCCGGACATACAGTTCTGGATGGAAAGATCTATTCAAAAGGTTTGCTCGATTTTAAAAATCAAATAGAAAAAGAATTACAATCCCTCGATTATTTTAAGGATCCATCTGCGTATAGAAAACAGGAAGAATTAAAATCCATGAAAATCTGCGCTGATGCAATCATTACGCTGGCTAACAGATATGCTGAAGAAATTCATAGACTTGCACAGGTTGAAAAAAATGAGGTCCGGAAAAAAGAATTAATAAAAATTGAAAACATTTGCAGACATGTTCCTGCCTATGCACCACGCACTTTCTGGGAAGCACTACAGTACTATTGGTTTGTACATCTTGGTGTTATTACTGAATTAAATCCGTGGGATGCTTTTAATCCAGGCCGCCTTGATCAGCATCTGCTTCCTTTTTATAAAAAAGACATTGAGGAAGGAAAATTAACGCATGATCGGGCGATGGAACTTCTGGAATGCTTCTGGATTAAATTCAATAATCAACCTGCACCACCTAAAGTGGGTGTAACCTCAGCAGAAAGTTCCACCTATACAGATTTTGCTACTATTAATACTGGAGGTATGCGCTCAGATGGTAGTGACGGTGTAAACGAAGTAACATACCTTATCCTCAATGTTATCGATGAAATGAAATTAGTGCAGCCAAGTTCAAATATACAACTTAGCAAAAAAAATCCTGACGACTTCCTTAAACGTGCCTGTAATATAATAATAAAAGGATGGGGGCAACCGTCTGTATTTAATGCTGATGTTGTAGTGGAAGAATTACTGAGACAGGGTAAATCTATAGAAGATGCGAGAAACGGTGGTACAAGCGGCTGCGTTGAAACAGGCGCTTTCGGAAAAGAAAGTTATATCCTCACAGGATATTTTAATTTGCCAAAGGTTTTGGAAATAACACTGAATAATGGAATTGATCCACGGACAGGTAAAAAAATTGGTATACCGACAGGCAATCCGGTTGAATACAAATCATTTGATGATCTTTTAAAAGCATTCGAAATTCAGTTGAAATATTTTATCAATGTTAAGATAAGAGGAAATAATGTAATTGAACGCCTGTATGCGGAATATATGCCCGTCCCATTTCTTTCAATATTTATTGATGATTGTATAAAAAATGGGAGGGATTATAATGACGGCGGTGCACGATATAATACTAATTATATACAGGGAGTAGGTCTGGGAACAATAACAGATAGTCTGACAGCCCTGAAGTATCAGATCTTCGATAAAAAAACTGTTCCCATGTCAGAAATGCTTAAAATACTGCAGAAGGACTTCCAGGAATTTGAAAATATACGCTTGCTTCTCGTTAACAAAACACCAAAATACGGCAACGATGATAATTATGCAGATGAAATCATGCAGAAAGTTTTTGAGATATATTATAATGCAGTAAATGGACGGCCCAATACCAAAGGCGGTGTTTATCGAATAAACCTGTTACCTACCACCTGCCATATTTACTTCGGTTCAGTTACGGGTGCGACACCTGATGGAAGAAAGGCATGGACACCTTTATCAGAGGGAATATCACCTGTTCAGGGAGCAGATAGAAAAGGTCCAACCGCTGTCTTAAAGTCTGCATCAAAAATGGATCATGTTCGTACCGGCGGAACTTTGCTGAATCAAAAATTTTCTCCCACTTTGTTTCGAAACGAAAAAGGGATTGATTCCCTTGCTCATCTGATAAGATCGTACTTTACACTTGGAGGGCATCATATTCAGTTTAATGTTGTTACTGCAGAAACACTCAGAAAAGCACAAGCTAATCCCGAACAGTACAGGGATTTGATAGTAAGAGTTGCAGGATACAGCGACTATTTTTCTGATCTGAGTAAAACCTTACAGGATGAGATTATATCAAGAACAGAGCAACAGGGATTTTAAAAATCTAGATTGAATGCGAATGAGTAATTAATTCCAGACTAAATCATGCACAGAATAATTAAAATTTTAATAATATATCTTTTCTTTTTTTCAAATATCGTTATGAGTATGGATACAAAAATTTCAATTATCCCGAGGCCAGCAAATGTGAAAATGAGCAATGGCTCCTTTACTTTAAATGATAGTACAATAATTTTACTAGTGAATAATGCAGGTATTTTAAAACCGATTGCAGAAGATCTTGCATTGCAATTAAGAACCGTTACTAATTATCCATTTAAGATAGTGGTATCATCAAAGCAAAAAAATAATTCCATTATTCTGATGCTGAATAAAAACCTGAGACATCTAGGTAAGGAAGGTTACTCTCTCTCAGTTTCTGATAAAAAAATTACTCTAAAAGCGTATGCGAGTAATGGAATATTTTATGGGATTCAATCTTTTTTACAGTTACTACCACCCGAAATTGAATCTAAAGAATGGAATGCCAATATAAATCTTACTCTTCCATCTGTTACAATCGAAGATTTACCGCGATTTCCCTGGCGCGGTATGCATCTGGATGTTGCGAGACATTTCTTCCCGGTTGATTTTATTAAAAAGTATATAGATTTACTTGCTTCATACAAAATGAACACTTTCCACTGGCACCTCACCGACGACCAGGGGTGGCGGATTGAGATTAAGAAATATCCACTTCTGACCGGCATCGGATCCGTCAGAAAAGAAACAACCGGTGATAGCACACCTTACGGTGGTTTTTATACGCAGGAACAGATACGGGATGTTGTAAAATATGCAAAGAAAAAATTTGTTACCATCGTACCCGAAATAGAAATGCCAGGACACTCACTTGCCGCACTTGCCGCTTATCCTGAACTTTCCTGTCGCGGCGGACCTTTTGAAGTAGCGACTACATGGGGAGTATTCGAAGATGTTTATTGTGCAGGTAATGAAAAAACATTTTCATTTTTAAAGGATGTTCTTAATGAAGTAATATCATTGTTTCCAGGGAAATATATTCATATTGGTGGAGATGAATGCCCGAAAACACGCTGGAAAAATTGTCCGAAGTGCCAGAAAAGGATAAAATTAAATCACCTCAAGGATGAAAATGAACTCCAGAGTTATTTCATCCGCAAGATCGATAAATTCCTGAAGTCCAGGGGAAAAAGACTTGTCGGATGGGATGAAATACTTGAAGGGGGTCTGACAGGAGGTGCTACTGTAATGTCGTGGCGAGGGACTGAGGGAGGAATCGCCGCCGCAAAAGCAGGACATGATGTGATTATGACTCCAACCTCACATTGCTATTTCGATTATTATCAGGGACCTCCACATAGTGAACCAAAAGCAATAGGAGGCTTTCTCCCGATCGATACAGTTTATGCCTTTGATCCGGTACCTCAGGATATTCCGCCAAAACGTAAGAAACATGTTCTTGGTGCACAGGGGAATGTATGGACTGAATACATGCCGGATGAGAAACATGTTGAATATATGGTTCTCCCTCGCCTGCTTGCAATGAGTGAGGTGGTATGGGCAGAAAAACAGAATAAGAATTTTCTGGATTTCAAAGAACGTCTTAACTCACATTACAAACGATTGTCCTTGAGAAATTATAATTTCAGAAAATCAGATTAATTGTAATACACGAATAATGTGCTAAAATTTACCGATGGGAAAATTTATGAAGTATGGTTTAATTTTTATTTTCATTCCAGTATTCCAGATTATAGCCCAATCTATCCCTGTCCCTGCTATCCCCTTTTCCCCATTGTCATATATTTGTTACCGGACTGAGGAAGCAATGACAATCGATGGAATATTGGAGGAAGAAAGTTGGAAGAAGGCATCATGGACAGAAAATTTTGTGGATATAGAGGGATCATTGAAACCGAAACCTCGATTCAGAACACAGGTAAAAATGCTGTGGGATTCTACTTATTTATATATCTCTGCTGAACTTGAAGAACCTGATGTCTGGGCTACACTTACTGAACGGGATGCTATAATATTTTATGACAATGATTTTGAGATTTTCATAGATCCTGACGGAGATACTCATAATTATTATGAGATTGAAATGAATGCATTAAATACAGTATGGGATTTATTAATTGTAAAACCTTACAGGGATGGCGGACCCGCTGTTCATGGTTGGGATATTAATAAACTGAAAACAGCTGTTCATGTGAAAGGAACTCTGAATGTTCCAGAAGATCGGGATCAGGGATGGAATGTGGAGGTGGCGATCCCCTGGTCTGCGCTAAAGGAATGTACAAGGCAGGCGATACCACCACGTCAGGGGGATCAGTGGCGCATAAATTTCTCACGGGTAGAATGGAAAACAGAAATTTTAAATGACAAATATCAGAAAGTAATTAATCCAACAACAGGAAAACCATTTCCCGAAGATAACTGGGTCTGGGCACCACAGGGATTAATAAATATTCACTATCCCGAGATGTGGGGGTTTTTACAGTTCTCCAATAATATCGTCGGAAAAAATGAGGATAAGTTTGTACTTCAATCGGATGAAAAAGTAAAATGGTTATTACGCCAGATCTATTATGCCGAAAAAAATTACTTTAATGAGCATAAAAAATTTATGGATTCTGTACGTTTGCTTGAAATTCTCGGAAATACACTGGATAATTATTCAAAAAAGTTAAATGTTTTTTTAACACCAAATCTCTTCGAAGCAATCATTATCAGTGACGACGATAAAACTGAATGGCATATAAATCAGGATGGCCGGACATGGAGATGATTATTTTGGGGTGTAAGGATAAAAACAAACCACAGGAAATATTATGAAAATGACTATTTATGACTGGCTCATTGTAATTGCCAGTATTGGCTCTCTAATACTTTTTGTCCGGTTAAGTAAAAAATACATGAAAAGCGTTGCCGATTTTCTTTCTGCAGGCAGAACTGCTGGGAGATATATGATATGCGTGTCTCAGGGGATGGCTATGCTCGGCTCGGTAACAATTGCGGGATACTGGGAAATTAACTATATCGCCGGCTTTTCATTGAGATGGTGGGAATTTACAATGGGCGTTGTGCTTTTGCTGATAACAGTATCCGGCTGGGTAATCTATCGCTTTCGTCAGACCAGAGCGCTAACAATGGCTCAGTTTTTTGAAATAAGGTATAGCAGAAAATTCAGGATTTTTGCCGGACTTCTCGCATTTGTGTCCGGTATACTTAATTTTGGTATATTCCCTGCAATTGGCGGAAGGTTTTTTATATATTTTTGTGGTCTTCCAGAAAGTTTTTCTTTATTTGGCATTGATGTTTCAACCTTCCCGCTGGTAATGCTCGCATTTCTTTCAATCTCACTCTATTTTGTTTTTGCCGGTGGACAAATTGCAGTAATTATTACAGAGTTTCTTCAGGGAATTTTCGTAAATACAGTTTTTATTTTTCTGATCATTTTCCTTTTGATGGTTGTCAGCTGGGATCAGATATTGGAAGCTCTCTCTGCCGCACCGGCAGATGCTTCACTTCTAAATCCTTATCATACGAGCAAAGTGAAAGATTTTAATCTGGAATATTTTCTTATAGGAATGATAGGAGTAATTTACGGAAAACTTTCATGGCAGGGAACACAGGCATACAATTCATCTGCTAAAAGTGCTCATGAAGCAAAAATGGGTGACGTGCTGAGTAATTTGCGCGATATTCCGAAGTGGCTCGTTTTTGTTGTGGTTCCCGTAATTGCATATACCATAATGCATCATGCAGATTTTTCAAATGTGGCTGGTAATGTTAATCAAATACTCAATAGTTTATCATCAAAGGAACTTCAGAGTCAACTTACAGTTCCGATGGTTCTTAATCAGATATTACCCGTTGGATTTATGGGAGCGCTCGCGGCTGTTATGCTCCTTGCAACAATAGGCACACATAATAGTTATATGCATTCATGGGGAAGTATTTTTATTCAGGATGTAATCATGCCTTTTCGTAAACAGCCTTTTTCACCTGAACAACATATGCGAATATTACGATATTCCATAGTTGGTGTATCTGTTTTTATCTTTCTGTACAGTTTAGTTTTCCCCCAGAGTGTTCCCATTTTTCTGTACTTTGCAATTACCGCAGCAATTTTTGTTGGTGGCTCCGGCGCTGTTATAATAGGTGGACTCTACTGGAAACGGGGAACTACAATGGCTGCATATTGCGCGCTGGTTACGGGCGGCTTAATCTCAATCGCAGGTATAATTATACGTCACAACGATCCGACATTCTTCATCAATGAGCAGGAATTCTGGGGAATAGCGATGGCTATGTCATCAATTATATATATTGTAGTTTCTCTTCTTGGTAAGAAAACTGTTTTTGATATGGACAAGATGTTGCATCGTGGTAAATACGCAATTACAGGTGAAACAAAGATTGTGGAGGAGGTACCATTGAAAGGATGGAAGATGCTCGGCATGGGTAAAGAGTTTACAAAAGGGGACAGGGTAATTTATATTACTGCGTACACATGGACTGCTATCTGGACAATCGCGTTTATTATCGGAACATACTTTAATTTGACGGGTGAAGTTTCCGATGAGTCTTGGATGAGTTTCTGGCGAATGTTTATTATCGTAAATATAATTGCATCCATCATCATTCTTGTCTGGTTTTCAATTGGAGGAATTCGGGATCTGAAGGATATGCTCGTTCGCCTGAAAACAATGAATAGAGATATTAAGGATGATGGATATGTAACAAAAGAGTGAAGATGATTTTCACGCCGGGGCTGATACGCCTCTCGCATAGAAGGTGGAAAGCGGCGGCACACTGAGCGGAGGTTCCCCTGAGACCACAAGGAGGGACTCAGGGTCTGAAGTGTGACGTGGAAAACGTCATCCCGAGCGGAGTTCCTGACTGCCTCTGGCGGAGAAGGGTTATGAAAAAAAAGGTAGGCGTCACCCTGAGCGGAGACGAAGGGTGACGCTGAATGTTAATCATCACCGTCATGGTTCGACTCCGCTCACCATGACGGTGAGTTCTATCCTGAGACAAGCTCTGGAGAACCTCCGCTCAATACCGTCATGCTTCGACTCCGCTCAGCATGACGGTGGGTTCGATCCTGAAACAAGTTCAGGAAAGCCTTCGTTCAGCATGACGGTGGGTTTGAATGTGCCACTCTTATTTTAAAAGTAAAATCTTCCTTAATCCATAATATGATGAGGAACCCTGTAATGGTTGTATACCAACCTTTACAAAATAAACCCCACTAGAATACCTTGATGCGTCCCACTCCCATCGCCTAATTCCTGCATCCTCGAAACCCTCAACAAGCGTGATTAGTTCTTCACCCAGAATATTGTAAACTTTCAAAGTAATCATGCTTTTAACCGGTATATCCAACGTAATTATGGTCTTTGGATTAAACGGATTTGGATAATTCGATAATAAAAATGATTTACCCTTCTCTCCCTTTTCATCTGATTCAACAAACACCGGATTCCCGATTAATGGAAGTTCAATATACGATGGATAGCCCGGACCATAAAAAACCGTGACACCGCAATTTTCAAATATCGGGAGAACAAAAGGAAAATTCCCCAGCAACTTGCGATTATTTTTATCAATGTTCGTAAATTCAATCCCGATACGACTCCCCTTAGAAAATATATGTGCATGAGGTATCCCCTCCACCTCAATCCAGGCACTTGATCCAGGAATCCAATGCCTTTCTGTGTAATTAATTCGGTTTATAAAATACTTATTCGCGGCAGAATCAATTTCGTAAATCTGAACATGAAGCGGAAATACTTTATAATCAGAATGAACGAACAACCTCATTTTTGGTTGTCCAATCCACATTATATCTTCAGCAAGGACCGGTGATAGAAACGTACGAGTAGATTTCGGCAAGAGAACATCAAATCGCGGACCTTTAAACCCTTCAACAAATGCAGTATCAAACGTATATGAAGGATTGAGGTACTTGTTTTCCAGGTAAAATGAATCTACCGAACCTGAAGGTGACGAGATCGAAATTAAAGAATCAGAGTGAAGATAATAACGGAAAAGTTCTATCCCAGCCAACGGCCAGGTCGGACTTGAATATCCTGTCCATTTAAAATATCCATTCGAATCCATCGGTAAACTACTGCAGCTATAAGCAAATTGAGGTTCCTCCAGAATACCGCTGTGGGATCCTTTTAGAAATTCCTGAAACCACCTTGATAATTGGTCACTCTGAAATAACCAATCTGAAACCGATAGATCGGACCAATGACCCTGAGTTCCTACATAAAGTTTCTTCGGTTCGGGAAAGTTTAAGAATGATTTAATACCATCAGCCGGACTGAAATAATGGTCCTGCCATTTAAGAAACATCATTAACGGAATCGATGAAGTTTGATTTTCTCCGATTTCAAAATCCCGCCCGCGAGGAAATAATTCTAAAAGTGAATCATACATATCCCTTCGCACAAACTCCCAGAGAGTATCTCGAATGGGATCCCATCTGACATCTGCTGTTTTTAATAGATTAAGAAACGTCCGCCGAATACAGCCATTTGAAAACATATCCGATGCCCATGAAGGTATAATTGCATCACATACAATCGCTTTTACAGGTAGTTGATCTGCCGCCGCCCACAACCCGTGTAATCCACCCTGAGAGCTGCCAATAATCCCGATGGAATTTGTGTCAATGTTCGGTAATGTTTTAACGAATGATAACACACATGCCAGGTCGTTTCTCTCAACATTAGACATTATTTGTGATAACCCGGAAGATGAACCGTGGCCTCTCACAGAATATGCAAGCGTAATATATCCCTTTGCTGCGTATGTAGTACAAAAAGGAATTTCAGTTTCTTTTGATAAACCAAAACCGTGAACATCTATAATAGCAGGATAGCCCTTCGCAGGAGGTGAAGTACGGGGATAATAACAAACTGCATCGACACTGTCTGAATAAGTAACTGAGATGTAAAGATCGCTTCTTATTTGCGATATTCCCGTTGCAGTATATAATAAAATACAGACAGAAAAAACAACCAGATGAAAACTGAAAAAAGATTTCATACCGACATTATACATATTTTCCACGAATAAAACATTTTTAAATTATTTCCGATACTTTTCCCGCATATTTTTATCAGACTCCCCTCCCCTGCCTCTATGAAATAAAATAAACACAGAGAGGTGAAAAGAACCCTTGCGAGAACGCAAAGTTTTATTAATGTTCTATTCCCTGCTGTTAAATAATTAAAAAGAGAATTAAAATTTGTGATTCAGGTCAGATTTAGAAAATTATTCGAATATTTTATCATTTTCCTCTTTTCCCGATTTTTCATAAATTATAGTAATATAATAGAGGAACCATACATGCCCGAAATACAAGTAACAGCAATAGAAGCCATACAGGCCATTTTAGCACCAGCATTAGGAATATCAGCGGTTGGTTTATTAATACTCAGTTTAAACAACCGGTACTCCACAATCATAAACCGGATACGCTTACTCAATGATGAAAGAAGGAAACTTTCAAAACATCTTACTGAAAAAGGAGAATTATCATACCCTGACAATGTTCGTTTCATGAGTATAACCAAACAACGCGAAGAACTTTTATACCGGAGTCGGTATATAAGAAACGCAATCTTGTCCATGCAGGTTGCTGTCGGATTATTCGTACTTTCTTCAGTTCTGATATCAGTCAATTTATTTATAAGCACAAAATTCCTTCAAGCACTTCCTTTACTTGTATTCATTATAGGCATGATAAGCGTTTTCATAGGCATATTATTTTATGCAATAGAAGTTCACAGGTCATTTAAAATAATACTTCTTGAGGTTAAAGCAGAAGAATAACAAATTGCTGAACAAAATTATTAATTTCAAAAAATAAAATTAATCATTGAATTATACCTTATTTAGTCCTTTCTCCAGATATTAGTAATAATCCTATCTAATGATTTATATATTCCATAGTAATATTGGGAATTCATTCCCTGAATTTATTGTTATTTTAAGCAAGTCAACATTTTATTAGAAATATTATCCTAAATTTTATGCTAAAAATAAAAGAATCATTTTATCTCGTAATTTTGTTCTTCAGTTTAACATCATACTTATTTTCTCAACCAATCCAGTTCGAAAATGCATTTCCTAATCTTACATTCACTCAACCTTTATTTTTAACACATAGCAACGATGGCACAAACCGTATTTTTGTGGTTCAGCAAAATGGGATCATCTATGTATTTCCTAACGACTCATCTGTAAGCGCTCAAGACCGAAAAGTGTTTTTAGATGTCAGAAGTAAATTAAGTTCGACAGGTGGGGAGCAAGGACTTTTAGGACTCGCATTTCATCCAAATTATGCAAACAACGGTTATTTTTACATTAATTATACAACTTCATCACCTTTAAGGACCGTCGTATCCCGATTCACTGTAAAATCAGATGACCCTTTTACTGCAGACACTCTAAGTGAATTTAAAATCATTGAAATAAGTCAACCTTATACAAACCATAATGGAGGTATGATCCTTTTCGGGACTGATGGTTATTTGTATATTGGAATGGGTGACGGCGGAAGCGGCGGAGATCCTCAAAATAATGCGCAGAATTTGCAGAGTCTTCTTGGAAAAATTCTTAGAATTAATGTTGATAGCGTAACTGGGAATAAAAATTACAGTATTCCCCCCACCAATCCTTTTTTTGGTGATTCTCTTTCAGGCAGAGAAGAAATATTTGCATGGGGTCTAAGAAATCCCTGGAGGTTCAGCCAGGATCCTGTCACCGGTGCTATCATTGCAGGCGATGTAGGACAGGGATCATGGGAAGAAGTAGATTTGATCAAAGCGGGTAAAAATTACGGATGGAGATGTTATGAAGGAAACGCAAATTATAATACCAGCGGTTGTGGCGATAAATCATTGTACACATTTCCACTGGCAACATATCCGAATCCAACCTCAGGTTGTTCGGTAACCGGAGGATATATTTATCGAGGGACTAGAAGGCCTGATCTGGTTGGTGAATATATTTATGGAGATTTCTGCAACGGAAATATAAGAAAGTTTCATTTTGAAAATGGAGTTGCAACGGGCGATACTATAATTTATGACTCACCCTTCTCCATATCATCATTCGGTGTTGATCAGAATAATGAGCTATATATATGCAATTATAGCGGAGGTACGATTCAACGATTTGTGTGGAGTCCGTTAAATTCAACGGGGGAAAACAATAGCACTGTCCCAAAAAATAATATACTGGAACAAAATTATCCCAATCCTTTCAATCCTTCCACAACTATAAAGTTTCAAATTAGAAACAAGGAATTTGTAAAGCTCAATGTTTACAATGTTCTTGGGACCGAAGTCGGAACACTAATTAATAGTATTCTAACAGCAGGATCTTATACCGTTATCTGGAAGGCTAATGATTTACCAACAGGCAACTACATTTACAGATTACAAACAGAATCTTTTACAGATTCAAAAATGATGACATTTTTAAAATAACTATTAATTTATTGTTTTTCAGAGGGCGTTGTTCGTATTTTTATTTTACGAAAAGATCTTCTGCCTGTTTTATATACGGATTATCCGGAAATCTTTTTTGCATCATATTTAAATATTTTTTTGCCTGATCTTCTTTAAAATCCTGCAGATATAGTTTTACAAGATAGAACAAATGCACGGGCTGTTTTTCTCCATTCGGGAAGCGGTCAAGGAGTTGTTCAAACAAATCAATTGATTTTTGCAATTCCCCAAGCAAATAATAATTAATTGCGCGGTAAGTTTCTATATTTTCCTTCATTTGATCATTTGATTTCACGCTGTCCGATTTAAGAGCTCCTTCTAGCAATTTATTGCTTATGTGCGCCACACGTATGCGATGATAAGCGATTCCTGCATTAATCTTTGCGCTTATGCTGTTGGGGTTTGCCTCCATATCTTTTATTGACTGATATACGTTAAAAAGATTCCTTGGCAGCACCTTAAGCACTTCCTGAAGATCGGAACCACGAATAAATCCTCTGCAACGGTAAAATTCATTACCGATAGGATCGGTAACAATTATGGTTGGAACAACATCCACTCTGAACATTCTTCTCAGGCGTTCATATTGATCCTGAAGCGATTTCCACTGCTGCATATCCGCGCGGAGGCAGACAAATCTTTTTGAAAGTTCAATAATGGCAGGTTGGTTCCAGGTTTCGGTTTCCATTTTAAAACCTTCTTCGATAGAACCTTTTTCGAAATAAATAAGTATCAATTTTGTCTGGAAAAAAGCCTCACGCTTTGCGTCATCGAAGTTACGAAGCCAAGTGATACTGCCAATTCTATCTTGCTGTGAAAAGGAAATTGAGATAAGAGTTAATAATATGATTAAAGTCCGTACCATTGATGATTCAGATTATACCAAAACACACTAAATATTCATAGATAAAACGTGTTATTCTTTTTCCGGTATTGATCTTGTAATGGCAAAGATAACATTACTTAAAACAAAAGATTATTGTTTGGTTAAACTTTCTTTATATTTAATATATTATAATTTATAAAAAACACAATTTACAAAATTGGTGCTACCCACTTCTTGCCCTTTTCCCCACTGCAGGGGAAATAACTCACACACCGCCCAAACTGTCCCAAACCCTGACTTTCGTCAGGGCAGGCTTGTTTCGGGATAGACTCCCATGCTGCCGATCATCTTGGCGGGCTTCCATTAGGTTCAGTGTATCAAAGACGACATCATCGATTGCTTCTTGTCCTGAGCGAAGTCGAAGTATGCAGTCGGGCAACAAATTGGGTTGGTGGGAACGGGCTTATCTATGTAATTTAATAAATATCATGCCGAACAAAAGACCATTTCCATTTTTGCCAGTCAGTGGCTAATCCGGCTTTCACTGGATTATTTAATACATACCAAATCACCCGCTCAAGTTCTTTTCCATCTCTGACAACATGGTCATAACTTTCATGTTGCCAGAATGCACCTGATCGCTGCAAAATTTTATTTGCTTCCCTTGCCGTGTACCTTTTGATAGAATGAAGAATTGGTGACAACGTGTAGGACAACTTATCAAGTTGTCCTACAGGATTCTCAATAACAAGATGCACATGATTCGGCATAATACAATAACAAAGTAAGGTATACCGTTTTCCATCCCAATAATGTATCGTATCGGCTACTATTTTTGCAATACTATCATTTTTCAACCATGTTGGTCCATGGGTTCCCTTATTAAGTAATTGATCGTACTTAGCAAAGAACTGTTTATGTATCTTGTAGGACAAGATATTATCTTGTCCTACAAGACCTAATTTCATTTCTCGCTCCCCGCACAACCGCTCAACAGCTTCCCCTGGTAGTGTTTCTGCAAGTCGAAATGTAATAAAATATGTGGCATGTTTAGGTTGATAATGCGGAAGTTTCCGCCGGAAATATGTTCTTTCTTCTCCCATAAAAATATTTGTAGGACAAGTTAATAACTTGTCCTACAAAATACAATTTACAAAATTGGTGCTACACACTACTTACCTTTTTTCCCTCTGAATATCATCAAGTGTTTCTAATGCCAATAATAACGTTTACACCCAGCTGATTTAAAACCAAAGTAAAGATTAAAACCATCAATATATGCGATCACCCGTTCCATTTTTCATACTTACATTTGTCTATTATACGCATTATATTATTTATGAAGTTTTACAGCACCAGTGTGAGTAGCACTGGTCCGACAGTTTCCGGAGAAATTTGGAAGCCGTTTCTGTTTTTTAAGTTGTGGCATTCATATCCATTCTTTCCGAGAACCTCGTGCTTCATCTTCACACACTCCTTGCCTTTCTCAACCTATTTTGCACCAACTCGCACACCGCCCAATAGACTTCTTTCCGCTCAGCCTCGGTAAGACCGAGTGCATCGAAGACAACGTCATCTAACGCTTTGCGGTCGGGCAAGGGATTGGGCTGTTGGGAACGGATGGGCTTGTTAAAGTCGAATCCACACTCTTTTGAAATTGCCAAAATCTTCCTAGACTTTAGAGTATTGAAAGCTTTCATAATTCTTTCTATTCTTTTTTGATCAAAGGTTCTGGGGTCAAGAGTAGATTTTACCCTAACTTGCTCAACAGGTAATTCGATAATTGTATAGGAACCTGTCATTTCTCTTGCATTTGTCTCGACAAACAGTCTATCTAGCGTGCAATTAAGTAAGGCTACAAGAAGTTCTTCAATTTTCCTATCTGTATAGATAAAATAGTTTCTCTGGTCAGTCGGAAACTCTTGTGGATTCCAAAAACATGCGTATCTTTCACCGATACTTTTCCACCAAAGAATCTTAGAAGCTTTTTCATTGATTACATACCAAGGATGTTTATTCACAAGGGTCGGTCTCTTATGAAAATTTTGTTGTTCTCCCCAGTTTATATACTTTGCAACAACCTTACCTCTTATTTTTTCATGCTTGTCTATCCATAGCATTTTTAGAACAAGGTTTTCTTCGGATATTTCAATTTTAGGACAATCGCGAGGTGTCTTTATCACCGGCTTCAAAAACTCCTTCTCAATCCCCCACTCGGCAATCTTTTCGTCGTCAAGATAGAAAAACTCGTTGGCGCCAGTTGTAAATCCACGCCGCACTTCTGCAATATCGCCCAACCACACAAGTTTGTCTTTGCCTTTTTCCAAAATCGTGTAGAAAATATCCGGCGCACGCAGGTATTTTCCACCCCACTTGTCGCCTTTGTAGGACAATTTTTCAAATTGTACTATGGTATTGCTTGACAAGTTTGACAAGTTGGAAACTTGTCCTACGGTTGATAATTTGTGTTGTGTAGATATCTCGTTTGACAAGTTGGTAACTTGTCCTACGGTTGATAATTTGTGTTGTGTAGATATTTCGTTTGACAAGTTGGAAACTTGTCCTACAATTAGCAATTCGTTCTGTGTTTTGGCAACTACACGAAACTCGGGAAATCGCTTTCGCTCCTGCACTTCGTCAATTTCTTCGAACACAATCGGCGAGAGGGCTTGCTCGAACGGGACACGGAACATCACGAAACGGGTGTAGTAGGACAAGTTAGAAACTTGTCCTACAGTTAACAATTCATGTTGTGAAGATATTTCATTGGACAAGTTGGTAACTTGTACTACAGGGGCGGAAAATAAGCAAATCACCGTGTTCACATCAGCCTGGGCAAAACTGCGCTTGGCTTCGTTGTCAATGATGTACTTAATCTGACAGTGCTTCAACAAAAACTCCTGCAGGTCGGCACCGTAACCAACATCGAGCCACGAATTGCTTGTGATGAAACAAAAACTCCCCCGGCAGCTAAGCAGACTCAACCCATGTAAGTAGAAAAAGATGTAAAGGTCGCACTTGCCGTCAATCTTGCGTGCAACTGTTCCTTTTGTGCGGTTATAGCCGAAGAATTTGGGATAGGTTTCGTACACAGAGCGCTGGAGTTTTGCTTTGTATTCGGCTTTCTTCTTTTTCCATCGATCGTTGTTTTGACCACCGAAGTCAACCGGGTCGAGTGTCGGGTCAGCAATCATCTCCTGCCGCACATACGGCGGATTGCCGATGACGATATCGAAGCCTTTTTTGTCACTCTCGAAAATCTCCACGAAGGCGATATCCCACACGAACGGAACGGTTTTGCTTTCGCGTAGTGCAGCGAGGGCACCCTGAATGTGATTGAGTTCTTGAGTGATCTCGGCTATTTGCTCTTCCCACTTGCGACGGTTAGTGTAGAACAAGTTGGAAACTTGTACTACATTATCAAGCATCTCAATCTGTTCGCCTTCGGGTTTTTCAATTTTGCGGGTGAATTTTGCAATCTCCTTTTCTAACGCAATCTTCTTTTCGTTCAGAATCTCGGAGAAAATACGGAACTCTTCTTGTTCGATTTCCGCACGCTTCCGCTCAGTTTGTTTGTATTCGCCCTGGAAGAATTTGAGTTTTTCTCCTTTGAGTGCGGTGAGTTTTCCTTTTAGCGCGGGAGAGATGTCGAGATGCTCACGATACAAGCCGAAACTGATACCGCCGACTTCCTGCACCAGACTATCGCCACGGCGGACTTTGAAGGAGAGATTTGGAAGTAACGGACGGAATTTTAACTCAGCAGGTTTAAGTTCAGTTTCGATAACAAGCTGAAGCCAGAGGCGCAACTCGGCAACGTGCACAGCCCATTCCATCACGTCAACACCGTAGAGACTTTGCCCGATGATACGCTTGCGCCGCTCGTAGTGTGTTTCTTCAAAACCAAGAATGCTGTTCGCACGTGCTTGCAAGTCGTCAATAACAAGCAACATCCCGATAAGGAACGAGCCAGAGCCGCAGGCGGGATCGAGAATAGTAACGGAGTGAAGTGCGTCGCTGAATTTTTCCCACAGATTCTGCCTCAGCAGGGATTCATCGGCTTCCCGTTTTTCGTCGA
>Ga0101944_10002768_pt1 | contig 27005 bp, 22 predicted proteins | sample DewCreD2012metaG_FD_75245 | JGI IMG/M metagenome (GOLD analysis project Ga0101944, IMG submission 75245) | Hot spring sediment bacterial and archeal communities from British Columbia, Canada, to study Microbial Dark Matter (Phase II) - Dewar... ... | reverse complement strand
AAACGCGTACTGCACGAACTGTCGGAACGCGACAGCACGCTGCGCCGGCTGATGCGGAAAGACCGCCTGGCGGTCATCGGCAGCGGCAACGACGCGCCGTTGATCGACCTGGCCAAGGTCAGCGACGAGTGCAACCGGGTGGCCGCCGAGAGCGACTTTATCATCCTGGAAGGCATGGGCCGGGCCGTCGAGACCAACTACGAGACGCAGTTCTGCTGCGACGTGCTGAAGATCGCCCTGGTCAAGGACGAGATGGTGGCCCGGCGACTGGGCGGAAAGAACTTTGACGTCGTCTGCCGATTCGAGCCGGCGGATTGAGCCCACGAGGCCAGCTGCGTGGTTCGCTGTCAAAGCGTCTGATGCACCGCCCAGGCACGGAGACACGCAGAACGGCTGAGCCCTGGCACGACGGTCGTGGCCCCGACTGTGTCCGGAGTCGGTCCGGGTGGCTGGGTCGCCCGAGGGCTGTTCGCCGGCGGATGCTGTGGCATACACCTGTTCATACCTTGGCAGAAGGCATGAGGACATGGAACTACAGGCCATCCAGCAGAAGTTGCAGCCGTGCAGGCTTTGGGTTGCCCGTCTTGATGAATCCGCCAACCCGCCAATCGAGGCCAATCGCTTCCCGCTGACCTGGCAGGACTTGCATCATCCGGAGCTGGCGCGGATGGTGGAGAACTACCGCCTGGACGAGGTGGTGGGCACCCCGCATGACGAGATCGAGCAACTCCTGCGGCTTCGCAATTGGGTGTTCCACAACGTGCCCCGGGGGCTGCCGGAATGGAACCCGGACCAGGCCTGGTTGCTGGCAGACCTGGCGCGCAACGGGCGCGGGTTCTACTGCTCGCATTACGCCGATGTGCTGATGTACGCGGCCACGGCGCTCGGCTGGCCCGCACGGCATGTGGGCATCGACTGCGACCACGCAGAGGGCGAGCGGTCGACCCACCATGGCGTCACCGAGGTCTTCAGCTACGAGTTGGACAAGTGGATCCTGCTCGACGCAATGTTCGACGTGCACTTCGAGCACAGGGGCGAGGTGCTGAGCGTACTGGGCATCCGCAATACGCTGCTGGAAAGGGGCGAGAAGGCGATCGGGCGGATGGTGGGGCCGGGCCGCAAGAAGACGGCGACGCGGCGGGACGTCGCGCCGGCCGGGTTCGACCATGCGGGCTGCTACTTCTGGTTCCACATTCCCACGCGGAACAACTACTTCTCGCAGCCGGCCTGGCAGGGCAACGAGCGGAGCCTGCTGTACATCGACGACGCGAACCGCAACAAAACGTGGTACCAGAACCGCTACGGCCGGAAGAACGAGTTCCTCGGCTCACGCCTGCACAGCGGGCTGCGCAGCGGCAAGTTCGTCAGGACCGAGTCCGTGGCCGACGTGTATCCCTCGTTAGGCCGAACGCATATCGACATCGACTTGTCGCTGCCGCGGTCGAAGGACCAGCCGGTGCTGCCGGTAGTCCTGCACACGATCAACCCGTACTGGCACAGCTTCGAGGTGCGGTTTGATGAAAACGGCCAGTGGGTGCCGGTGGGCCGGCACGTCGATTGGCGGCTGCATGCGGGAAGGAACGTGATCGACGCCCGGCTGGTGACGATGCCGGGCCGGACGGGGGTGGCGGCGAAGGTGGAGATGACGATCAAGGCGTCTGCACCAGACGACCCACAGCGCAATAGATCCAGACGCAGGACGCAACGGTAGCGCAGCCGGCGACAAGCAGACCACTCAGCGCTTCGCGTCCCGCTGACGCACCTCGCGGATGGCGCTCAGGGTGTCCGAGGTCTTGGCCTTGGTCTTGACGCCTGGAACGTCAAACGGAGACTTGCGGGGGTGCTCCGGTATGACGCGGAAGACCTCGCCGCCGCGCCTGCGGATCAGCACCTGCTTCTGCCTGGCACGGTTCAGAACTTCGGAGAGGTTCTCACAGCCTTGTGAACATCTGTATACTTTCATGGTCATTCGACCACAGCGAGTTTTCAGGTCGCGAGCAACGCGTCCCATGCCTTCGCCCAGTGTCGCAAGAGGCCCACGGACCTCCGCGGCACATGGCAGGAAATATGCGTCGTAGTCCCAAGCCGACTCTCCGAAGGGCCGGCCGACTCGTGGTCGGTTAGCCCGGGATGTCTCATCGCGCCTGAACGCGCCGTCAGCCCCAGCGGATCAGTCCCGCTGCGTAGGGGTGGCACAGGTGCGGGTGGCAGGGAACGACGCGGACGGCGTAGCCGTGCGGGCCGGCCTGCTGGCAGGGAATGCGCCCGACGAAAGTGAAGGTGTTGTCGCCGTCGGCCTGGCCCTGGCACTGCATGGGCACCGCGACGCCATCGCTGATCTCGCCGTCGAGGTCGAGCCGGCCGGCGTAGATCTCCACGCGCACCTCCTGCGGCTTGATCGAGCCGAGGCGGACATTGGCGCGGACGAGCAGTTCGTCGCCGACGGCCAGTTCGCGGCCGTGGTTCTCGTCGCCCTGGACGCTGAGCACCTGCACCTGGCCCCAATCCTGGGCGATGTGGCGGTGCCAGCTGGCGATCTCCTTGCCGCGCTGGTAGCCTTCGGCGGTGAGCAGTTGCCAGCGGCGCACGGCCGGCGAGTAGAGCTGCTCGGTGTACTCGGCAACCATGCGGTTGGTGTTGAACACGGGGCTGATGGTGCTCATGGAAGCCTTCATCATCTGGATCCAGCGGCGCGGCATGCCGTCGGCGCCCTTGTCGTAATAGAGCGGGACGACTTCCTTCTCGAGCAGGTCGTAGATCGACTCGCTGTCGACGTGATCCTGGTACTCGATGTCGCTGTAGATCCGGCCGTCGCCGACCGCCCAGCCGTTCTCGCCGTCGAAGGCTTCGGGCCACCAGCCGTCGAGCACGGAGAGGTTCAGGCCGCCGTTGGGCGGGCACTTCATGCCGCTGGTGCCGGAGGCCTCGTGGGGCGGCAGCGGGTTGTTCAGCCAGACGTCGACTCCCTGGACGAGGTAGCGGGCGACGTTGATGTCGTAGTCTTCGAGGAAGACGATGCGCCGGCGGAACTCCGGGCGGTTGGTCCACTGGATGAGCTGCTTGATGATCTCCTTGCCGAGCGAGTCGTTGGGGTGGGCCTTGCCCGCGAAGATGACCTGCACGACGCGGTGGGGATTGGTCAGCAGCTTGCCGAGACGCTCGAGGTTGCGGAACATCAGCGTGCCGCGCTTGTAGGGGGCGAACCGGCGGGAAAAGCCGATGGTCAGGGCATCGGGGTCGAGAACCTCGTCGGCGCCCTTGATCTCCGCCGGCGGGGCGCCGCGGCGGCGCAGCTGCTCGCGCAGCCGGCGACGCACGAAGGCGACCAGGCGTTCCTTGCGGCGCTCGTGCGTCCGCCAGAACTCGCCGTCGGGGATGTCCCAGACGCGCTGCCAGATCTCGCGGTCCACGGGGTTGTCGGCCCATTGCGGGCCCATGTAGCGGTCGAAGAGTTCGGCCATGTCCTGGCTGAGCCACGTGCGCACGTGGATGCCGTTGGTGATCGAGATGATGGGCACTTCGTTGACCGGCACTCCGGGCCAGACCTTGTGGAACATCTCCCGGCTGACCCGGCCGTGACGCTTGGATACGCCGTTGCTGCAGCCGGCCAGCTTCAGCGCCAGCACGGCCATGCAGAACGGCTCGGCCTGGTCGCGCGGGTTCTGGCCCTGCCGGCCCAAATTCAGGAACCGGTCCCAGCCGCACCCCATCTCGTTAACGTAATTCTCGAGGTACTTGCGCACCAGGTCGAGCGGGAAGGTATCGATACCGGCCGGGACGGGCGTATGCGTCGTGAACACGTTCGTGGAGCGGATGACCTCGGTCGCCTCTTCGAAACTCAGCCCGTCACGCTGCATGACCAGACGGATGCGCTCCATGCTGAGGAAGGCGGAGTGGCCTTCGTTCATGTGGCAGACGGCCGGGCGCACGTTCATCGCATCCAGGGCGCGGACGCCGCCGATGCCCAGGATGATCTCCTGGCGGATGCGCATGTCCTGGTCGCCTCCGTAGAGCCGGTAGGTGATCTGCCGGTCCTCGGTGCGGTTGCCGGGCACGTCGGTGTCCAGAAGGTAGAGGCTGACCCGGCCGACCTGGACCTTCCAGACCTGGACGGCCACGTTGCTGCCGCCGACATCGACGTAGATGCGCAGCGGGTTGCCTTGGGCGTCCTTGACGGGGGTGACGGGCATCTGGTGGAAGTCGTGGTAGGGATATTCCTCGATCTGCCAGCCGTCGCTCGAGAGACGCTGGGTGAAGTAACCCTGGCGGTAAAACAGGCCGACGGCATTGAGCGGCAGGCCTAGGTCGCTGGCGCTCTTGAGGTGGTCTCCTGCCAGCACACCCAGGCCGCCGGAGTAGATCGGCAGGCACTCGTGCAGGCCGAACTCGGCGCTGAAGTAGGCGATGGACTGGCCTTTAAGGTCGCTGTAATGCTCATCAAACCAGGTGGTAGCGGTCATATAGTCGTGCAGGCTCATCAGCACGCTGTTCAGGTGGGCCATGTAGCCGGCGTCCCCGGCGGCCTGTTCAAGCCGGCGCTGGTCGACACGCCCGAGCAGGCGAACGGGGTTGTGGTAGACATCTTCCCACAGGTCGATGTCGAGCCGGCGGAACAACTGAAAGGCATCCGGGTTCCAGGTCCACCAGAGGTTGTAGGCGAGTTCCCGCAGGGGCTTGAGCGCCTCCGGCAGGGCAGGAACCACCGTAAAACCACGCACGTTCTTCATGAGACTTCTCCAGAGCTGTCCGATAATACCAGCGCCATTTCGCGTCGAATATCCTACGGTGTACTTATCGGCCAGCCATGTCTGCGAGTCACGCTAATTGTCACACCTTGTCGGACCTTCGCGCAACATATCTAAGTTTCTGTACGCCTGACGCTTACGCTCGGTCCGCGCGGAACTCCCGGGAGGATTACAACCTTACTGCGGATAATATTGCAGGCAAAAGCGCCCCGGCCCCGAATCGCACCGGGTCAGTTGCGGGCAGTCCGGTCTTGCCTGTTACTTCATCAATCTCTTGCCGCGCCTGCTCTTGCGTCATGTGCGCCGTGTTAACGGACACACCGACCACTCGTGCTGGATGCACGCAGGCGGCCAGGCGCTCACACAACTCGATCTGCCGGTTGATGTCCGCCACCGGACTGTGCGGCAGACCATGATGGCACGTTCTATCCTGCCGAGTGCACATGATCATCGCGTCCGGGCAGCAACCGTGCATGAGCGACAGGGTTACCCCGCTGTAGCCGGGGTGTTCGATACTTCCCTGACCCTCCACAAAGCAGATCTGGCTGTGAGCTACTTGCTGGACCAGCCACTCGGCGGCCCCGGCGGCAAAGTCGCTGATCACCCGGTCCACGCTGATGCCCCAGCCGGCGATCATGATCCCGGTCTGCCCCGTCGGCACGAACTCTGCCCGCAGGCCGGCCTTCCGTGCGGCGAAGGTCAACTCCAACGCGGTCATCATCTTGCCGACAACGCAGTCCGTGCCGATCGTCAGCACCCGCCGGGCTGGCACATGGCGTGCCTTGGCTGTCGCAACGATCTCAAACTTGCCAGGATCACGGACATCGAGCAACTGTGCCCCGCTCGCCGCCGCCAGTTTCGCCAGCTGCAGATCTTCGCGAAGCAACGTGTGCAGACCGCTGATGATCGATACACCTTGCTTCACCGCATCGCAGACCACCCTCCGCAAGCCGGCATCCAGTTGCCCGCCCATCGGGGCCACACCGATCAGCAGGGCATCCGGCTGGTGGGCCGCCGCCTCCGCCCATCCCGGAACAATGGGGATCCCCCTGCCCCAGCCGAGTAGCGTCGCCAGATCCTGGCCGGCGTGCGCCCAATCAATAACAGCCACCACGTCATCCGGCCGATACCGGATCACGCCGGCTGCGGTCTTCGACGAGAACGACCCCAGTCGCTCCCCCGTAAGGACTGCCAGTCGTTTGTAGCCTCTCAGATCCATAGCCTTAGCGGGTATTCCCTCTGGCGACCAAACCGGAGTCGGCCGATCCGGTTCATCGAGCTGCACCCGAAGCTTTGACAACCATCTCCCATGCCACTTGGCCCGTTGCGATCGCCACGATCTGCTCGGCCAGGGCAATGGTCGAATCGACCACGGGTACAGCCGAATCCCCGTCTCGCAGGATGACCGATAAATCCGTGCAACCGAGCAGAACAACTTTCGCCCCCTGTCCTGCCAACGCATCCGCCTGGGATCTGGCAAGTTTCGTCGCTTGCTGCAAGTTGGCCTGCCCTCCGGCCTTAACCAGCCGAATCGCCTGCATGATCCCCACGGCCCCAGCATCGCATGGCAGCAGCGGCACAAGCGAGGCCTCCCGCAGTGCCGCCTGGTACAGTCCCGAAGCCACCGTGCCGTGTGTGGCCATCACCCCAACCGGAGCCCCAGCTGGCAACTGCCGCCGGCACGCTGCCGCGGCGATGCGGATCAGGTGCAGCACGGGAACCGGCGATGCCTCGACGATCGGGTCATACCAGGCGTGGGCTGTATTGCACGCAATGGCGAGAAAATCGGCCCCCGCGGCCACGAGACGCCGCACGGAAGCGACCAGATCAGGCAGCGGGTCGGCCCCGCCATGAAGAAGAGCATCGGTGCGGTCCGGGATCTGGGGGGAACTGTCGATCAGCAGGGGAAGGTGATCCTGGTCATTTCGCCCGGGCGTCCTGGCTGTGATTTCCTCGTACAACCGGATCGTCGCCGCCGGCCCCATACCGCCCAGTATCCCTGCACGTCGGTATCGCATACATCGCTGCATAGTGGATGGATTTTAGTGGAACAAAGTCCATTGAGCAAATTGCCTGGCATGACATTCGATCGCTAAGGGCCGATAGTTACTAAAGATGCTTTGCTAGCCGGTCATTAGAGCCTATAACCTATCGCTGTGAGGGCGAGCGATGAGCCGACCGGTCGGCAGGAGTATTCCTGATGCGTAAAGCAATAATCATCGCGTTCATCGGCATCGGCCTGATGATGGCCGCACCCGGTCCCACGGCTCTGGCACAAGAACAGCCTATCGGCCCCAAAGACATCCTGGACTGCCTGGAGGCGATCAAGTACGACCTGCTCAAGGCCCAGAAACCGGACGGATCCTGGGAGGACTGCGCCTGGTCCGCCGCACCCGGTGCGCGAGCGGGCGGCCAGACGGCACTGGTGGCCTGGGCCCTGCTTCAGGCGGGGCAGGATCCGTTCAGCGAACCCATCCGCAAGGCCGTCCAGTACCTCCTGAGCATCGAAAACCAGATGGCCGGCACGTACAACCGCTCTCTGCGCTGCATGGTCCTGGCTTCATTGGCCCGCATCGACCCGGTCGGCCGATACGCCTCGGCGATGCAGCGCGACGTTGACTTCCTGCTCTCAAGCCGATTGGCCAACGGCCGGTGGAGCTATGTGCCAGTAGGCCGGAGTACCAGTTCGCCCTCGCCCGACGTCAGCGGCATCGGAGACAACTCCAACACGCAATTCGCCATCCTGGCCTTGCGCGAGGCGGCCGTGGCCGGCGCAAGAATCCCGGCCAACCTCTGGCGAGAGATCCGGACCTACTGGCAGGCCAGCCAGAACGAGGACGGCGGGTTCGAATATCGCGACCCCCGCAAGGGCTCCTACGGATCGATGACGGGTGCGGGCACGGCGAGCCTGTTCATCGCCGAGGACATGATCCGCGGCAGCCAGTGCTGTGTCGGGGAGCTGCCCGAGCCGATCAGCAGGGCGCTCGGCTGGCTCAGCACGAACTTCGACGCCCAGCGGAATCCCCGGCACCATGAATTCTGGCTCTATTGGATGTACAGCGTCGAGCGTGTGGCCGAGACGAGCGGCTACCGCTACTTCGGCTCGCACGACTGGTTCCGTGAAGGGGCCGCCGCCATCGTCAAGGCACGGTCCAGCGGGGGGCTGAACGACTATGCGGCGGCCTCGCTATCGGGCCGGGCGTTTGCCCTGATCTTCCTGGCCAAGAGCGTCTCACCAATGGTCTGCAACAAGCTCGAGTTCGGCAAGACGTGGAACCCCAACCCGCTCGATGCGACGCACATGACCCGGTACCTGGCCTCGGACGTCTTCGAACGTCACCTGAACTGGCAGATCATCCGGCTCGACGCGCCGCTGGCGATGTTCCACGAGGCGCCGATCCTGCTGATCACCACCAAGACCTGGCCGGTCCAGACCGACAGCCTTACCCAAGACCTGATGGCCAGGATCTACCCGTTCTGCGAATCGGGCGGCACACTGCTGGTCGATCGAACCTGCCAGCCGGACAAGGACTTCCGCCCCAACTTCCAGGCGTTCCTCAAGGGCCTCTGGCCGAACCGCGCGCTGCGGCCGCTGCCGGCTGATCACCCGATCTACACCGCGCACTTCGCGCTGGAGGCGAGGATTCCACTGCTGGGCCTGGGCAACGGCTGCCGAGAGTACGTGATCCTCTACGATGGCGACTCGACGACCGACCTGTCGTGCACATGGCAGCGGGGGATCGTTACCCAGCAGCCGCAGACGTTCCAGATCGCCGCCAACATTCTCATGTACGCCACGGACAAGGCGTTTCGTAACAAGCTGGAGCCGCGCAGCTGGCTCGCCCGGACGAACGAGCCGCCGGCCAGACGCCTGGCGGTCGGACGCGTCCTGCATGCGGGCAACGACAATCCATGCCCGCTGGCGCTGCCGATGCTGAGCCAGGTGCTGGTCGCACAGGCGGGCCTCGGCCTGCAAATCGACAACGTCAAACTGGAGGCAGCCTCGTTGGCCGGGCAGCAAGTGTTGGTCCTTGCCGGCCAAGGCCGCATGGACTGGACAACCAGCCAGATCCAGGCCGTACGGAAGTTCATCAACGACGGCGGTGCGGTGCTCGGCGAGGCGCTGATGGGCGACAAGGACTTCGCCGAATCGCTGCGCCGCCTGGCCGCCGGGGCCACCATGCTCCCCCCTCGCCCGATCCCCGAAAGCGACCCGCTGATCACCGGCGCCTTCAGGCAGGGGGCTTTCCATCTTGGCAGGCTGCACTACAGTCGGCAGCTCCGGTGGCGCAAGGGCATCACCGGCCCGGCGACCCTCGAAGGCTGCAAGGCAGGCAGCCGCTGGGGGTTCGTCATCAGCCCCTACGACCTGACCAACGGCCTGACGACGGCGCGGCCGTTCGGCGTGCTGGGATACGAACCCGACGACGCCACCCGCGTCGCGGGCAACTGCATGCTCTATTTTGCGGAAACGGCGAAAAAACACGGCAACGGCAACAACGACGGTCAGGGATGAACACGGATAGACACTGAAGAACTACAACGGCAGCAACCACGGCCGAAAGGGCTATTTTGCCTCGGGCTTGCGGCGGCTCCGGGCTTCCTGGGCGCGAAGCAACTCAACGATCTTCTGGTTCTCGTGATAGTAGGCCACGTCGATGGGCCAGCGTCCGGAGGCGTCCTCGATGCGCCAGTTCGCCCCGTGCGCCAGCAGCATCTCCACCATGTTGGCGGGGTCGTTTCTCGCCGCCGCGGCCACATGCAGCGGCGTCGTGCCGTCGAACTCGTCGACCTGGTTCACGTTGCAGTCGGGCGCCTGGAGCAATTCGCTCAGAAGGTCGATATCGCCGGCATAGACCGCCAGGTGAAGCACCGGGGGCACTGCCGCGAAATAGGTGAAGCCCTCCTGCGATTTCAGCCGGAGTTTGTGCTCCTTGCGGTCGTAGATTCCGGAGCCGCCGGTGTCCACGGTACCCTGGGCGTCGGCGCGCTCCCACTTGCCGTAGGCCTTGGCCGGGGCCTCCTTGCTCCAGGGATAGCCGGGCATCTCCAGGTAGAGCCGCGACAGCGGCTGCAGGCCCCACTGCTCGGCGATCTCCCGGCTGGTCAGCAGTTTTTCAACCAGGGCCAGTTCCGCCTTGAGATGGGCCCTGCGCACCAGCACGGGACGCATGTACGCGCGCACACCCATGCCCACCAGGCCGAGCAGCAGCAACACCGTCAACACCTTGGCCCCCGCAGACATGTACACGCGCGGCAGCCACGGGATCAGGGGTGGACGGTTCTCGGCCTCCGCGGCCGCGATCTCCTCCGGCGTCAAAGGAGCGTGACAGAAGGAACAGCGTCGCTGTCCTTCTTTGTAGCGGGTGCCGCAGGTGGGGCAGAAAAGCGGCACGACCTGGCGGACGCCCGCAGGCTGCACAGACGCGTCCTGGCTGAGGCCTGCCCCGGCGCGGGTGCCAACAGGCCGTCCCGGCGACGCCTGGCGGCTGGCATCTGCGGTCGGAACCCACCCCTCGGGGGGTTTGAGCAGAACAACAGCGCCGCAGAAGGGGCATTTGCCCATCTTGCCTGCGTACCGGTCGTGAACGCCGAACTGCCTATTGCAGGTGCACGTGACGTTGAAACTCACCGGGGCCTCCTACGGCTGTCACATTGTACGGGGGGGCAGAGGTCCCGCAAGATATCTACGCGAAGCGCATTGGCTTGCTGTGGTTACGTTCGAGCGGTATGATAATTCCCGACAAGTCCGGCTGACGGATGGTTCTCGCTTCGGTTGTGGGGGATACCCTCCTGCGAGTCCACCGCAGTGGAAGATGTGGGAAAGCAGCGAAGGCGCAACGAGGGACGGACTGCCATGTTCGAACACCGCCGCGTAGCGTAAGCGGGCAAGACGGTCCCTGGGCACGCACCGTGCGGAGACACGTGAGGCCATGATTCGCAGACTGCTCTTTACCATCATCTGGGGCTACGTGTTCTTCTTCACAACGATGCTGGTCTGGCCTCTGGTGGCGCCGCTGGTTGTCCAAAGGTCCGCCGACGCCGAGCCCACCCAACAGGCGATCGAGGCCGCGGCGCGGATGGCCTACGGCATTCCCGGAGTCGGCGGGTTCCTCGGCGCGGGCTTGGCAATCCTCGGCCTGCTGCCCGGCACCTCGTTCCGCAAGAAGGTCTTCCGGCCCTCCACGCGCCCGCTCTTGCGCGAACTCGATCCCGGCCTGTTTGCGCTGCGGCAGTTCCTCGACGGATACCCGTTCCCGGCCAAGCCCGCCGCCGCAGACGGCCGCAGCGCTGATCTGCCCAGGATTGCCCTGCTGACCGTCGGCATCATATCGCTGCTCCTGGGCGCCGCCGGCCTGTTGTGCAGCATCGTGGCCCTGGTCCGAACGACGATCCCGACCGCCGTCAACGACGCAACCGCCTTCCGCATTGCCCTGTACGTGATGTCGCTGATCATCGCGGCGTTCTGTGTCGGCCTGCTGACCTGCGGCCTGGACTTCGTTCAGACCAACACCCGAAAGGTCCGGCCGTTCGGGCACCTGATGATGCTGGAGCTGCTGTGCCTGGCGCTGGCGGGCTTTCTGGTACGCATATTGATCTGGCTGGCGCCGGACGTCGGGCCGATCATCGGCAGCGCCATCGAAGCCGCCAAGTCCGGTTTCATGGTCCAGGTGGTCGTCCTGTTCCCCCTGTGGGCCCCGTTCCTGGCGCTGTGGGCGATGTACCAGCTCGACGCGCAGAGGGCGGCCGAGGAACTGGCGGCAGGAGGCCGGCCGGCCAGGCCCCCGGCCGACAAGGCCCAGATCCTCAAGACCCTCCAGGCCAAGTACCAGGTCGTCCGGCGAATGTACGAAGGGTTCGATTACATGCCGCTGCTCGAGGCCAGCCCGGCCAAGCAGAAGGCAGGTGTCTTTGCGGCGATGAAGTTTATCCGCGACCAGAAGGACGGCGAGAGTCGCTATATCCAGGCCCTGACCGAACTGTCCCGGGCGTTCGACCAGGCGATGCCGGCCTACGAGGCCGCCGTGCTCCAGGCGGAGGTCACCTTCTTCCAAGCGGTCCGCGCAGGCATCCTCAAGTCCAAGAGCGCGGAAGAAGCGGCCGTGGAGATGCCAGCCGAGCCTCCCGCCCGCGCCGCCGCCGAAATGCGCGAATTCATACCCGAGGCGGTGATCCTGGACCAAGAGCCGCAGCCCGAGATCCTGGAACCGTCCACCTTCCTTGCCCCCAGTGACTCCGCGTTCGACTTTCACGACGCCCTGGACGCCGATGATCCGGAAGTCGAGGCCCTCGGCCAGCGCGTCCTCCACCAGATCAACGATGAACTCATTGCCGCCATCCGACGGCACGTAACGGCCGATTGGAGCGTCCGGAAAGGTGCAAAGGGCGAGATGCGCCTGCTGGCCAAGAAAATTCTAAAGAGCCACGGCTACCCGCCGGCCAGGCACGAGAAAGTCGTCCAGGCCGTCATACAGCAGGCGGAGGAGTTCTGCATCGAACTGGGCGGCTTGGGCCGTTGACGGCAGTGCAGAGTGCGGGCTAAGCCCCGCCCGAGAAGGCCATCGCCGCCCTATGCGCCGGCTGCAACCGGCGGGCCGGGTAGCGTGTTGGTCTCTGGTCCGTTCCCGCGTGCCATGGTCCTGCGCTGTTGCAGCGCCATGCTCCCCAATCCCGCAGGGACGAAAGGTAATGGCACAAAACGCCAGTCCTGGGAAAGCGGCCAGCCGCCCGTCCGAGCAATGTCATCTATGCCTTTGCGGCCGGCTGTGCGGCGGTGACGGCCTGGCCGGCGGCCTCCGCCCCGGCCGACTCATACGCCCGCCGAATCATCCGCAACACCGCGATGCCGTCCTTGTACGACTGGATCGGCGGCCTGCCCTGCTCGATGCACTCCACGAAATGGGCCACCTCGGCCGCGAAGGTGTCCACCTGCGGCAGGGCGTAGTGCGACGGCTCCTTGGCCCGCGACGGCTTGAAGTACAGGTCGCTGCCGGTGCCGAATAACTGGCCCCGCTCGCCTATTACATGGATCTGGTAATGACCATACGGCAGCTCCATCGCCCAACTCGTTCGCACCAGGCCGGTCACGCCGTCGGCGAAACGGGTCAGCACCGTGGCGGTGTCCTCGCCCTCCAGTTGCGCCTGGCGGTACTTGCCCAGCACCGCCGTGACGGTCACCGGCTCGCCGCCGGCCAAGAACAGCAGCCGGTACGACGGGTGATAGCCCGTGTCGATCAGTTCGCCGCCGCCCATCGTCGAGCGGCTCGCACGCCAACTGCCCGGCTTGATTGGGCTGGGCACCACCGTGCCGGGCAGGCTGCCCAGCGGTGCCATGCCCAGAATGAAGCAGTCCTGCGAGATGATCGTGTAGACCTTTCCCAGCAGGCCGTCGTCAAGCAGCCGCCTGGCCTCGGCTACCGCCGGGGCGAACACCTGGTTGTGCGCGCTCATGCCCACAAGGCCCGGCGCATTGCGCATGGCGGCGTCGATCTGATCGGCCTCTGCCAGCGTCATGCACAGCGGCTTCTCGCACATCCAGTGGATCTTGCGCCGGATGGCCGCGGTGATCGCCCCGCAGTGCAGGTGGTGCGGCAGGCAGATGTCGACGGCGTCGAGTTCGGCCGCGTCGTACATCTGATTGAAGTCAGCCACGCCTACCTGGCAATCCGTTTCCTTCTGAAACCAGGCGATGCTGTCGGGCACAGGATCGGCCAGGGCGACGATCTTCACCTTGCCCTGCTGCTGCAACGCCTGCCAGCCCCGCCAGTGCGCCCGCGCAATCCCGCCGCAACCGATCATGCCGATCCGAAGTGCCATCGCCTGCCTCCTCTGTTCAGGGTTACGCCCGGGATTCTAACGTGATGAGTCGGCGACGGCCAGGTACAATCTCGCGCTATGGCTGATATCCAACGCATCGCCATCACCCACAGCGATGGCTACGCCGCCCACGCCCGCTACTGGCCGGCCCTCGCACCCGCCCGCGGGGCTGTGCTATACCTGCACGGCATCCAGTCGCACGGCGGCTGGTTCGAGCCTTCGGCTGCAGCCTTGGCAACCGCTGGCTTCCACGTGCTGCTGCCCGATCGCCGGGGCAGTGGCTGCAATCGGCAGGATCGCGGACATGCTTGCTCGGCCGGCCGGCTGCTGAAGGACGTGGCCGAGGCGGGAGACTGGCTCAAACGCGCGACAGCCGTCAGCACGTTCGCCTTGGTCGGTATCTCGTGGGGCGGCAAACTGGCCCTTGCGGCCGCGATGCATTCTCCAGAATCGATCTACAAGGTGGTCCTGGTGGCCCCAGGCCTGTTTCCACAGGTGGACCTGACGGGCCGTGAGAAACTGGCGGTTGCCCTGAACGCCCTGATCCGGCCCAGGCGACCGTTCCCCGTGCCGCTCAACGAGCCCGAGCTGTTCACCGACAACCCCGACAAGCAGGCCTTCATCCGCGATGACCCCCTCCGGCTGCGAACCGCCACAGCCCGCTTCCTGGCGGCCTCGCGGATGCTGGACATCCGGATTCGCCGCGCCGCCACACGGCATCAGTGGCCTTTCGCCGTCACCATCATCCTGGCAGGCAGAGAGCGAATTATCGACAACGAGCAGACGAAACGGTTCGCTCGGACGCTGCGCTGCCGCAGCCGGCGGATCGTCGAGCACACAAACGCCGCTCACACACTGGAATTTGAGCCCGATCCGAGCGATTATCTAGCCGACCTGGTGACGGCCGTAGCGAGTCGTCAGTAGCGGGCAGCCGGTGACACGACAGCATCGGCGGTGGACCCCGCCGGCTGCCGATTGACCTTGGAGACCCACTTTGGCACTGCAGATCTGGATTGGACTGCTGGTTCTGGTGACACTGGTCTGGCTGACGCGGCACATCGAACTGGCCCGCGGCGCCCGCAGACTGGTGACGCTCCGCCCGGCCGACGGGGCAATACCTCCCGTCGATCCGCCCCCCGTGTCGGTCCTCGTAGCAGCAAAGGACGAAGAGGCCAACATCGCCACCTGCGCCGCCACGCTGCTCAAGCAGAACTATCCCCGCTACGAACTGATCATCATCGACGACCGCAGCACCGATCGCACTAGCCAGATCCTCCGCGACATCCAGAAGAGCGACCGCAACGGTTCGAAACTGCGCGTGCTGAACGTGCAGGAACTGCCCGCCGGCTGGGCCGGCAAGAACAACGCCATGCGCATGGGCATCGAGACCGCCACGGGCGAATGGTACCTGCTCAGCGACGCCGACTGCCGACAGACCTGCGACGCGACGATCTCGGCCGTGATGAACTACGTCCAGCGCGAGAAGGTGGACATGCTCAGCGTGCTGCCCGTCCTGGATACGCAGACGCCGTGGGAGAAGATCATCCAGCCGGTGGCGGGCGCGGTCATGGTGCTCTGGTTCAACCCCATGCGCGTCAACAACCCCGCCAGCCGGGCCGCCTACGCCAACGGGGCCTTCATACTGATTCGCCGCGACGTCTACGAGAAGCTCGGCGGCCACGCCGCCGTCCGCAACCAGCTCAACGAAGACCTGCACATGGCAAAACTCGCCAAGCAGAACGGCTTTCGGTTGCGCGTGGTGCAGAACGATGGGCTCTACCTGACCCGGATGTACCGCAACTTCCGCGAAACCTGGCGCGGCTGGAGCCGCATCTTCTACGGATGCTTCGGCACCGTGCGACAACTGCTCATCAGCGCCGCCGTGCTGCTGGTCATGTCCCTGCTCCCGTGGATCAGCATGCTCGTCGGCTGGGGTGCCATCGCGGCACAGGCGCCGGGGGACTGGGACTGGCTGACCTTCGTTTCAACCCTCGCCGTGGCGGCGCAACTGTCCGTGCTGGTGCGCTACTTCATGCTCACGAAGGCGGATGTGCGCTATGTCATCACCTGGCCCGTCGGCGCCGCGTTGTGCCTGGGCATGCTGTTTTCCGCGATTCTCAAAACCCTGGGCCTGACCGGCACGGCCTGGCGAGGCCGGGTCTACCACCAGGGCCGCCAATCGCCCACGGCCGAGAAACAGCCGGCGCCGACTCCCGCCCGGCAGGCGCCCTCGCAGGAGGTGCGTTCATGATGGAATACCTGGAGCAGCTCCTGACCTGGCTGGGCTTCGGCTCGACGCAGATTCTCATCGCCGAGATCGGCCTGGGCATCCTGGCCGTGGGCATCGCACTATGGGTGGTCCGCCGGATCGCCCAGTACGTGCGGAGCCTTCGTCCATCCCGGATCAACCCCACGCTCGCCAAGTACGCCGGCGACGACGATCCGGCCGCCCGGCACCGCCGGCAGATGGCCGCCCTCATCAAGTCCACATCGAGCACGTCCGAGATCCCGGGCTACAAGATCCTCCAGGCCGTCGAAGCGCTCTACGTCGAAGGCTTCCGCACGCCGGGCGAGGCAATAGAGGGCCTCAAGGCCGCCGCCGCCGAGCGCGGCGCCAACGCCCTCATCAACGTCCGACATGAGCGCTCCAGCCTGGGCCGCTGTTCGGCCAGCGGCGACGCTGTGGTGGTGGTGGAAACCACCGGCCACATCTACACCCGGCCCAGCCAACCGATCGACATCACGCCACCCCCGACCGCCCCGAAGACCGAACGCAAGAGACCCGACGGCCCGATGATCCGGTAAGCCTGTACGCGTTACGCCGCACACCGAATCGAACGAAGGGCGCCATCCCCAAAACCGAACCAGGCATCTGCACGGTCGAACGGGGCGACAACAAAAGGCAACCGCGCTGGCTGTGGTGATCCCCTGTCGCCGCGCGGTGCGCAGTGACGGCCGCCCGGGCGGCTCCCGCTGGCCGCTCACGCGCAAGAAAACACTGCTGGAGCGCGAGGCGGAGTAGAACAAGCCCGTCCTGACAATAGCAGTTGGACCGCACGGTGTATACTACTGATACGGCAAGCCGCCGCATTGGGAAATGGAGACACGGATGAAATCCTACCGTAAAGAGCTCTGGTTCAACGTCGCCAAGCGCCGCGACTACATCAATATCACCCCGCTGGTCGAGGAGGCCCTCCGCGAAAGCGGCATCCGCGAAGGCCTTTGCCTGGTCAATGCGATGCACATCACCGCCGGCGTCCACATCAACGACGACGAACGCGGCCTGATCAACGACTTCGACAAGTGGCTGGAGCACTTGGCCCCGCACGAGCCGATCGGACAGTACCGCCACAACGCCACCGGCGAGGACAACGGCGACGCCCACCTCAAGCGTACAATCATGGGACGCGAGGTGGTCGTAGCGGTGACCGATGGCCGGCTCGACTTCGGTCCGTGGGAGCAGATCTTCTACGCCGAGTTCGACGGCAACCGCCGCAAACGTGTCCTCGTGAAGATCATTGGGGAATAGCTCGTTGTTCGTGGTCCGTTGCCCGTTGGGCGATGTCCAATGTTTCAGGATTGTCCGATGCCCGTTGCACCATGTCCCTTGTCCGCTGCCGTTTGGGAGCGCCCATGACCGTACAGAAGTTCGGCGTTCATACGTCAATCGCAGGCGGGCTGCACAACGCCCTGCTTGCCGGCCGGAGGCTCGGCTGCGATTGCCTGCAGATCTTCGTGAAGAACCAGCGGCAGTGGCGGGCTCCGCCGCTCAGCCCGCGGCAGATCGAGCAGTGGCACGCGACGTGGAAGGACAATCCCTGCGCGCCGATCGTCGCGCACGGCACGTACCTGGTCAACCTCGCCGCCCGAGACCGCGCCATTCGCCGCCGCAGCGTCAGCGCCTTCGTCGACGAGATCCGCCGCTGCGCAGCGCTCGGCCTGACCGGCCTGGTTACACATCCCGGCTCGCATGGCGGGGCCGGCGAAGCCAAAGGCGTCCGACGCGTCATCGAGTCGCTCAAGGAGATCCTCGATCGCACCGCCGCGTGCCAGACAAAAGTGTTGCTCGAGGCCACCGCAGGCCAGGGCAGATCCCTGGGACACCGCTTTGAGCACCTGGCGGAGATGCTCGCAGGCGTTGATGGCACGCCCCGTGTCGCCATCTGCCTGGACACGTGCCACCTCCACGCAGCCGGCTACGACCTCTCGACCCGGGCCGGCTACGAGCGAATGGTCGACGACCTTGACCGTCACGTCGGAATCGACCGAGTCCACTGCATCCACACAAACGACAGCCTCACACCGGCCGGCTCGAAAGTGGATCGCCACGCGCACATCGGCCACGGAACGATCGGGCTGGAAGGCTTCCGCCGCCTGCTGCAAGACAAGCGTCTTGCGGCCATTCCGAAGATCCTGGAAACACCGAAGGAAACCGCGCCGGACGGACGGGACTACGACGCGGTCAACCTGGAGGTATTGCGCTCTCTGGCGGGTCGGGGTCGCGCTTTCGCCGTCGGACGTGTCTTCGTTGCCCCTTCGCAGGGGCAAAAACCGCCCGCGTAAACGCGGATCTACCAGCAGGTCATCCGTCAACAGCTCTCACTTTCCTGCCGTCGCCGCGTCCTGCGCCGCGGCACGCGCCAGGATCCTGTCGATCTCCTTCTGACACGCGTCTCCGAATTCCTGCGGGCTGATCCGCGCGGAGGCGTTCGCGTCCATCATCACCAGATCCAGGTAACGCGTCATCTGGCTGGAGACCTCGTCCCACTGCGGGGTCTTGCGCATGAAGCGGGCATGGTCGATCGAGCGGACGAACTTCATCTCGTCCCACGGCGTGTCCGGGCGGTTGAAGTACTCCGACTCGGCGACCGCTTTGAGCGACGGAATGCTCGAACCGTCCTTGGCGTGCACCCGCATCGCCTGCGGGCCGCAGACGAACTTCAGCAGCCGCCACGCCTCCTGCGGGTGCTTCGTCTTCGACCAGATCGCAAAGCCGTCGCAGTAGAAGCGCGTCCACCGGCCGCCCGGGCCGGCCGGGTAATAGGCAATGCCGAAATTGACGTTCGTATCCTTGAACTGCGCCGCGCTGAACGGCCCGCCGCGGATCATCGCCAGCCGGCCCGTCGCAAACAACTCGCGGTTCATCGACTGCTCCGAGTTGTTGTTCGCCTGCTGGCGCGGCGCGTACTTCATCAGGTCCACGGCGAACTGCACGCCGCGAACCGCCTCGGGCGTGTTGATCCGGCCGACATACGTCTCTTGCGCGCCCGCCAGGTTCCGCCCGCATGCGCCGCACGCCGCCTCCGCCGCATGCGCAATGTCGCTCACATCGGTCCGCGCACCGCAGTCCGGGCAGACGAACTGCCGCTGCAGGATCGTCCCGCCCGCCTGCCAGATGTGGCACATCGCGTGCGCCTGGTTGTCCCGGACATAGCCGTAGCACGGGACCGACTTGCCGTCGCGGATCCGCGGCTTCGTCAGCTTCTCCAACGCGTCGAGGAACTCCGACCACGTCCAGTTCAGCGGGTCGGCCGTGACGCCCGCCTCGGCGAAAAGGTCCTTGTTGTACAGGATCAGCGAGCAGCCCCACACCGACGGCAGACCGTACTGCTTCTCGTTCCAGCGAAAACTCTCGACCGCCTGCCTGTAGTACGCATCCAGGTCGAAGTTCTCCTGGCGGATCAGCGGGTCCAGGTCGAGATAGTGGCCGTCCTTGGCGAAGACGGCGAAATCGTCGTCATCGCTCAGGAAAACGTCCGCCGCCATGTTGGCAACCAGGTCCCGCTGCGCCGCCCGGCGGAAATCACCCACCACCGGCTCGAGTTTGACAAAAATGTCCGGGTTGAGTTCCATGAAGCGCCGCACGATCCGCGTGTAGGAACTCAGCGAACTGGCGCTGGCGGGGAACGCGAAACGCAACTCCACCTGACCCGGACCGGCCCTCTCGACCGGCCGGGTGGCCGCCAGGTACGTGCCCAGGCAGATGACGATGATTGTGCCGATTGCCGCGAAACGCACAGGTTATTCCTTCATCCCGCTCATTACGATGCCCCTGGTGAAGAACCGCTGGTTGAAGATGAACACCAGCAGCGTCGGGACCATCACGATCAACGCCGCCGCCATCAGCAGGTTGTACTGCACGTCGTACTTGTCCTGGAAACTGCTCAGGCCGACCTGCACGACGCGCATGTGCATGCTCTTGGTCGCAAACAGCGGCCACTGGAACGCCTCCCAACTGCCCAGGAACGTGAACGTCGCCAGGGTCGCCAGCGCCGGCCGTGACAGCGGCAGGATCACGTGGTACCACACTCGCAGCTTCCCGCAGCCGTCGATGCGGGCCGCCTCTTCCAGGTCGCGCGGCAGCGTTTTGAAGAACTGACGCAACATGAACGTGCCGTACGCGCTGAACATCGCCGGCACGATCAGCGCCCAGTACGTATCGAACCAGTCCAGCCAACGCATCAGCAGGAACGTCGGCACGATCAGCACCGTGCCGGGAATCATCATCGTCGCCAGATAGGCCAGAAACAGCTTGTCGCGCCCCCCGAACTCCAGCCGCGCAAACGCGTACGCCGCCAATGAGCTCGTCAGCGTCTGGCCGATCGTCACCGCAATCGCAATGAACAGGCTGTTCAGGAAGAACCGCCCGAACGGCATCGAACTCCACGCGACCCGGAACGAATGCGTCAGCCGCGCCCATACCTGCTCGGCCCGCGAAACCGATTCCAGCCGAAACGCGACCTCCTCGATCGCCGCCACCGGCACCAGGTCATCGTCGTCGCCCCCCGATTCCCGGTGCAGTTGCAGCAGCGCCCGGCCCAGCGGATCGAACTCCTCCGGGCGCAGGAAGCAGTACACCTCCTTCCAGCCCTCGAACGTAATCGGCAGCGGCTCCCCGCATCGGTAGGTGAACCCCTTGCCCGAAACGCGTACCCGCAGCCGATGGCCCGACCCGTCGCCATGGAGCCAGAAACTGATCATCGTGGCCCGGCCCGCCTCCCGTGAAGGCTTCACAGCGCAGACCGCTTCCGCACGGCCAGCCCCGCCCTCCCGCGGAAACCCGTACGTCAGCGCAAGGGCCCCTTGCCCCGCGCGCGCCACCGCCTTCGGCGCCTTCGCCGCCTCACACTCCTCGAAATCCGCCAGCAGCACATCCTCGAAATCTTCGTTCGTCGCCCGCACGCAATCGATCGACAGCGTCCCCGCGGCCTTGTACGGCGGGATCGCCGGCAGCCAACCCATCGGGTCGGTCTGAAAAGCCTTCTCGTCCTTGAGCGCCGTGCTCACCATCCACAGGAACGGCAGGATCATCGTCGCCACGCACGCAAGCAGCACGACGCGCAGCGCAATGCTCTGTGACGCGTTGGGTCTGCCGGGCCTGTAACCGAACCAGTTGATCTTCATGGCAACCTAGTAATGCACATGCTTCTGGCCGTAGCGCCACTGAATCAGCGTAACCGCCAGGATGATCGCAAAGAGCACCCACGCCGCCGCGGATGCGTACCCCATCCGCTGACTGGTGAAAAACGCCTCGTTGTAGATGAAAAAGTCGATCGTCATCGTCGAGCCGGCCGGCCCGCCGCGCGTCATCACGTACGCCTGTTGGAAGCCGCCCTGGAAACCGTGAATCACGCCCATGATCAGCACGAAGAACGTCGTCGGGCTCAGCAGCGGCCAGGTCACATGCCAGAACCGCTTCCAGGCGGAGGCCCCGTCGATATCCGCCGCCTCATACAGCGACTCCGAGATGCCCTGCAACGCCGCCAGGTACAGCAGCATCGTCATCCCGCCCAGGCTCCTCCACACGCCGGTGACGATCAGGGCCGTCTTGGACCAGTTGGGGTCCCCCAGCCAGTTCGGCCCGTCCAGCATCACCCAGGCCAGCAGGCGGTTGACCAGCCCTACGTCCGGGTTGTACAGGGCCTGCCAGAGAATGAAGATGGCCGTGGCCGAACTGATCGTCGGCAGGAAAAACAGCGTGCGGTAGAGAACCACCTCGCGGATCCGCTGGTTGACCAGCAGGGCAATGCCCAAGCAGCCGAACAGCCGCAGTGGAATGCCCAACATCAGCACCAGCGTGTTGTACATCGACTGCCAGAAGGCCTTGTCGGCGAATAGGTCGCGGAAGTTCTCCAGGCCCGCCCATCGGATGGCTTCGATCTCGGCCCGGCTGCCCGACCAGTGCAGAAATGCCAGCACGAAGCTGGCCACCACGGGGAAGATGACAAACAGGGCAACGCCCAGAAGGTTCGGCAACAGGAAGGCCCAACTGCTCAGCAGATCCGCCAACCGCAGAAACGTCCGCTGGCGGGCCTCCCCCGAGGGCAAGCCCGCAGGCGTACCGCCGACCGCGGGTTGTTGGGTAATGGTCGCCATATCCGCTCCGCAAGGCATTATACAGCCGGAGCGCCGCCAGTGCCCCCCCACCGGCCGGGTGCCTTGTAATGCAGGCTTCCAGTCCGCGCCAACTGCCATACCCCCTGCGCCGTTGCAGGATCATCACTGTGTCGGCCCCCGGCGTCAGCAAGGGTCCCTCCGCATACGAGGGGCCCCCAGATTGCAAAACGACGAATGCGCAAGACCGCCAGAACGCGGCTTCCACGGCCGCGCCGTTTGCAGCCTTGCCGGACATCAGTCCTGGACCACCCGCCCCTGCTCATCGAACACGATCAGCCGCCCCGTCGTCGGATCACGCCGCAGCTGCCAATCATCCCCCTCGCCGGGCCTGCGAAGCGACGGAAACCGCCCCGCCCCCAGGCACGCGTTCGCCAGCGCCGTCATCTCCAGCCGCAGCCGCGCGAAGTCCGTGTAATGCGACCACGGCGGTGCCTCGACAAACAGAGGCGCGTCCAACTGCAGTTCCAGCAAGCGCGGCATCAGGCTCGGCCACGGCAGTGTCCCATAGCCCGGTGGCAGATGCAGGTCGCGATCCCCGTTGTTGTCGTGCAGGTGTGTATGGGCGATGTACGGCCGCATCGCCTCGAACACCTCCAGAACCGCACCCGTGCCATGCGCATGCCCCGAGTCGAACACCGCCCGCAAGTGCGGGTCGGCGAACTGCTCGACCACCCCTGCCACATCCTGCGGCGCCGAGCCGAACGCATGGTACGGCAGCATGTTCTCCAGGCAGAGAATCACACCCGTCTCTTGCGCCGCAGGCAACAGTTGCTCGATACTGCGGCACAGATTGTCCCGGATCACCTTCGGATCATTGCTCGTGCGGTTGGAAGGATGAATGACCAGCCGGCCGATACGGCTCTCTCCGCACACCCGCAGACACCGAATCGTACGATCCACAGCCGCCAGCCGCTTCCCGCGCTCCGGGTGCTCCAGCGAACACGGCTCATTGAAGGGGCTGTGCATCGAGAGGATCCGCACGCCCACGCACGCGAGGATCTGCACGGCCGCCTGCAGCTGGCCTGGCTCGAGTGCCTCGAGGATCGAGTAGTTGATCTCGATCGCGCGGATGCCCTCCCGCGCACAGACACTCGCCGCGACGTCCAGCGGGTACGGCTCCTTCCACGAGGCCGCCCGCTCGGGGAAGTTCACGGCCCAGGACATCGCGGGCCGGCCGGCATCGTTTGTCTGACCAGAGGCGCGATCCGCCGTCATTGTCCGGCTCCAAATAAAAAGGGCCCGGCTCGGTTGCCAGACCCTGCAGACTCCAGCATGTCATGCGTCACATGTGCGCCGGCCGCGGCGTCCTGTCCGCACGTATAACCTGGACCCGGCCGACGGGGCGCCGCTGCGGGCACTGGTTCGGGCTCGGGCACGCAGGACAGACGCCCCGGTCCAACGAGTCGAACGCGCGGGCGTGCCACTGGCCGCCGCCGTGGGCCGGACCGGCCTTCCTCGGCGCCGGCCCGCTGCGCGCCGCTACTGGCACTGATTGGGAATCGGGCAGGCCGGGTCCACGCCCCAATCGGGCCGGTCGAACACGAGGGCGTACCACTCGTCCGGAGTGCAGATCGCCGGGCTAAGAATCGTGCCGCACGGATTGAACCGCCACGCCTGGTCGCAACCGGCAATCGAACCGGGGGCAGTCGCAAACAGCGTCATGACAGCAGCCGCCAGGAATCGCCGAATCGTTATCTTCACAGTGCTTCCCCTTTTTACGTCCACCACTGGGCTTGCGGCCCGGAGCCTGAAGCGCCAGCCACGTACTTACGGGCAACCCACGAACACGTCATCCGCCGGGTTGTTCGGCTGGCCGCACGGATCGATTGCCCCGCCGAACAGGCCCTGGCTGCAATCCAGAATCGCGCACGGTTGGATGGACAGCATCAGGCTCTCCGATCCCAGGTTCCAGCAGCCGCCCTCGACACCTGATACAAACAGCGAGCCTGCAACCACCATCGCCGCCCAGATCCCGAACTTTTTGGTGAACATGCCGGCGTCTCCCAATGGACCCAAAGAATGTACCGATACTATACTGCAGCCAACGCAAGTCCCGCAAGGGCTTGGGGCTGAGCTTCTGGCGGCACGTCCGTCGTACGCTACCTGTGGATTCTATACGCCGATGACAGCCGGCGCCAAACCACCATCGATCCCGGCCGGACCGCACCAACCGGCCTCCGCAGCCCCCAACCGCCCCAGCCACCATTACTTACCCATCAAACTGTTCCACCGTCTGGCCTGGAACCTTTCAGCGCAAAGACAAGAACAGACAACGAAAGGGCGGCCAGAAGTCATCTGGCCGCCCCGAACGATCAAGACCGATACGGCTCCGCTCTGGCCGGCCGGGTCTCAAAGACTCTGAGATCCCAATCCGGTTCCTGCGGATGCAGCCGCGTCAACTGATTGCAGCTTCAGCCGATTCGCCTTAGGCGCTGCCGCCGCCCGTGATGCCGCCCAGCAGCGTGAACAGCAGGGTGCACGGCTGGACGCTGAAGCACTTGCCGAGATTCGGAAGCTTCAGATCGCAGCAGTTCGGGAAACAGCCGCCGAACGAGGCGCCGACCAACACAGCAGCAAACATCGCCTTCTTCAACCCACGCATCGCTTACCTCCTGTACAGGTACCTTGCGACCAAGCCAAACCTTTTCCGTGTGCAAGAGGTCTGGCACGGCCAGAGACACTACGCGTTTTCACCCTAACGTAATCAGCCGCGGTCCAGGCTTACGCGTCCATCCTCAGACCGGGCCGGTTCCCGAATCCCTCGCCAGCCCCTGTCCCTGTTCGGTATGCAGCTGCCGGTCATACTGCACCGACGTCTTACCCGCAGGTACCATCCGGACGGCTTGCGGAGTCGCAGAACAAACAAAGAGGGCGACAAAACTCCAAGCCGCCCTCATTCACGGCAGATCGGATACGACAACCGCCCTGGCCGCTGGGGCACACTTCGTAGCCCAGCCGGGTCCGGACGGATGCAATCACTCTAACGGATTGCAGATTCAGTCAACCTGGCCGGCTTAGGCGCTGCCGCCGCCCGTGACGCCACCCAGCAGCGTGAACAGCAGCGTGCACGGCTGGACGCTGAAGCACTTGCCGAGGTTCGGGAGCTTCAGATCGCAGCAGTTCGGGAAACAGCCGCCGAACGAAACGCCAACCAGCACAGCAGCAAACATCGCCTTCTTCAATCCACGCATCGGTTATCTCCTATACAGTTCCTTGCGGCCAAGCCCAATCTGGAACAGACAAATGAGGGCAACAAAAATCCCGGCCGCCCTCATCTAAGGCCTATCTGGCACAGGATCCAGACTGTCACTCCAACTACCACCTGCAGGACCAGGCGGCCTCAAATCGAGCGAAAACAACCCCTACATCCGTGTACCGGCTCCCTCGCCTCGCTTGCCTCAGGCGCTGCCGCCGCCGGTGACGCCACCCAGCAGCGTGAACAGCAGGGTGCACGGCTGAACGCTGAAGCATTTCCCGAGATTCGGAAGCTTCAGATCGCAACAATTCGGAAAGCAGCCGCCGAACGAGGCGCCGACCAGCACAACGGCAAACATCGCCTTCTTCAGTCCACGCATTTGCCTACCTCCTATACAGGTACCCTGGAGTCAGACTGGACCTCACCCGCGCACTGGTGAACCAGCACTGCTATCTGCTCTACACGCCAGACTCAGAGCATTCTCAGCCACGGTGCAGGCTTCCGCGCCTTCCTGACCACAGCCGATTTACGACAGGTACTGCTGAAGGTGGCATCTACGCGATGCCGCCTACTTCTTTACAACGAATGCACCGTTTCGTCAAACCTTATCGGTTATAAACTGCATCCAACTTCATTTCTGAACCGATGAAACCGCCAGAACTTCCTCAACCCTCTCCCGCGTCACCGGCCGGATCACCCCCCGCTCCGTCACGATCGCACTGATCAACTCCGCCGGCGTCACATCAAACGCCGGATTGAAACAGCTCACGCCTTCCGGCACAACCTGAAACCCGAACGACCGGCCAATCTCTTCGGCCGACCGCGCTTCGATCGGAATCTTCGACCCATTCGCCAGCGACAGGTCGAAAGTGCTGCTCGGGGCCGCCACGTAAAACGGCACCTTATGCCGTTTTGCGAGTACTGCCAGCGAATACGTCCCAATCTTATTCGCCGTGTCGCCGTTGGCGGCAATCCGGTCCGCACCGACGATTACCAGGTCCACTTTATGCGTCCGCATCACCCAGCCGGCCGCCGAGTCGCAGATCACCGTCACCGGCACGCCCGCCTGGTGCAGCTCCCAACTCGTTAAACGCGCCCCTTGCAGCAAAGGCCGCGTTTCGTCCGCGAACACGCGAACCTTCTTGCCTTGCTCCACGGCCGTATACACCGCCGCCAATGCCGTGCCGTACTCGGCTGTGGCAAGGGAGCCCGCATTACAGTGCGTCAGAATGGTGGCCGATTCAGGAACCAGTTCCGCGCCAAAGCCACCGATCGTTCTGCACATGTTCGCGTCTTCCTGCTGAATGGTCAAGGCCTCCTCCAGCAGGGACTGCTTGATTGTCGATACCGGCCGGTCCGATAACTGCCTTGCCCGGATTACCATCCGATTCAACGCCCAGGACAGGTTCACCGCCGTAGGCCGGCTCGATGCCAGGTAATCCCGCCCCTTCTCCAGTGCCGCGAAAAACTCGTCTTTCCCCTCCCCCGCGCCCCGCACAGCCAGCACCAGGCCGTACCCTGCCGCCACGCCGATCGCCGGTGCCCCGCGAACCCGCAGCGACCGAATCGCCTCGAACATACACTCGACGCTGCGGCACTGAATCCACACCAACCGGCCCGGCAACAGCGTCTGATCGATCAACTCGACGTAGCCGCTCGCCAGATCGGAAACCCACCGTAAAGGCTGTACGGGCATGCTACTTACCTGCTAACTGCCCTTGCAGCGACTGATCGCGTCGAGTTACTTCCGCTGCAAGCGACGACTTGTATTCCTGGAGCTTTCGGGCCATATCCGCATCGGCTATGGCAATCATCTGTACCGCCAGCAGCCCCGCATTGCGCGCCCCGTT
>Ga0101944_10002767_pt1 | contig 27017 bp, 21 predicted proteins | sample DewCreD2012metaG_FD_75245 | JGI IMG/M metagenome (GOLD analysis project Ga0101944, IMG submission 75245) | Hot spring sediment bacterial and archeal communities from British Columbia, Canada, to study Microbial Dark Matter (Phase II) - Dewar... ... | reverse complement strand
GACATTTATTGACAAATTGTGATACAAAGCTCATGGTTATGAAAGGAAGAATCCATGAACCTTAGGGTTTGTGGATTTTTCTTTAAACTCAAAAGTAGTTAATTCTCATCGGAGATACTCACTTGAACCATGGGCGCTTGAAGAAAGGTTTCACCTATGGAGTCTCTTAACATATATAAGAAGGTCATCTCTCTTGCGGTAGTAATCCTTGATTCTGGCTTCAAGCTTGTATCCTCTTTTGACATAGAATCTCTGTACATCCCGGTAGCCTTTCTTGCCTGAGGTTTGTATTACAATGAGTTTTGCACCCTTCTTCTTTAACCTCTGCTCTGCATATATAAGGAGCTTTGATCCGATTCCTTTTCCCTGGTGGATTGGGTCTACGACAAGCCAAAGCAGATCGTATGTGGCTGTGGTGAGCCCAGTCTCACTATACCCTACCACACCAATCACCTTTCCTTTCTCAGTAAAGCACTTGATCTCATAGAATTCATCCGGATGAAAGGCATATTCAAGCGATTCCCTGAAATCCTTTATCTCCTTTTTCCTGAATTTCCCGGTTTTTTTGGAGAAATCAATTATGTCCTTTATATCGCTTTTTTTCAGTCTTCTTATCATTTGCTTGGAACCACGGAAAAAATGTAGGTCTTATATATGCTTTCTGGTCTGAACTTTTTCTTGAATGACAAAAGAACCCTGTCACTTCCGCCGAAGTCAGTGAAATCAAAGCCTTTTTTTTTAATCGCAGCTAGATCATCAAGGTTCGAGAACTCTCCAAGACCCTGGTGAGCGTAGTTCATGATTCCGAGGCAGGAATAATAGCCATTGCTATTAGGTATCCTCCAGCCGCCAGTAATGGTGCAGGGCACTCCATCAATGATTACAGTCCTTGTCATATCAAACCCCATGAACCCATCCTCAATGATCTTAAGATAATAGCTGTTGTTCACCTGGTCATTGGCATTCCTTGCCTTCCTCCATTCATGGATAATTCTCCTAAGCTTATCTTTTTGGACTTCTTTGCTAGGGATAACCTCTATCTTGTGCTTTTTCGTAAGGCAGTTCAATATGTTTCTCATCTTCTTCCATTCCTGCCCAGGAAGTGATGGGTCGTGTTTTTTCAGATTATATACAGGCCAGTACAAGACCTCGTATGACCCAGTGGCCCTGAATCGCTTTGTCCTTGCCAGTTCCCTTACAGCTTTCGTGTTTTCGGTTCCAAGCTCGAGAAAGGCTTTCTTTCCTTTTCTTAGCGAGTACCTTATGAACTCTTCTATTAACTGAAGCCTGGCTTTCTCTGGAGCGAGCGGTTCTGCTAAAAGCCTCCATATTCCTCGCCTTGTAACAGAAGCCATGATGCCGTACCCTCCGCTTCTAAAAAAAACATTTTTTCTGTAACTATTGTGGCCGTACATATAATGGTAGAGATTATGCTCCGGCTGGAAGCCATACCTTCTTATGATGCCATCAATCTCTTTTTTGCTTCCGATTATATCTGTTATGGCTTCCATCAGGAGAACTAATAGCTATTCTTCAACAAGCTTTATCTCTTCCGGCCTGTCGAATATCTTTGATGTGAGATTATGCTTGATATTATGTCTGTTAAGGGCAGCCACAAGTATCTCGTTTATCATCTCATTATATGAAAGTCCTAAAGATATGGCGGCTTTTGGTATGGTATTGTCCGCAGATATCCCTGGGTTGGGGTTCATCTCCAAAACCATTGGGTTGCCGTCCCTGCCTATCCTTATGTCTATCCTGCCGTAATCCCTGACCTCTAGAATCCTGAACGCTTCCATCGCCATGCGCTTCATCCTGGCTTCAAGGTATTTAGGTATTTGGGCGGGGCAGACTTCCACAGAACCGTTGTATGTGACAGAATCAACAGCCCATTTGGCTTCATAAGATAGTATCTGGTGCGTCTCTGGCGGGAAGTCAACAAACATGTATTCGGATACTGGCAGTGCTTTGGGATTCTTATTGCCGATTACTCCTACGGCAAACTCCCTGCCTGGCATGAACTCCTCAACAAGTGCAGGCTGATCATAGGTGTTTGTGACGAATGATACTCTTCTTCTAAGATCCCTCTCGTTGTAGACTACTGAATTGTTGTCTATTCCAATGCTGTTGTCGTTGCAGCTTGGCTTCACGATGAGCGGGAACTGAAGGTCAGGATTCAATCTCTGATTCCTGGAATAGAATACCTGGAACTTCGGTGTTGGGATGCCGTTGTGCGACAAAATCTCTTTTACCTTAATCTTGTTCATGCAAAGCGCGAGCGAAAGAGGCCCTGAACCAGTGTAAGGGATGCCAATCAGCTCAAGCATCGCTGCCACATGCGGCTCAAAGAAGCTTACGCCTTTGAATCTTTCGCAGACATTAAAAGCGAAATCAATATTAGATTTCCTGAGGATATCGAAAGTCTTTTCATTGACATCGTATATCTCTACGCAGTGGCCGAATGACTCCAAAGCTTTCTTAACTGAATTGGCTGTGTCCATAAGGTCTGACTCTACCTCTTTGTGCTGGTGTTCTGAAAAGAAATTGGATAATACTGCAATCTTAAGCATCAGCTAAAGACACCCGTTGATTTTCATATATAATTTTATAATGAAACTGGTTTATATACTTTTTGTTTTTTTCTGCGGAATTCATAATTCTTTTTCTTTGGAGTCTCAAACACAAAAATCGCCGAAAATTTTGTCGACGTTAATTTAGCGCAGGTTTTTTTCCAGATTTTGTGATGTTATGTTTCTCTTTTTTTGCCATGAATTTTTCTGCTTTTTCGATTAATCTTTTTGCGTTGTTGAAAGTCAGCATGTTTTTTGCCTGCTCATAAGCTAACCATGCGCTTTCTGTATGCTCATCTGAGAGCCTTATCTCTCTTTTTTTCGTCATCGCGAGGAAAAAGACGACTTTTTTCTTTTGCTTTCTGCCTTGGGAAAGATAACTATACTTAATTATCTCCCTGAATGCGGGCATTATTATCAGATCCTTTAGCCCTGTTTCCTCATACGCCTCGCGTAATGCTGTCTCTTGTTCACTCTCATTCTTCTCAACATGCCCCTTAGCAAAATCCCAGTGGCCATCTGCATGATGCAGCAGAAGATATTGCCTTCTGCCTTTATTGCTGTTGAATATTACACATCCGCATGATTTGACCAGCATGACTTTGATTACTCAGTCAATTAATATATTTCTTTGCTTTTTGATTAAGGGAAGCCCTTGGCTGCTAAAATTAGTCAGGAGATTTAAAATTAAGAGATGCAATCTGCACGAGAATGTCTCCCATTATTGTATCTTACTGATTGAAAAGAGTGGGCCCAGCCAGATTTGAACTGGCGACCTCCGCCGTGTGAAGGCGGCATCATAACCGCTAGACTATGGGCCCTCGAGCGGCATGGTTCTGATGCAGAATAAAAATGTTTCTGTGGGCAATAGCGGAAAAAAGGGCTATAATAAGTGGCAAAAAGCGTATCTGGAGGCACAAAGTGTTATTGATTTTTTGATTCACTCTGTCTCTTCGGACAGTTTTACTAAATAAAACACTCATTATGCATTTGTAACTTCCTAATTGATAAGACATAAATGGAAAACGCAAGGTTCAGAACGCGATAATACCAGGTAACTTAGAGCAGACTGCAAAAACATTTTATTCCCTGCACTGCAAAATTGAGATTTTTATTTGTATTTTGCGGGTGCCCAGCTCTTCTAGAGCAAAATGCGAGTCCTGCCACGAGAAGAGCCCGCACTTCAGTATGGTTTGTGCAGGCATATTATTTACACTGTGGCAAAATCAAGGGTTTAAGAAAAAAGGAATATCTTCATCAATGCTTTATCCTGTTTCTGACTTTCGTTGCAAACTTGTGAGCCAGATGGAGGGGCTCAGGCAGTTTATGGTCTCTTAAGCATGCTTTTGCTATCTCGAGTGCGCTTGAAAGCGACATCTTGTGCCCCGGTGAAACAAATATTGGCCTGGCTTTTTCTTTTGTCGCAAGGATTTTTCCAACAGCTTCTTTATTGATATATATCGTGTCATCCTTCACTTCGCCGTATCGCAGCTCTTTTGCGATGCCAATAGTTGGCTTGTCAAGCAGCAGCCCCAGATGGGATGCTAGTCCTAGAAACCTTGGGTGGAGTATGCCATCCCCATCTACAAAAATTACATCAGGGTCAAGCTCCAGGTTATGGTAAGTCTCAACAGAGATTGGTCCTTCCCTGTAGCTGAGAAAACCATGTATATGCGGGAAATCTGTGCTGCCTGTAAGTTGCTTACTCTCCCTAACCCTCATGGTCTGGTAGTCACATACAACTATGCTGCATATAATTTTTGCACCAGTATAAGCTATATCCAAGCCCGCCACTGTTTCCAACCTATTAAAGCCATCTGACCTTAAAATCCGTTTTGCGAGTCTTGTCTGCTCCTCTCTCAAGAGCTCTAGGTTGGGCTCCATTTTAAATGCTGGGCTTCTTTAGCCTCATTCCGCTAGGCGGCCTTCTGAGTTCCTGCATCCACATTATGCCTATCTTTATCATCGCCTTATTGAACTTGTCTGAGAGCCTGTACTGTTTCTTGTATAGGTCATAATCAATAAGCCCCATGCTCTTCATAGGAGTAAGAATCCTGTCGTAGAACTGCCTCTTGTTATATGACAGCTTCACCTGTTTCTCCCTATATATATTGTCCTGGAGAGTCGCTACGAGCTCGCCTTCATGAAGCCTTGTTGCAAACAGGCTCATCTCTGTCTTGCCCATAAAAGACTGGTTCTCTTTCATCTTGTCTATAAGAAGCTTAGCTACAATTATCTGCTGTTCAGTCGCAAAAATCACTTCATAGACATCGTCTGGAAGATTGAATTGATCAAAAAGGATGACCATACACATTTCATGGTAAAACTAGTATATAAACATTACTATTTTGAATACCAGTATTGATAAAATAATTTTTTGTATACTAGAAGCTAATTAGGTTATAATATGGGTTTTTTGTTAATGCCAGGAAGGACATAACTTTAATAACTATGTCAAAATATGCACTCCATGTGCACTCCACTTTTTTCTTGCATGCCATCAAAGCTGACTGCAAATTGCTGCCATTTCAACAGGTTTGGCATTCAAGAAACTGCATTCAAGAAACTGCATATATGTTATTACTATTTAGTAGCTAAAAAACGAAAGATTTAAATACTTGCTCCTCCACAGTACTACAAAATCAAGGGGGTAACTGCCATGAATCAACTCGAAGAGAACATCATACAGTCTTTTAGGCTTGTGAAAAACGACATAACCGAGCTCCAGAGAGCAATGGAACAGCTCCATATAAACCAGAATAAGATACTTGAGTTTGTAAATGATACAAGGGACAAAGAAAACGAACTCTATCAGCGAGTAAAGGGCATAAAGCCAGAACAGAAGCAACCTGTGATTTTTGTGGCTTCACGTGCAGGCAAGTCAGTGCATGAGCCAAACTGTCCATTTGCAAAGAATATCAAGCAGGATACAAAGGTCGTTTTCGACACAAAGGCAAAAGCGATAGCTTCGGGATACAAACTTTGCGAGTGCGTCAAGGGCTGATAATTCATTTTGCTTTTTAATTATCTGCATGGAACTATTCTGCACAATAATTCGAATATCAGTATTTCGAAAAAAACAAAATAAACAATAATACTATTTTGCCTAAATCAATAATATTTATTAATCTGGTATGTACTTACGATGCCTAGGTGTGTGATTTGGGAATAAGTTTATATCTTTAGGCAGCATGGGGTGCTTTAATGAGCAGCATACTTATTACAGGCGGTGCGGGTTTCATCGGCTCACATCTTGCAGAGCAGCTTGTCAAGGCAGGCCATAATGTGGTGGTCATGGACAATCTGTTTCTGGGGACAGAGGATAACTTGAAGGCAATAAGAGAGAGCATAGTATTCTACAAGCATGGATACGAAGACAAGGCTTTCCTTTTGGGAATAGTTAAGAAGCATAGGATAGAGTATATATATCACCTCGCTGGGTACTCTTCAGCACCTATGTTTGATGGCAAGGAAGCTCATGGTATGATGATGAACGTGGTGGGCTTCATCGGTCTTCTGGATGTCTGCAGGGATATGAACGTAAAGAGGCTCATGTACGCTTCTTCTTCATCCATTTATGGCGATGCAAAGTTCCAGGTGGAGGATGCTAAGGTTAAGCCTCCAAATTTCTATGCGTTGTCAAAATATGCTATGGAGCATGCAGCAAGGCTGTATTTTGATCTCTATAAGGTGCAGAGCATAGGCTACAGGTTCTTCTCGGTATATGGGAGGAACGAGGTGCACAAGAAGCAGTTCGCGAATCTCATATCCCAGTTCCTGTGGGCAATAGAAGCAGGTAAGGATGTAGTGATTTACGGTGACGGCACTCAAAGCAGGGATTTCATCTATGTTCTGGACCTATGCAACGCTCTAATATTGGGGATGAAGGCAGGAGAGTGTTATGCCAGGGCAGGTGTCTACAATGTCGGCACAAGCGAGACCTTCAATCTGAACGACATGATTGATGTACTTGAAGAAATGACAGGAAAGAAAGCTCTTCGGAAATATGTAGCTAATCCAATTAAGAACTATGTTACAGTCACAAAAGCAGATACCGCCAAAGCCAAGCGCGACCTTGGTTTTGTTCCTCAGTTCAGCCTGAAGCAGGGTATTTCGCATCTTGTATCCGCAAGGAAAATAATACACTCCTAGACTGAGAATATCAGCATTGCATCACCGAAGCTGTAGAACCTGTATTTTTCTTTGATGGCAGCTTGGTAAGCCGAAAATACTCTCTCTTTTCCTGCATAAGCAGAAACAAGCATTATCAAGGTTGATTTCGGCAGATGGAAATTTGTAATCAAGGCATCCGGCCTGCACCTGAATCTGTAACCAGGATAGATAAACAGGTCTGTCCATCCGCTCCCTGGCTCAACCCGGCCTTTTTCATCTGCAGAGCTCTCCAGGCACCTGATGCTAGTTGTGCCTACAGCGATCAGCCGCCCTTTTCTTTCATTAATTGCTTTTGCCGCCTCAGAAGATACTGAGTAATGCTCTCTGTGCATAATGTGTTCGCTTATGACTTCTGTTTTAACTGGCATGAAAGTCCCAGGCCCGATATGCAAAATAATCTTTGCGATTTCCACCCCCTTCATCCTTATCTTTTTCAAAAGTTCCTCTGTGAAATGCAGTCCGGCTGTAGGGGCTGCTGCGCTTCCCGATTCCCTGGCATAGACTGTCTGGTAGTCCTCGAGAAGAGCCTCCTGCTTGATATATGGCGGCAAAGGAGTCTTACCAATGGACCTTAGGTCCGGCTCTTTATTGAATTTTATTGTGAATAGGCTATTTGAGAAACTTAGGATGGTGAATGAATTATCCTTGATTGTGATAACCATACCGACCTTTGGTCTCTTGATACCAAGCGTAGCTTCGTACACCAGCCTTTTTATCTTTCTAGTCAGGACTACATCCACCTTTCCACCTGTAGGCTTAGCTCCAGACAGCTTCGCTGGGATGACCTTGGTCGAGTTTATGACGAGCACATCTCCCTTCTCTAAATACTGCAGGATATCATGGAATTTTCTATGCTCTATATTCCTGCCGAGAACCATTAGCCTAGACGAATCCCTTGGCCGCACCGGTTTTTGCGCAATAAGCTCTTTTGGAAGATCATAATCAAAATCAGACAGCTTCATATGAAATCGGATAACGGGTCATAATTATATAGCTTTTGCTCTATATTGTTGCCTTTTCATTTACTTATCTTGTTCCGCTGATGGCAATGTTTATTGCGATCAATGCGATATAACCTATGAAAAGCGCAGTGCCCTTGGCCCTAGTAATAGTGCGCTTGTCACCTATCATGAAAAAAAGCAGAAAGAAGCTGAACAAGACCATCATAGGGATATCAAATGCAAGCATCCTGTCAGTCAGCATTATCGGTGATAATATGGATAGCAGGCCTAGAGTGATTAACAGAGTGAATATATCAGAGCCAAGCGTCTCTGCTACAGCAACATCTCCCATGTTCTTCCTAGTTGCCTGGATTGCTGCAGCAATGTTTGGCATGCTTGGCCCGATTGCGCCTATTGTGAGCCCTATCAGCAGGTCAGGCAGGCCGGAAAGATTGGCTATCTCAATCAGCGAGTGTGAAAAAAGGTATGATCCGAGGAGCAGAAGGAACATTCCGAAAAAAAAGCTTGACAGGCCTGCATTCATCTCGCCAAGCCTGAATCCGGCTACCCTAAGCTCGAACTGAATCTCCTTCAATTCCATCCTCTTCTCCTGCTTCTGCTTGTTCTTCTCCTGCAGCCAGGCATTGATTATATAAGGTATGAAAATCAGAAGGAATGCGAAGCCTTCAGCTCTTGTTATCTTATTGTCAATGCTTAAGACATAGACAAGCACTGCTACACAGACAGCGAAAATACCGTCTCTAATTATAAGGCTTGTAGGCACTTTCAAAGGCTTGATCATAGCTGAGAGCCCGACCATGAGGCCAATATTGCAGACAATTGAACCTATGATAACTCCGAAAGCTATCTCAACCCTGCCTGCCAGTGTAGTATAGATGGCAACGATTATCTCAGGCAGGCTTATCATGAAGCTGACGATTATGACTCCTACAAAGATATAGGTTGTGCCAAGCCTTCTTGCCACTGGCGCAAGGCTCTCAGTTGCCCAGTCTGAGCCCTTGATTATGAAGAACAGGCCGAACACGAGCATAAGGACAATAAGCCATATCATACTCTCATCCATCTTGATGTTTGTTTATATATTTTGCTGTGGTGCTTCACTATGCCTCTTTGCGCAATGAAAATACACCCTGCGCTGGCATACTGATTCGCTGGCATACGGATTACTTATATGCAGGTGGCAGTGAAAAGAAATTACAGGCATTAAAGCTTTGCAAGGCTGACCTTGCAAAGCTTTATATAGCCAATGTTTCCAGAAACATCTATATATGGGAAAAAGGGGACAGATAACACTCTTTATAATTATCGGCATACTTGTGCTCATGATCGGCGGTCTAGTTTATTCAGTTTCCCGCGGCTTGATTCCTGGCATGGGTATACCAAATGAGATCAGGGACTTGAAGGTATATACAGATGCCTGCGTTGCCCAGATTGCTCAAGAAGGCCTGGATATAATGGCTGTTCAGGGCGGCTATATAGAATTCCCAAAACGCTTTGAACAAGAAAGCTTCATTGACCATGGATACAGGATACCTTACTGGTACTATAAGGGCGACAGCAGAATCCCTACCAGAAAGATGATGTCGCAACAGTTAGCAACCCACATGCAGAAGAACCTGCCTATATGCCTTGATAATTTCTCGCTTTTCAGAGGGAGATATGATGTAGATGCAGAAGAAATCAATGTTTCAGCATCCATACGGGACAATGCTGTCTCGTTCACCATCAATTACCCTCTGCACATAAAGCTTACAGGCCAGGATAAATCTTATTATCTTGAAAGATTCGGGATAGATATGGAAAGCAATCTCGGCAAGATGCATGACCTTGCTGTTGAACTCATGAACCTTGAGAATCGCAACAGTTTTCTGGAAAACTACACTGATGAGATGATAGCATGCTCCGACTGGCTTCCTTACGAGGGTATGGAATTCTCCTGTGCCCCGAAGCACTGGCTGGTGAAGGATATGCTGCCATATATCCAGACAATGATAATGCACAATCTCCATTTCCTTATGTTTGAGAATACTCTTTATGAGAAAACAGGCATGCCTTACTATGACAAGCAGTACTTGGTTTCAGGCATCAAGGGCGGCAGGTTCAGGAAGATTAAAGTCAATGCAATATACAACCCTGCCTGGCCGACAACTCTGGAAGTGCTGCCGAGCAAAGACGGTGTAGTAAAACCCTTGGAGTTCAAGATAGTAAATTATATAGGGACATGTGTCAAGGTATATCATCACAAATACACTATGGAGTATCCTGTTGTTTTCCAGCTGGTGGATACAGAGAATCCCGGGGCACCATTCTTTTTTGCGACTCCGGTCATAATAAAGAGAAACCTGCCGAACAGGTACAATGAGGTAGAGCCATGGCCTGAAGAGATTGATGCATTCGGAAGCGAGCAATACTGCGCAAACAGGACTAAGATTACGCAATATTCGCTTTCACCAGAAGGCAAGATACTCACTTCGCCGCAGGTGATAGAGCAGAGAAGAAATTCCTTGTCTGTATATGTTGTTGACAGTGAAAAGCCCGACGAGCCGATGCCCGGTGTCGAGATAAGCTACCAGTGCGTGCAGTTCAGATGCGATATAGGCAGGACAGACTACACTAGGGACAGCAGGGGCATGTTGGAGAGCCCGCTTGCATCGCTTACTGCCAGATTCCCTGATTGCGAAGGGGGTATCTTGATTGCTGAAAAACCCGGCTATCTTAGAGCCCGCGAACAGGTGACGGTGGATAATGAAGCTAACGGCGCTCAGATAACCTTAGAGATGAAAAAGCTAAAGCAGTTTAAGTATGAGGTGAGAGTTATCGAGGATCACAACGGGCTTATTACAGAAAGAGGCCTTGTGGGCAATGAATCTGCTGTCATAACGATTAAGAACCAGGAAGCGCGTTTTGAAGAGACAGTGATATACCCCGTGCAGGATGATTATTTCAGCAACCTTTCGCTTCCGATAGCCGATATGCCTTTACAGGTTGACATTAAGCTCGTGAGGGACGACCGATACCTTGGTGGTCTTGCATTGAACTGGACGCCTGACCTTGAAGAGATGAGGATGAGAAACCATATAATTTTCACTGCGCTAAAAAAAGACACTATGCTTGCTAACCCTACACCTGAGGATTTCCAGATGCTTATGGAATATACAAAATCAAATTCAGAGAGGTATCCCCCGCTCTTAAGATGAGAGGCATAATCAAGGAATGGTTAGCAATTGTCATGGCAGCGCTAGTCGTGACCATGCCTGTCTCGGCATTGGCTATTGATGCAGGCTCAGTACGGGCATCTTCAGTCACATCCGGCACTGCTGTAATAGAATGGACAACTGACGTCCCTGCTGACGGCAAAGTCGAGTATGGGACAAACATCAACAGCATGGTCACTGTGCCTGAGACAGGCGGCTTGAAGACCTCGCATGAGGTTTTTCTGTCAGGGCTTTCCCATGGCCAGATGTATTATTACAGGGTGATAAGTTCAGACGGCACAGTGCCGGCAAGCTCCAATTACTTCCAGTTCTCGACGCTCCTCGCGAAAGTCTCGGGGCTATCCATAGAATCCGTGGCCCATGACCAAGTGAAACTCAAGTGGACTCCTCTTACTGGCGCTTCAAAATATGCCGTATACAGGGATAATCTAAAGATTGGGGATAGCTATGCCGCAACATACACAGCATCCGGCTTGTCTCCTGAAAAATCTTATTCTTTTGTCGTCGCAGGCATTGATACCCGTGCCAACGAGGGCGAGCGCTCTGATCCGCTGGTCGTGAATACTGCAGAGAAACCCATAAACATCAGCTTTGTCCAGGCAAGCGAGATTACAAGGAATTCAGCCAAGATCACTTGGAAGACCACCCAGCCAGCGGACAGCAGGGTTGAATACGGCAAGACTTCGTCATACGGTCTTGTAAAGACCGACAGCGCCCAGGTCACTGACCACGAAGTCCTTCTTGATAACCTTGAAGCGAACACACGCTATTATTTCAAGGTGCAAAGCAGGGGTGCTGAGAGCGCGCGTTTCGATTTCCAGACCATCAGCGGAGATCAGGCTGTTGTCATCTCGAATTTGGAAGCCAGCCAGATATCGAAGACTGCAGCGCACATAAAGTGGACCACTAATATCGCAGCATCAAGCGAAGTGCGCTACAGCATAGATGACAGCTTCGACAAGAAGAAGAGCGGCCAAGGTCTTGTGACATCGCATGACATCGCCCTTGACGATCTCCTGTCTGGAACGACATACTATTATAAGGCAGTATCAAACGGAGTGGAAAGCAGCATCAGGACATTCAGGACAGAAGAGAGCACCGAGGAGTTCTTATCTCTTACAGAGCCGCCTGCCATTACAAACAGGCGGATGCTTAACATCTCGGGAACTACCAGGGCTGGAAGCCGATTATATGTTTTCGTGAACGAGAACAAGGTTGCGCAGATAAGGGAGCAAAATAGTCCCGCCCAATTTACGCATTCCATATCTCTTGATCCCACAGCCTATTACAACAGCACATTAGGTCTAAATTTTGTCCAGGTCATGTCCTGGGACACACAGGGTAACAAGGATGTCAAGTCATTCTACATCTATGTCGATATGTCTCCTCCCCCTTTGAATGTAGGCAATATCCCGGCTATGACCAATAAGGACCGGCTCAATGTGAGCGGTTATACAAAGAAAGGTGCTGTTGTCGAGTTCTTCGTCAATTCCCAGAGCCAGGGAAGGGCTGATGTAAATGAGAGCGGCTTCTTCATGAAAACAGTAAATCTGGGCAGTCAATCAACCAATCTCACCATAGTTGCGAAAGATCTGGCTGGCAATTACAACAACCAGAGCTGGTCCATAACAATAGACAGGACAGCCCCGCAGATTGAGTGGCTGGTTGACATGCGCGGAAAGACTCATTTCAAGCTCTACAGGATAAGGGGGAAGACCGAGCCATTCGCGACAGTAAGGGCGATTAATTTCGGGCCTTATTCCGGCTGCGATGACCCAAAGATCAAATCGCAGTGGATTGACTGCGACAAGTATTACAGCAGGACAGGTACAGAGCCGGGCGACCAGATAACTGGTGTAGCCGACCCGCTTTCCTGGGGCATCGGCCAGGAATATCAGGAAAAAGCCGATTCAGACGGAGTCTTTGAGATGCTTCTCTCTCTTGTGCCTGGCGAAGGCAACAAGGACGGCGAGAACCGCTTCAAGTTTGTGGTAACCGATCTTGCAGGCAACACCAACAAGAACATCGAGATGACCATCATGTACAGCCCTGGCTGCCCTGATTGGGTGATAGGGAACGTGGAGAGCTATCCTTTCAATCTCTATACAAGGGACATGGCAGCAGGAGACATCCTTGCAAGCGCCTTCTTTCCCATAAGCTATATAGGTTCAGGTGTGCCTGTAGTAAAGGAGGTCTGGGTGCACAAGGATGAGACCAACAGGGGCTTTGTCCAGTCGCAGACAACTTCCGCAAACAAGATTCCCGGTTACCAGTCTCAGCTTGACAGTGCGAACAAGCTTATCAAGATCGAGAAGCCCAAGGCATCCAAGTACGACAGTCAGAAGAAACAGCTCTTTGTATATTCCCCAATCAGGATTGGCAGGTATACAGGCTCAGCTGCAAGCCTACCTCCAAAACTTTCCGCATTCCTCGCAGTGCAGATAACGTATACTGTTGACGGCAGCACCCAGTCCTGCAGCGTCTATCCTGCCATCCAGTTCGACATCCAGAAGCCGGAGCAGCTAACTAAATGGCTGTCGCCGACAATGATAAACAACACCATAAAGATGCTTGACAACGCGATTAACATAACGACCGAGCTTGTCAAGATACTTAGGACAGCCTCCATGGCAGGGCTGATAGCCTGCGGCGCGATGGTGGCATACCAGTATATATCGAGTTTCTTTGATTCAGGGACCGAGACGCAGCGCGGCAATGATCGCTGTTCAGACAAGGAAAGGGAGATGGAGAATGTGTATTTGGTCTGCGACAGGATTCTGTGCCCTGATGTGCCGCCTGATTGTACAGGATTTACTGGTATCGATGGGGGCAAATACTATATAGATGGTGTGGAATTTATTGATAACGAAGTGATCACTAATCAGCAGAAGACCAATCAGCAATGGTACAACTCCTATTTGAGTGCAAAGGAAACTGGGACATTCAAAGGTACTTTCAAAGAATATGTTGTTAAACAGAATGGCCAGAATACAGGCCAAGGTTACCCGCAATCACCCTACAAGGAGATGTCTGGCGGTCCCAAATCATTTTATACTGAAGTGAAGGAGGGCATCGGTCCAGAGGCTGATACTAAGTATGTGCGTGTTGATTACATAGATGTCGACCAGTATGGAGGCGTTGACAGCAAGAGCGCACCTTTTGCTTACTACATTCAGACATATATGGATCCGACAGGCAAGGACTCTGCGAGAAACCAGTTCATAACAGACCTTAAGAACAAGGCAAGCCAATGCAAAGGAGGAACACTTGTCGTGCAGAGCACTATTCCACAGTACAAGAGCACATCTAATCTAGGCATACTTGTCCCTCAAGAGCAGGCATTGCCGCAGACGACAAAAGTCACTTGCAGCCCTCTAAAACCTGCTGAGCTTGGCACGCCAAATGTAGCAGGCATCCCTGGCTGCTATAACCCTGAATGCCCTGCATTCGACAACACCAAGTGCCCTTGGCCAACAGAAGGCAAGGATATAATCCCAACAGAAGACATCGCAAGCAGCGCAAGATGCCAGTGCCTCCCTGGCCTCATGAGCCACTTCAACAACTGGCTGAAAGTCATGGTCGGCGCAAAGAAATGCCTCCAGCAAGCCTTGATCGGCGAAGTACGAGGGGGATTCTGTGAAAGGCTTCTTGCGCAGTTTGTCTGCGATTTCCTGATAATGGGCCTTCGGACAGCACTTAAATTCCTGGACTCTCCAAAGACTGAAGGCAGTCAGGGAACAGTGCGTGAAGGTGTGAGGAATTATAAGAAAGGCTCTGAACAGATAACAAAATCCTTGTCCAACAGGTATGGTGGCATAGCCCAGCAGCGGTTCGGTCTCTCAAGTGACCAGCTTATAAACAAGGCTTGTGTCTTCTCTATAACAGGGGATTGGTCAATACTGGATGGCATGTTAGGTGATTTCGTGGATGCTGTGGAGGTTGAGCCTATTGCGCAGGTGAACGCAGAATCAAGGCCTTACAGCTATGATCCTTTCACAGGCAGGATGAATATTGGTTACAATGTTTACGTGGGCTTTGTCCCTGGCGGCGAGAACGATATCAAGGTCTGGCTGGAATGCGACAGGAGCGCTCCCGGTGGAGAGTTCTGCGGCACCCAGGCTGAGCAGAAGGACGTGCGGCTGCCGAGATACCATTTCTCAAAGAACGATCCTCCGCTGAATGAGAACATCGGCTTCTCGGATAACAATGCCAAGTACTGGTATAATGTCGTTGTTCTGCACATGAAATACAAGCTAGCAGGAAAAGACCGGAGCAAGCAGATAAAGGCTCAGATCTGGAGAAAAGGCGATCTTGCCTACGGCTGTTATTTCAGCCCATTGAATGGCATTGAATGCAAACCGAACGAATGGCTGAGCGAGGGCGGGGTCGTTCAGCTGTATGCGCTTGGCAAGGGAAGCTTCATTAGCCCAGCAACGAATGTTTATTATCCTGGTCAGGTAGTCAATGCGGTTCTTAAGCTCGAGAATCGCTTCGACAAGCAATTCAGCATAAGGCTTGATTATGCCGACGGCAGGCCCTCCAAGGATTTCCTTATCCAGCCCAAAGGCTCCGAAGCCGGGCAGGGAAGAGAGCAGTACTTCAATATCGTCCTTGACAGTGTCTTTAGCCAGGACAGCGGATACACCACTAATACTCCAATCAGGGAGTATCCTGCATTGCCTGCGAGCTTCAGACCGACACACAATAAGCTCAGGCTGAGGCTGTTCAATGCAGAGAAAGCAACTCTCCTTATCACTTATGCCAATGAAATGACCAGTAATGGCCAGCAGAGTTATGAACTAACCAATGCTGGTGATATTGAAGTGAGAGTCGAGTCCAATACACCTATAAACACAAAGACTTTCAAGCTCACTAATGTCCAAAATATGCAATCATCTGTAGCAGGGGCAGACCCTCAGCTTTGGATAAGCTATACTCCAGTGGGATATTCTAATGTGGAGACATATACTCTTACCTTTTCATTGAGGACAGTGCCCTCAGGAAGCGCAGGCTCAAGGACAATCAAGATAGGGGTATATGAAGACACCAACGGAAACAGCCACGGCGATACGCCAATCCTGTACAATGCGAGGGAGCCACAGATTTTCTCATATAGCTACAGCATCCAGCCAAAGAACATCCAAAGTAACATGCTTCCTCTGATTGACCTTGTCGAGCCTGTCGGGCAGTATTTCAACAATGACGGCGACAAGATTCCTATAGGCGTGAACGTATGGAATCCTTACGGTCTGGAAAAGACCAACATTGAGATAGCCGTCAAATCAGTTAATCAGGGCTACGCTTGCACCACCATATTCGATGCAGCACTTGGAGCTTTCTCTACATCAAATGAATGTCTTGAATTCATGGAAGCAAGGTCTTGGAGGAAGGGGCAGTCAGACCACCCGCCGTTCTTCGAGTTCGGTTTGAACCCGACAGCAAAGAGTATGCCTACCGATGCTGGAACCATGTTTGATGTAACAGTTACACCTATTGTTAATCTTGCAAGCCAATTGCAGGACCCAGATACTGGCCAATTTTATTCAGGCAAGGGAGCTGAGGTCCGCGGCAAATCCGTGACAAGACGATTCAGGATAGACCAATCAGGTGAAGGTGCGCTAAGGAAGCAGGACATTCTCATCTGCATGAACAGCGACTGCTCTGATTCCCCATATCAGCCCGGCAGGGACAGCCAGGAAGTTGTAGAAAAATTCAACATGTCCGAGATACCGACCACAAGGGGCGGATAGGCCATTTCTAATCATTAAGACAAAAAAAAGATAGAAATTATGCTACAGGCTCTTTCTTGTAGCCTCTCTTCTGCATATCTCCTCCTTTTATGAAGGTAATATAGTCATTGATGAGCTCATTGTGGTCCCTGGTAAGGGGGTGGTCAGGATGCTTTAGGCCGGCTTTCTCCATCTTTGGGACGACATAATCCGGCAGATGCAGAAGGTCATGCTCATCAGTTAGGCTTCTGTATATTTTTGTATTTAGATAGCTGGTGTAACCCTTTATGCTGCTTTCGGCAAGAGCCTTAAGAAGCTCAATAGACTCCTGCTTTGTTTTTCCTTTGAATTGCCTTATGAAGTCTTCTGAAAAGGGATCTATTGTTCCCCTGTCGGTCTTATGGTAAATAGCGAAAAGCTTTCCTTTCATCTTGAGAATCTGCTCTTTGTCTCCTTTGAGATTCTTCAAGGCATCTTTCTGCTTCGGACTGAGAGCGGATTGCAGGAATGTATCCACATAAGACTCAAGCACTGATTTTATCATTTCATCGTCCTTATCTCCAAATTTGTCCAGCCGGCCCTTTAGGACGGAATCCAATTTTGAATATGCAACTCTGTATGCCCCTGGAAAACCTTTATCATCGCTTGGTTTCCCTTTGACGATATATTCTGCATGCTGTTGAAACATGAGGTCATGTTGTTTGTCAGGATGATGAAACTCTTCAAGTTTTTTCATTCTCTCTTCAAAATCTTTTCCGTGGTATTTGACAATATCATTGACTATATCATCAACAGTCTGGTCTTTTTTTTCTGATGTCATGTTTTCACCTTTTGTTTTTGCTTCGCACCAATGATTATCACATTTTTTAGCACTACAGAGTTGTATGGATATAAATCTTTCGCTTTGACAGAAATGTCGCAGTCCTGTACATGGGAGCACAACAATCTTTATAAATGCCCCAGAGCCCCAGTATTCATGCTTGGCGCACATTGGATATTATCCAATATATATCATCAAGGAGGGAATAATCATGCAAGACGAAAAGAGCCTGCCGCCTGAGGCAAAGGAGAAACTCCAGCAGATAAAGGATCAGCTGGACAAGTTCTCAAAGAAACTCGTCGAGAAATTCGACAAGTATGTGATAGGCGTCTCGCTTCTTCCTCCGCAGAAACCGGAGAATCCTGAAGAAAAGCCTGACCTATCCAAGATAAATGTCCTTGTCTTGATAGACGATTCTGACAGCCAGAACGTGAACAGGCAGGAAGTAAAAGACAAGCTCGAGAAATCAGTTATCAAGATATCTGAGTCAGTGAACAAGGAGCTTGCTCCGCAGGTAGTCATTCTTTCTGAGCTCTGGCAGAGCTGCTACGATGCCAAGTACGAGCTTCTGCAGATGATAGCGATATCAGCGCCTGTATATGACAAGGGCATGCTTGCAGCGATTAAGATTTCCGAGGTACACAAGTCTATGGTACTTAAGAAATTCGAGAGGTACATAGTGAGCTATGTGCTCTCAGGCTCGCTTGTAAGGGGCGAGGCAACAGACCAGTCAGATATTGATGTGATGATAATAATAGACGATACTGATGTCAAGAAGATGACAAGGGCAGAGCTAAAGGACAAGCTCCGCGCCATAATCATCGGTATGGGAATAGAAGCTGGTGAGATGACCTCAATCAGAAACAAGCTCAACATCCAGGTCTATATCCTGACTGATTTCTGGGATTCATTGAGAGAGGCAAATCCCGTGATATTCACTCTGCTTAGAGATGGTGTGCCGTTCTACGACAGGGGGCTTTTCACTCCATGGAAGCAGATGCTCAAGATGGGAAAAATCAAGCCCTCGCAGGAGGCAATAGAGCTTTTCATGAGCTCTGGGGAGCAGATGCTAAAGCGCGTCCAGTTCAAGCTGAATGAGATGGGTATGGAAGACATATATTATGCAATCCTTACTCCAAGCCAGGCGGCATTGATGCTCTATGGGGTAGCTCCGCCTGCTCCAAGGGAGACCGCAAAGCTCATGCGCGAGATTTTCGTGAAGAAGGAGAAGCTTCTTGAAGAAAGTTTTGTCGCAATCCTTGAGAAGAACATACAAGTGAGGAAAGATATAGAGCACGGCACGAAAAAAGAGATTTCTGGAAAAGAGATAGACTTTCTGTTAAGGAATGCAGAGAAGTTCCTAAAAAGAATCAACAATCTGTTCAAGCAGATAGATGGTATTAAGGAGAAGGAATCTGTCCTGCACTTATACGACACTTGCGTGACAGCGATGCGGGATGTTCTAAAGGCAGAGGGCATTGAAAGCGTGCAGGACGACCAACTGGACGAGATATTCGACAAAGAGATTGTGGCAAAGCATCTTGTGCCTGAGAAGTATCACCGGATGATACACAATCTTATGAAGGCAAAGAAGGACTATGACCTTGGAAAGCTCACCAAGCCGGAGATTGAGAAGGCGAAAAAGGAATCAAACGAGCTGATCAAGTTCCTGATAGAGTATGTCCAGAGGAAGAGGGGAAAAGAGATTGAGAAGGCAAAGATTAGGGTCAAGCACGGCGACCGCTATGGTGAGGTGATCCTTCTGGAGAAGACAGCCTTTATAATCCATGATATTGACAACGAGGAAAAGGAGATCAGCCAGGCAGATATAAATGAGAACGGCGGCCTCGGAAAGCTCAAGGAATCAAGCATCGAGGCTCTTGAAAAGGAGCTTGTCACAGCGAAAATCCCTCCGAGGACCTTTATCAAGCAGAAGATATTCGAGGACCTGAAAGGCATATTTGGAAAGGATGTCGAGATACTGGTGGGTTACTGATTTAGCATGGAATAGGCCTTGTCAACAAATCCCCTGGGGTTTGCGAGCATATATGCAGGAAGCGCGTCCAGGCAGTCCGGCTTCTCCTTGCCAGATTTTTCAAGCGATTTCTGGATATCTTTAAGGTCAGTGCAATCCCTGCCATAGGCATCCATAGTGCTTTTCAGGGCTTTAAGGAACTTTGCAGGAGGGCAGTATCCAAATAGGACCCAAGGATTATCCATAAGGTGCTTGTCAATGCCGTTATTGAAAAATTCATTTGATGCCGCCTCATAGCCTATATCCCTTCCACGCCAGTAGCTGCGGGCTCGCTTCAAATCCTGAATATGCCCTTTAAGGATAAGAGTATAATGGGCAATCCCTAATATAATGTCCTTTTCCTTCTCCATCTGAAAAGGAATAGCATTAGCCACTGTTTCCATTATCTCAGAATAAGACCTGTCCTGATAGTTGGCGTCGAATAGTCTTACGTGGTCTTGCCATGCTTCTTTGGCAGGCAGGCGGGACGGAATCTTGAGCCCTTTCTGTTTTCTTTTATCTTCTCTCCTGCTTAGGAAATCGATTGGTGCTTTCCTGATTGATGGATTGTTGCTTTCAATCTCGCTTTCAAGCCCGCCGGACTGTTTTGGAAACTCTATTGTATTAGTTCCTGCAAGTGTCATATTTAGTATGATAATATAACATAGGATACTAATATACTTTTCTATTAAATACCGCCACTAGGAGTGGTGAAAGCAAATTAGGATTATAGCATAAATAACTTTATTGCTCATGGTTTCAGGGTGCTGTAGAATATCTATTAATGCACAGGGGCAGTTCTACAAATTCTATTCGCCTGAAGCTTTTGAAAACATTTATAAATTAAAAGCCCCATGGTTCTACCATGCGATTATATGACATTATCGTCGTTGGCGCAGGACCTGCCGGTCTCACTGCTGCGTGCAATGCCTCGCACAGAGGCTTGAAGACTCTGCTTCTTGAGGCCGAGAATACTGCTGGCGGCCAGCCCATGCACCTCTATCCAGATAAGCGTATTCTTGACCATCCAGGGTTTCCGCATGGCATCTCAGGAAAAGCTCTTTCAGCAAGGCTTTATGAGCAGGCATTACACTCCGGAGCCATTATAAAGCTTCATGAGCCCGTGCTGAAGCTGAGTCTAAAAGGAAAAATCAAGTCTGTGCAGACAGGAAAGGCGGTGTACAGGTCCAGGAAGGTCATTCTCGCTACAGGCCTGCATAATATTCCAAAGAAGCTACCTGTTCTAAAAGATGCTCCAAAGCAGAAGGTACACTATACATTCAGGGACCCAAAGAGGTTTAAAGACCAAAAAGTCCTTATTATCGGCGGCGGTGATACCGCTTTTGAGCGGGCTGAAATGATAGCAAGGTATGCATCCTCAGTGGATGTGGCGGTGCGCGAAGATGTCCCAAAGGCAAAACATGACCTTGTGCTGTCCGCAGAGCGATTGGGTGTGCGCGTGCACTACAGGACTGAGCTCCTCTCTTTCATTGGCAGGCAGGCAGTCCTAAGGAAAGGCAGAAACAGGCATGTTATTAATATAGACCATATTGTAGTTAGCATAGGTTTCGTGACCACTTTGCGGATGCTCGAAGAGGCGGGGCTTGAAAAGGACGAGCTTGGCATGATAAAGGTCAATGACAGTATGGAGACATCCATCCCGGGAGTATTTGCCGCAGGCGATTTGACAGGCAGGGTGAAGCTTATTGCAGTAGCTTGCAGTGAAGGCATAATTGCGGCCATAAACACCTTCAATAGCATAAAGGAGCCTTACTGGCTTGAGGATGGAAGGCTATGCAGATCCAAGGGACATGCGAAAAGGGCGCGGATAAAGCGGGGGTCATACAAGTTAAATCTTTGACAATGTCAGAAAAAGAGGGGGATAAGACATTATTGTTACTATTCTTTTTATTATCAGCACTATTTATGACTTCTGCTCCGGCAGCTGCTTTATACTCAACTGACTTCAATCTTAATGATCTCAAGGTCTACGCTGTCGGTGAAGGCATACTCGCGCCCTTGAACCAATGGTATTTCGAGGTCATAAACGACCAGCAGACCTGCGCCACAAGCAGTTTTAATAGCGGTGAGTCTGAAAATGAGGCTAATTGCAAGTGCAGGATGCGTGGCGATACCTGCCTGGACATTTTCGTAAGCTCGAGGGCTGAGAAGTATTCAGGCATAGGCGCAGGCTCATCGTGGCCAGATGAATGCATTGACAACTATACCTTAAAAGAGCATTTCGCAAACGGCAAATTCATTGACTCTATATACTATGTCATAATTGAATGCCCCCCCGGGTTCCTCTGCAGGAATGGGGCTTGCGTAAGCCGGCTGAACATCTCAATAGGAGCAAGCAAGAATGTAGTCTTCGCAGACAACGGCACCATACTCTCTGCTGAGATTCTGACGGTAAACGGACAGGTTCTGCGTGATGTCGTTAATCTTGATCTCGGTGACATGGTCTACAACGCGACTTCATTTATCTATCTTGATCAGGAGTACAGGGATGCAGTAAACATCGCCATGAATAATTCTCTCATTTTCGCTGACAGCCTGAATTTCTCTGGTTATGGCATAAAGAACATATCTGGTCTTTCTATTTATGGCACAGGATATGTGTCTGAGATTTTGCATGAAAAGATTATTGAAGATAGCATTTGGCAACAGTTTGGCATTCTGATGTCAGGCATCGGGAATGATGGAGTCATTGTCCATAATCCAACGAACAGGGCGGCAGGCTTCCTTATCGAGAATCCTTATGATGGCCTAATGGTTGAAGTCAAGCTCGGCGCGGGCGAATCCCTGCTTTTCTGGGATGATAACGGCAACATGACAATCAGGGGTAGTATCAACATCAAGATACTGGCAGGTCCTGAATCCAGTTTTTCCCTGAAAGGCAATAACGGCGCTGTAAATATGTACAGAAAAGGAGCGCTCATGCACTACGAGCTAAGGGATGTGGCTGCTTACTTTGAGTCGCGTTTCTACAAGGAAATCTTTCAGACAAAGCTAATCTCATATGCTGAGCTCAGTTACCAGCTGGGCTTTGTCTGCATCGCTATGTCAAGGGAATCCAGTTATAGGTATCTTGACTTAAGGAAGCAGGAGAGCTCATTTGGATTAGATAATATGTATGAACAAAAATACAGGCTCTGCCTTGCCAAGAAGACCGGAGCAGCATTCCAAGACTATGATGCCTTGATTGACTTCATTAATCATAATGCTTCCATGCAGAGGGCAATCACCTACCTCAGGCCTAGGGACGGGTTCCAACCTGTTTATGAAAGCGGCTCAAAAAGGCAGGCAATGCTTAGGCTTGACAGTGATAATTACCTTGCTGATCTCCTGCTTTTGGGCACTGGCTATGCCGGCATCAGCTCATCATATTTCGGGATTGCGATTGGCGGTAGTAAGCTTCTGAGGATTTATGACAGCCAGAAAAGCCCTGCGATAAGGTCTATAAAGTCAGAAGGCATGGATTTCCAGATATCCGAACAGGTTTTAAGGCTTTCATCAAGGGCAGAGTTGACAGCTTTTGGCCCACTTACATCAGCACAGAAACGATTTGAGGAGGAGCTGAAATGAAAAAAGGGCAGCTTACTGTCTTCATGATCGCCGGGATTCTGCTGCTTATGATACTGGGGATTTCGCTTTTGCTTATGACAAAGATAGCCAGCCAATCTTCCCGTCAAGACACAGACATAAATGATTACGTCGTGTCCTGCCTGAAATTAACAGCAGACGAAGGACTTGACAGGCTCGGAAGGAACGGAGGCCTTATCGCTCCGCAAGGCAGATATGAGAATCAGACGTTCGGACGCGCCTACTACTGGATAAAAAACAGGGGTGCCACGTATCCTTCAATTGAAGATGGCATGCTGGGGCTTGCCGGGTACGTACAGGATAATATTGTGTCTTGCCTTGACAACTTCTCTGGTTCAATTAATATCGGAGAGCCAAGTGTTCGCTGCCAGGCGACTGCCAAGTCTGTTGTCGTGAGAATGAAACTGCCTGTCTCGATTGTTACAGATGAGAGCGCAGTGAAGCGAAGCGATTTTGAGGTGATTCTCCCTGTTATGTATGCGAAAGCCCACTCTCTCGGTGAAGAGATTGTAAGTTCCAGGATTAGGCATCCGCTTGACTTTGATCTTGATGTCCTTTCTTCAGCAGAACTGCCTGTGCATATCCTTACGTATAAAGAACACCATGTGATTGTTATAACAGATAAGAACTCAAGGGTTGATTCCCGTGCCTTCAGGCTGATATTTGCAATCGAAAGGCAAAAAGATTAAATATGCTTTTTACTGCCGCGGATGGATGTCACAAGGCACTGTTGTGTATGAACAGGGAGGCAAGCTATGTGTCACCAGACTCATAACGTTCAAATGCAACAACAATTGCCTCTGCTGCATATCTCCTTATGAATCACGGCATAAGAAAGAATATTCGTGGAAAGAGCTTTTGGGGATCCTAAAGCATTTTCCTACTGACAGCGCCACTATAGACATAAACGGAGGTGAGCCGACTTGCACACCTCTTCTTAAGAGAACAATTGCTTTCCTAAAAAAAAATCACCCGAAGGCGCAGATAAGCATCCTTACTAATGGCAGGGCATTTTCTTACAAGTCTTATTTTACATCTCTTGACATTCCAAGCAACGTGAGGTTCCTGATTGGACTTTATGGTCATAATGCAAGGCTGCACGACACCATGACGCGGGCATGTGGCAGCTTTAGGCAGACTTTACAGGGAATAGCCAATCTGCTTGAAGAGAAACAAAGTGTGGAAATAAGAGTAATTGTCACAAAAAGAAATTTCAGGTATATTCCAGCCATTGCGCAGTTCATGCGTAAGAGATTTCCTGACGCAAGGCATGTCATAATCAGCGCAAAGTACACCGGTGAGGCTTTCAGGAACAGGCGCTTCCTTTTCGTTAAGATAAGTGACGTCGTTCCATATCTTGTCAAGGCATTTGATTCCCAAAAGAGTCTGATGCTCTACCATTTCCCTTTATGCGTGCTGCCAAAAAGATTATGGAAGGGTGTGCCTGGCATGACTGTGCCTTCAAGGGATGTCTCATTTGCTCCGCAATGCAGCGGCTGCAGAGTAAGGGACAGATGTCCCGGATTATGGAAGAGCTATGCAAAGATTGCAGGGTTCGGTGAGCTTAAGCCCATCACAGGCAAAAAGCCCTGAGTGAAAGCCTTCACTGGCAGGAGACTTCACTGGCAGGAGATAAGATGAAAAAAATGGTAAAGACGAAGAGGTAATAAAGATCAGGAAAGCCGTAATAATCACAGGATATTCATGCAACAACAATTGCATCTTCTGCTATGATAGCGAGAAGAGACGTGTCTATCCTGACCTAAAAACACAGCAGGTCAAGGAAAGAATCCTTAGAGCAAGGCAGAGAGGATGCGATTACCTGGATTTCATCGGAGGTGAATTTACAATAAGAAAAGACGCCCCGATGCTTGTCGCTTATGCCAAACGCCTCGGGTTTGCCACAGTCTCAATCACCACCAACGGCAGATTGTTCTCAAACAGGGAAAAACTTTTGCTTTTTAAAAGAAACGGGCTTGATTCCATAATATTCAGTATCCATGGCCATAATTCAAGGCTTCACGACAAACAGACACGCGTAAAAGGCAGTTTTGCCCAGCTTTTGAAGGCAATAGCTAACGCAAAATCCCTTGGATTCAAGTTCAATGCCAATGTTACCATCTCAAAGCTGAATCTTGCCAGTTTGCCGAAAATCGCCAGGTTTATTAGGCGGCTTGGCTGTACAAATGCCGAATTCATCTTTGTTGATCCTTCCACAGGGGGAGCAAGAGAGCATTTTGACAGGCTCGTTCCAAGGCTGAAGACTGCAAGCAGGTATATCCTGGAGGCGCTGGATATAGGTCGAAAGCTTCCCCACTGGCATGTCCGATATCTTCCATTATGCTATATATCATCGCATCTCTCCCAGATTAGCGAGCTTTCAGCCAGTTTCAGCAGTGAAGAGCACCAGGGTCCTGAATTCACTAACCTCAGAGTCGCAGAGGGAAGGAGGCTTGTAGGCAGGACTAAGGCTTCTCAATGCCGTTTTTGCTTTTATGACGATGTGTGTGAGGGAATCTGGGTTGAATATGCAGCCCGAAGAGGGCTTCAGGAGATTAGGCCAATCAGAACAGAAAAGAAGCTTCCCCTAAATACCAAGGTGACGATGACTCCAATAAACAGGAAAAAAGCAAAAGGCAATCTGGCATCCTTTGAGAGCCTGGACAGGAAGACAAAGGCAAATACAAGGATTGCTGAGCCAACAAGCCCAAGCATGAAATCAAATGTATATATGCTGTAATCAAAAGCCAATCTGAGAACCGCTATAAGCAGGAGGTGTCTTTGTTTTATCCATCTCCCAATAGCAACATAAAATAAAGCTGCTAAAATTGCCCAACCAATCGGAAGAACTGGACCAATTATTGCGAATATCCATGTTATAAAGAATAGCGCTATGACAGCGGTGGGCATTATCCTTATAGTATCATGAATGGCTTTCTTCTTATCCTTCCAGCCTGAGAATGCTATGTTCTTGAGGGAGAAGAATGCGAACAGGGGGATGAAAGTGTTCACAAGTATGACAACCGAAGGGAAATGTTCAATGTGGCCATGTTGGTATGTTCCTAAGGGTATTAGGAGTGCATACGCTAAAAAGAGCTTTGCGTCACCAGCTTTCCAGAGATCTGAAGCCCATAGAAGAACTCCTGCGGCGAGTGCTGCAGCTGCATTTATGGCAAACCTAAATCCCGCATCACCTATGATAATGTGAGCAATTATCGCATATAATATCGCAAATGCGACCCATCTGTTGCTTATCCTGCCGCGTCTTAGGTCCTCAATGCCAGTGGCGATGCCAAGAATGGCAATCATGGGGAGCAGCAGTATTGGACTTAAGCTATCCGCACTGACCATTCTCCACCCTTAATTTCAGCCGTAATCATTGCTTTAGACATGTTGTTAACCTACTGGTTTTGCATCACCTAATGCAAAAACCAAAATGCAGTAGTCAATGAGAAAGCATACTCAGTCAGGAGGCATATATAATATTTTGGATAGCATATACAATATTTTGTATAAATAGTATTCTGGATAAATAGTATTCTGGATAATTAGGCGCATTGGAATAATGCTGTGGCATATAATGCTATGGAGGGGCAATCAATGCCATGGGGAGCTCTTATGTCTTTTTGCACAGATGAACCTGTTGCACCTATTTCGGCTATGTCCCAAATATCCAATAGAATCTGAATGGAATTAACCTCTTTTGGAGGTTGTATGCCACAATATGCCATGCAAATTCCCTTTTTTTCATATAATGCAGCCTTGATCTGAGTGAGAATATCCTTGATTTGAGGCTCCTTATCACAGATTCAACAATACTTCTCATGCCTTTCATCTCATGGCCTTCCTTACATCTTCTTCGGTTCACTCCTTTTGGCCTTGGCACATTGAAATCTCTGATAGGGGCGAACATGAGATTTCCATTTTT
>Ga0101944_10002765_pt1 | contig 27022 bp, 20 predicted proteins | sample DewCreD2012metaG_FD_75245 | JGI IMG/M metagenome (GOLD analysis project Ga0101944, IMG submission 75245) | Hot spring sediment bacterial and archeal communities from British Columbia, Canada, to study Microbial Dark Matter (Phase II) - Dewar... ... | reverse complement strand
GTGATCGCCGCGGTCAATGTCGTCTTGCCATGGTCAATATGCCCCATGGTCCCTACGTTCAGATGCGGTTTCGTTCGCTCAAATTTTTGCTTCGCCATGTTTTTTCTCCTTGGCTCCTCTCTTAAATAACTAGAAGGGTCCTGGGAAAACCGGCATCAAGAGCCCTCAATGGGATTTGAACCCATGACCCCGCCCTTACCAAGGGCGTGCTCTACCTACTGAGCTATGAGGGCTTGCCGTTCTCCAGAAACTCCCCTGAAGTTTGGGGATTTTCGGTCAGACGACCAGTGGGCAGTGAAGGATTCGAACCTCCGAAGGCGTTCGCCAGCTGATTTACAGTCAGCCCCCTTTGGCCACTTGGGTAACTGCCCATGCCCCGAGCCGTTGCCGGCTCGCAAGTGAGGTCATCTATTTCAGATCAGCCTCACTCGCCAGCCCGCAACCTGAGCCGACGACGGGAATCGAACCCGTAACCTACCACTTACAAGGCGGTTGCTCTGCCGATTGAGCTACGTCGGCCTGAATTGTTAAGGGTCATAATAGCGCGCTAGATTATATCAGAGGGTTTGTGTGAAGGCAAGGTTTACGCCCGTTATTTAACCTTTTTCCTCTCCCAAAAAAGCCCCTTGCTGCCTCATTTACCCGCTTGTGTGTTGAATCTTATCACAATATTGAAGATGATATGGCTTTCTCAAAGCTCCTTGACAATCCTAAAACTTTGTATCGAAACTGGAATTGTGGCGAAACAAACCCCCACCGACCTCCCCCAATATCGCTTTCGCGATATTGGGGGAGGCGCAGGAGGGGGCAAAATTGCTCGATTTGACGTATCAGTGGATTATTCCGAATAGACATCGGTCAGCGCCGGCCGGCTACTGTTTGACCGTTCTCGACTTTGAGAAAGCCATGTTGAAGATGATTGCCGACCTCTACCTTTTGCCGGTTTCCATGTATAATCAAGGCAGTATAAATGGAGGCTGCATGGAAATTACCTGGTACGGGCATTCCTGTTTTCGAATCACCGAACGCAATTTAGCCAGTGTGGTGACCGATCCCTACGATCACCGCGCGGTGGGTCACGATCCGCTTAAACTCAAAGCGGACATCGTCACCGTCAGCCACGCGGCACCCGGTCACAATTATCTGAACGGCGTCAAGGGCGAGCCTTTCATCATCAGCGGGCCGGGTGAATTTGAAATTGGGGGAGTGTTCATTACCGGTGTGCAAACCAACGGACATACCAAAAAGACAACGGATGAACCGCGCAATACGCTGTATCTGATTGACTACAACGGCATCAATGTGCTGCATTTGGGGGCTATCAACCGTGTCCCCACCCAGACTGAGGTGGAAACATTGGGTCCGGTACACATCGTACTGGTGCCGGTTGGCGGCGGCAGCGGTTTAAATGCCGCCAAGGCTGCCGAAATCATCAGCCTGCTTGAGCCCAACCTGGTGATTCCCATGCACTACGCTACCCCGCAATCCACCATAAAACTGGAGCCGTTGAGCAAGTTCCTGAAAGAAATGGGGCTGACGGCGGTAACCACCCAACCTTCTCTTAAAGTGGCTTCGGTGAACTCACTGCCGGAGGAAACCCAGGTGATTGTGCTTGATCCGGTTGGCAATTGAGGAGTAAACTGTGGCTGTCAAATTGATCATGTCGTGGGATATTGCCCCCGAACGCGAACAGGAATACTTTGAATTCGTGGTACGCGAGTTTATCCCCGGCGTTCAACGCCTGGGGTTCGAACTGAGCGATGCGTGGGCAACGGTTTACGGCTCACAGCCGCAAATTCTGGTTGGCGCGGTCGTACCTTCCCCCGCACAGGCGCGCCAAATCCTCAATTCCGCCGAGTGGAAAAGCCTCAACAATCAGCTGCAGGATTATGTCCGCAATTACCGGTACAAAATCGTCGAAGCCCGCAGCGGATTCCAGTTCTGAATTTGCCGGGCGGCTGCTCGACTGGTACCGGCAAAACCGCCGCAGCCTGCCCTGGCGCCAAACCCGCAACCCCTATGCCGTGTGGGTCTCGGAAATCATGCTCCAACAGACTCGTGTGGAAACGGTCATCCCCTATTACCAGCGCTGGATGGAGCAGTTTCCCACCCTGCAGCATCTGGCACAGGCCGATGAGCAGCATGTCCTCAAGGCGTGGGAAGGGCTGGGCTACTACAGCCGCGCGCGCAGCCTGCATCGCGCCGCCCGGCTGGTCGTCGAAAAACACAACGGTCAAATTCCCTCCGAGATTGAAAAGCTCATTCGTCTGCCCGGTGTAGGGCGGTATACCGCCGCCGCCATCGCTTCGATTGCCTTTGGGCAGGATGAACCGGCTCTCGACGGCAATCTGCGGCGGGTCATCGCCCGGCTTTTCAACGTCAGCCTGCCGGCCCGCTCGCCGCAGGGAGAAGCCCGCTTTATGGAATTGTTACATTCCCATTTGCCGGCCGGCAAAGCCGGAGATTTCAATCAGGCGTTGATGGATTTGGGGGCGTTAATCTGCACACCGCGCAAACCGCAGTGTGACCGCTGTCCGCTGGTAGATGGGTGTCAGGCAAATGCGCTCGGCGTTCAGGAAGAACGGCCTGTCCAGTCACCCCGTGCCGCCACACCTCATTACACCGTTACCGCTGCCGTCATCATGCGCGCCGGCAAAGTCCTGCTCACCCGCCGGCCTGCCAACGGTTTGCTGGGCGGTTTATGGGAATTCCCCGGCGGCAAACAAGAAGAAGGTGAAACCCTGCCGGAATGTTTGCAGCGCGAAATTCGGGAGGAATTGGGGGTCGAAATCGAAGTGGGCGAGATGCTGGGAATTTACCGCCATGCCTACACCCACTTCAAAGTGAAACTGCACGCTTTTTTTGCACGCTTTTGCAGGGGGAACCGCAGCCGCATCAGGCCGACGACCTGACCTGGGCTGCACTGAGCGAGTTGCCGCGCTTTGCCATGGGTAAAATTGACCGTCAAATCGCCGCCGACCTGCTGAAGATGGATCGCTCCCTCTTTCCGCTGGGGTGATTCACACTTCTCCCCCGCTGCCTTTCTCCGTTTACCCCTTCTACTCTGTTATAATTCACTTGATTTACAAAATTAGTCAATTATACGGAGAACAACCTCATGCAAACCAAACCAATTCTGCCCTGGGCGCTGGTGATTGTGCTCGGTCTGGCACTGATCGTGATGCTGGTACAGCAAAATCAACCCGCGGCAGTTTCGCAAAATCAGACTGAAACGGCCTCTCTCCCAGCCGACATTACCGCTTCTCCTGCCGCCGAAACACCCGCCTCCAGCCCAAGTGCAACTCCCAGCGATGAACCAACAACCACCGCTAAACCGGCTGACCCGATCACCCCGGAGGTTTCTCCATCTCCACCAGAACCCACCTCAACCGCGCCTGCGCCAACTACCGCAGCCGTCACCGGTTTTCAGCCGCTGGCGACCCCGCCCATCCCCGTAAATATCATTGACCACCGCGCCGTAGCATTGTTTGACCAGATCCCGCCCGAGTTTTTGCAGGAAGCCGAGAAAATCCGCATGGTGTTCTTCGACCGCAGTGTGGGCTGGAACATCAGCAGCGGGTTGGATTGTCTGGCTGCCCCCTCGTGGGCAGCCAGCCCCTCGCACTGCCGGCGCTACTTTACCAGTCAGGTGGTCTGCGCCCCCGACCCCAACTCCAATCAGGTCAAGACTTACACCGGCAGAGATGCGGCCATTCCCGCCGCCATCCGCTTTCCGGGTGGGCACGACCGCAGCAACATCGAATTCGTCCTCAGCGAAGGCGCCTACTGGTTTGAAGAATTGCAGTACTTCCTCAACCAGGTGCCGCAATACGCCGACCGCCAGATTATCACCTACGGGCACAATTACCTGCAGGTGACCAGCGCTTCCGACATCGCCGATGTGTACTTTGATCCCAATTACGACGGCCCCAACCTGTATGATCTGGTTGGGCTGGAAGCGCAATATCCCGATAAAACCTTCGTGTACTGGACCACTTCACTGGCGCGCAACATCGGCACGGATGTTTCGCGCCGTTTCAACGAACAGATGCGCGATTGGGCAAGAACGAACAACCGCATTCTCTACGATCTGGCCGACATCCTCAGTCATACGCCCGAGGGTGAGGCCTGCCTGAGCGACAGCGGCAACCCGGTCATCTGCTGTGCGTACACCACCGAAAGCGAAGGCGGGCATTTGGGGGCGGTTTCGGCTGGCAAATTACAGGCTGCCAAAGCCATGTGGGTGATGCTGGCGCAGTTAGCCGGCTGGCAGCCCAACACACCCTGAACTTTTCAGCGTCATTACAAAAGCCCAACAAAATTGAAAACCGCCGATTCAGGCGGTTTTTTCTGCTACAATGGAGCATGTCAAAATTATTTACTACATGGAGAACAATTGTCAATGAAAATCAACCGTCTTGCGCCTTGGGGGATGGCGCTCATCCTTCTGGCAACAGCGGTTTTTCCGCTCAATGTATTGGCTCAAACCCAGCCGCCGGACGAAATTACACCACAAGACACTTCTTATACCGTGTTTCTGCCCATGGTGCGGCGCAGCAGCACAACCACCACACCCACCCCCACCCCGCGCCCGACCATCATCCCCAACCCGCAATTGGGCAACATCATTGACCACACCAGCCCGCCGCTCTACGACCAGATTCCACCTGAATACCTGCGGGCGGCCGAACAAATCCGCTTTTATTACTTTGACCGCAGCGTCGGTCAGAACATCAGCGAAGGGTTGGATTGTCTGGCCAGCTCAAGCTGGGCCAGCAGCCCCTCATCTTGCCGGCGTTACTATACCGATTCAAGCCTGACCGATTTCAAGGTGTACACCACCAATGACCGCAACATACCGGCCGTCATCCTCTTCCCCGGCGGCAACGATCGGTCAAATATTCGTTTCGAGTTCTACATGGCCGATTACTGGTACAGTGACGTACAAAACTTTGTTACCCGTTACCCATCTCTTGCAAGTCAATGGGACATCATCTCCCTGAAGCATAATTACCTGCATGTTGGCGAAGATTCCAGCATTGCCCGCGATTACTTCAACCCCAATTACAACGGCTACAACATCTATGACATTCTGGAGTTGGAAGCCCGCTATCCCAATAAAACCTTTGTGTACTGGACATCCTCGCTGGCACGCAATGCGGGAACTTCGGTGTCCGAATCCTTCAACAACCAGATGCGCCAGTGGGCGCGCGATAATAACAAAATCCTGCTGGATATTGCCGACATCCTCAGCCACACGCCCGACGGGCAGGAATGCCGCAACAGTCAAGGTTATGCCATAATCTGCCGCGAATACACCACCGAATCGTCCGGCGGGCATCTCGGCTCGGTCTCTGCTGGCAAGCTGCAGGTGGCCAAAGCCATCTGGATTCTGCTGGCGCAGCTGGCCGGCTGGCAGGGCCCGTGATCGCTGCACCTTAACTTCCTTCCACAAGCCTTCCCTGCTGCCCGCACCAAAAACACCCGGCAGCAGGGATTTTTGTTTGATTCGCCACGGTAAATTTGTGGTATATTTAGGACAACTTCCGCCCTCAACACGGCCTGCGCTCGTTGACCCCCCGCCCATTTGCCTGACGCTTTTCAGCCACCTGCTGCCGGTGCGGGTTTTTGATTTTTACCCCCAACCAATGGAAGCCGAAACACCCCTTTCCCTCCAACCCCTGACGACCGAAATTCAACGCCTCCATCAGCAGGCCTTGGACTTACTGGATGCCGACCCTGCGCACGGGTTGAAGCTGCTTCAGCAAGCCTTTCAACTGGCAGAAAATCACCTTCAGCAGGACGACGAGCATCTTCAGGCCGAACTGGCTGCCTGCACCATCACCCGCGGGCGGCTTAACCTCAAAAACGCTGCCTACACCGCGGCGCTGACCGATTTTCAAACCGCCATGCAGCAATTCGAGCGGCTGGGCAAAAACCGCGAAAAGGCGCTTGCCCGTTCCTATTACGGCATCGCTTACGCCCACATGGGGGAATTTGCCGACGCACTCGAACACCTGTTTCAGGCCTTGAAAGAGGTGCAGGAACTGGGAGATCAACTGCTGACGGCCGAGATTACCAACGACATCTGCTACACCTACGTGCTGCTGGGTCAACCCGAACTGGCCATCCCTCACCTGCATCAGGCCGTGCAAACGCTGCGCGAACTGAACGAACCCATGCGCCTTTCGTGGGCGCTGGACAGTCTGGCGATGGCTTATCTGCACACCGGCCAACCGCGCCGCGCAATGGAATACGAAACCGAAGCCATTCAGATTGCTGAAGCCATTCAGACCTGGCAGGATCAGGCGGTTTATCTCAACAACATCGGTGAAATTTATCTTGCCATGGGAGATGATAGCGCCGCCATTTCGGCCTACCAGCGCGCGCTGAACGTGGCCCGCCAGTACAATCTGACTGCAGAAATTGCCATCACCCTGCTCAACCTGGGCAAACTGCACACCGAACGCGGTCATTACGAGGCCGCCGAAAAAGACTTGAACGAAGCCCTGCAGCTGGCACAGCAAACCCGCCGCCAGCAGCAGGTGATGGAAGCCTATCATGCACTGGCGAATCTGTACGAAAAAAGCGGTAAAACCGCTGCTGCGCTGGAAATGTACAAGAAATACCATGCCGTCTTTCAAGCCGTTTATGATCAGGAAGCCGACCGGCGCATCAAGCATTTGCAGGTACTCCACCAGTTGGAAACCCTGCGCCGCGAAACGGAGGCTTTCCAGAAAAAAGCGTTGGAATTACAGCGCAAAGTAGAAGAACAGCAGCGCACACAGGTCAAACTGGAAAAACTGGCACGCACCGATTCGCTCACCCAAAGCCTGAACCGCCGTGCCCTGTTCGATACCGGTCAGGCCGCCTTTCAGGAAGCCCGCAAAACCGGCCAGCCTTTGACTATCATCATGTTCGATCTGGATAATTTCAAGGAAATCAACGACCAGTACGGGCATCTGGTTGGCGATCAGGTGTTGACCATCCTGGTCGAGCGCATCCGCCACCGCCTGCGCAGCAGTGATACCCTGGCGCGTTACGGCGGCGAGGAATTTACCATCATCATGCCGGGCATCTCACTCGAACAGGGCCTGCGCATGGCCGAACGGGTACGCGGTGCGGTGGCCGAATCACCCATCCGCATTGGTGGCAATCGTTTGAATGTCACCATCAGTCTCGGCGTGGCAACCGCCAGCCCGCCTCACTTTCCCCATACATTCAAGGAACTGTTGCGCCGGGCCGATCAGGCCCTGTATGCTGCCAAAAACAGCGGGCGCAACTGCGTAAAAGCCTTTGAAGGCTGACCCCCGTCCTAACGGGTCAATTTTCGGTAGGTGATGCGGTGCGGCTGGTCGGCGGCAATTCCCAGCCGGGCGCGGCGGTCGGCTTCATACTGGGTGTAGTTGCCATCGTAAAACACCACCCGGCTGTCGCCTTCAAACGCCAGAATGTGCGTGGCAATCCGATCGAGAAACCAGCGGTCATGGCTGACCACCAGCGCACAACCGCCAAAGTTTAGCAGCGCTTCTTCCAGCGCCCGCAGGGTGTTGACATCCAGATCGTTGGTCGGCTCATCCAGCAGCAGCACATTAGCACCCTGCTTGAGCATTCGCGCCAGGTGAACGCGGTTGCGTTCGCCACCCGAAAGCATACCCACTTTTTTCTGCTGATCTGCACCGGTAAAGTTAAACCGCGCCACATAAGCGCGCGAGTTCACCTCGCGTTCACCCAGACGGATGGTATCTTCCCCATCGCAGATCATCTCCCACACCGTTCGCTGCGGATCGAGCACATCCCGCGATTGATCCACATACGCCATTTGTACCGTTTCGCCGATGCGTAAAGTACCCGAATCGGGTTTTTCCTGGCCGGTGATCATGCGCAGCAGGGTGGTCTTACCGGCTCCATTCGCACCAATAATGCCAATGATACCGCCCGGCGGCAGGGAAAAGCTCATATCCTCGATCAGCAAACGGTCGCCATAGCCTTTGTAAACATGCTCTGCCTCAATTACCAGATTGCCCAGCCGCGGGCCGGGCGGGAGGTAAATCTCCAATTCTCTGGCGGCTTTTTCATTTTCCTGACTGAGCAGCCGCTCATAAGCCTGAATACGCGCCTTGGATTTGGCATGCCGGGCGCGCGGCGCCATGCGGATCCATTCCAGTTCGCGTTCCAGTGTGCGGAGCCGTTCACTTTCCTGCTTTTCTTCCGTCATCAGGCGCGCTTTTTTCTGTTCCAGCCAGCCGGAGTAATTCCCCTTGTAGGGAATGCCCCGCCCGCGATCCAATTCCAAAATCCAGCCGGCGACATTATCCAGAAAATAGCGGTCATGGGTGACGGCAATCACCGTGCCGGGGTATTCCTGTAAATGGCGTTCCAGCCATGCCACCGTTTCGGCATCCAGGTGATTGGTCGGTTCATCCAGCAGCAGGATATCGGGTTTTTGCAGCAGCAGCCTGCAAAGCGCCACCCGGCGGCGTTCTCCACCGGAAAGCAGTTTAACCGGGGTATCACCGGGCGGGCAGCGCAGGGCATCCATTGCCATTTCCAGGCGTGCATCCATGTCCCACGCCCCCAGGTGATCAATTTTTTCCTGCACTTCGCCCTGTTTTTCGATCAGCGCGCTCATTTCTTCATCCGTCAACGGTTCCGCAAAGCGTTCGCTGATCCGGTTGAATTCCTCCAACAGCTGCATGGCTTCCTGCACGCCTTCGGCAACAATTTCACGCACGGTCTTTTCCTCATTTAATTGCGGTTCCTGCTCCAGCAGACCCACCGTGTAACCCGGCGCAAGTACGGTTTCGCCGTTGAAGTCCTTTTCCACCCCCGCCAGAATGCGCAGCAGGGTGCTCTTTCCGGAGCCGTTCAAGCCAATGACTCCAATTTTGGCGCCATAAAAATACGAAAGATAAATATCCTGCAAAACCGGTTTCCGGTCGTAATACTTGCTGACGCCGATCATCGAGTAAATAATTTTGTTGGGTTCGTTTGTCATGGCAGCCTCTCTGTAGTTGATTTTACCTTAACCGCGCGCTTCCCATACTGATGACACAACTTCCCCGGATGGTCTGCGTATACACTCTTAAGGTCTGTTCGGAAAAGCCATTCAAATGGCTTTTTGAAAGCTGTGATTGCGCGCAAGCGCCGCAACCGTCCGCATGACCCACACACCTTCCCCTACCCCAAATTGCCAGGCGATGTGAGGGATCTGGAATGGACTTTTTTCGCCGCTTGCGGGCGTCTTTCTACAAGCAATCTGACGTTAACCACGATCATTAAATCTGGATTACAATCAAGCCGTCATGGATGCAAAATCACTTTCGATGCTGGAATTTCCCAAAGTGCTGGAACGGCTGGCCGGTTATGCCGATTTTTCCGCTTCTGCCGAGCTGGCCCGCAGTCTGCGGCCCACCGCCGATTTGCAGGAAGCTCTGGCCCGCCAGGCCACCACCAGTGAAGCCCGCCGTCTGTTAAGCGTGAAATCGGAAGTCGGCATTGGTGGAGCGCGGGATGTGCGCCCGCTGGCCGAACGCGCCGCGCGCAGCGGTGTGCTGCTGCCCACCGAACTGCTGGAAATCAAATCCACCCTGATCGCTGCCCGCGAATTGTTTCGCACACTGGAAAACAAGCAGACGGAATACCCGCATCTGGCAGCCATTGCCCAGCCATTGGCACCGCCGCCCGGGCTGATCGAAGCCATCTCGCGCACCATCTCCGAACGCGGCGAAGTTCTGGACAGCGCCTCGCCCAAACTGGCTTCTCTGCGCGCCGAAATCAAGGTGGCTCATGAGCGGCTGCTTTCCCGCCTGCAAAAAATGCTGCAGGACCCCAAAAATGCCCCCCACCTGCAGGAAGCCATCATCACCCTGCGGAATGGGCGCTATGTCATCCCCCTGCGGGCCGAATCGCGCGGGCGTATCCGCGCCATCGTCCACGATCAGTCATCCTCAGGCGCCACCCTATTCGTCGAACCGCTGGCGGTTGTGGAACTCAACAACGCCTGGCACGAACTGCAGCTGGCAGAAAGGGATGAGGAACGGCGCATCCTGAGTGAACTTTCTGATCAGATTGGGGCACACAGCCCGGCCATCATCGCCATCGTGGAAGCCCTCGCCCGCCTTGACCTGGCGTTCATGTGTGCCAAATACGCCGATGACCTGCACGCCGCCGAGCCGGTACTGACCGCCTTCCGCAAAACCAGCCGCGAAAAACACCCCGGCAGTACTATTGTCCTCTATCAGGCGCGCCACCCCCTGCTGGATCCTCAAACGGTGGTGCCGATTGACGTGGTGCTGGATGAACACACCTACGCCCTGGTCATTACCGGCCCCAACACCGGCGGAAAAACGGTTACGCTGAAAACCGTCGGGCTGCTGGCGCTGATGGCGCAGTCGGGGCTGCACATTCCTGCCCAAAGCGGCTCGGCACTCAGCATCTTCCGCAACATTTACGCCGATATTGGCGATGAACAGTCCATCGAACAGTCGCTTTCCACCTTCTCCGGTCACATCACCAACATTGTGCGCATTCTGCGGCGAATGGACTCGTTTTCCCTGGTGGTGCTGGATGAGCTGGGCGCCGGCACCGACCCGCAGGAGGGTTCCGCGCTGGCACGCGCCATTTTGGGTTATCTGGTCGAAAAACGGGTTACCACGTTGATCGCCACCCACTACCCCGAGTTGAAAGCCTATGCCCACGCTACGCCCGGCGTGGTGAATGCCAGCATGGAGTTTGACCTGCGCTCGCTCAAACCGACCTACCGCCTGACCATCGGCTTGCCGGGACGCTCGAACGCGCTGGCGATTGCCGAACGGCTCGGCCTGCCGTCTGAAATTCTTGAAGCCGCGCGGGGCATGATTAACCCCACCGACCTGCGCGCCGATGACCTGCTGGATGAGATTCACCGCCAGCGCGAACTGGCGCGTAAAGCACGCAGTGAAGCCGACCGGCTGCGCTCTCAGGCGGAAAATTTGCGCCGTGAACTGGCGCAACGGCTGGAAAAGATTGAAGAAGAGCGGCGTCAAATTCTGGAAAAAGCCCGCCAGGAACAGGAAAAGGAAATTGCCGCCCTGCGCGCCGAGCTGGATGCCCTGCGCCGGGAATTGCAGCGCGCGCGCCAACCGCTGGAGGCGCTTAAACCACTCCAGGAACGCCTGGAAGAGCTGCAAAGCGAAGCCGAAAAACCGGTCGTGCGTACGCTGATTGAACCTTCCCGTCCATTACGCCTGGGAGACAAAGTGCGTTTGCGCTCGCTGCAAATGGACGGGGTGATTACCGCCTTGGGTCAATCGGAAATCGAGGTACAGATGGGGAATCTGCGCCTGCGCGCCCGTCCGGAGGAAATTGAACGCCCGGGCAGTCCTCCACCCGCCGAAGCTCCGCCCGCACCAGCTGCAGCCGCAACCCGGCCGGTTTCTGCGGCTCGTCCGTCGGCATCCCGCCCGGCTGTATTCAGCCCTTCCCCCGGCATGGAGCTTGACCTGCGCGGTCAACGGGCAGATGAAGCCCTGGAAGCCCTGCAGCGCTATCTTGAATCGGCCTATTTGAGCGGAATGCCGTTTGTGCGCATTATTCACGGAAAAGGCACCGGCAAATTGCGTCAGGCCGTGCGGGATTTCCTCAAGCAAAACGAATTTGTGACCGGCTGGGAAACCGGTCTGGAAAGCGAAGGCGGAGAAGGGGTAACCGTCGTCCACCTGCGGGAGGGATGATCCATCCTCCATTCTTGCCAAAAAACAATCTCCCGACCGGAAAACAAAGAGCGATCGTGTTGATCCCCATCCACGATCGCTCTTTCATGCGGATGACCCCTAGTAAATCCGCCCGAACTGGCTTGTTTATTGATGCTTTTATACCAGTCGGGCATTGACGGAATGTGGACAAAATGTGAGCAAAAAATTACAAAATAATGCGCGAATCAAGCCTTTCGCGTAGTCGAATATAACAATCGTTCAACCCCACTGCCCGCGCCTGATCACCCAGATACCCCATTAAGCCGTTTAACTCCCGCAATCTTTCCTGACGCTCTTCGAGCGAGATGGGCAGCCCTAAAATCAGTTCCAGCCCGGCAATCTCCGCCCAGAGAATCCCCAACTCCCGCCCACGACGGATCAGTTGACGACCGTGTTCAATTGCCCGACCGCTATCCTCATCGCGGACCAGTTGGGCAGCAATCCAGTAATAGATCAAACTGAGGGCGGTTAACCCATGCTGTTCAACTTCGTTTTTCAGTTCATCCACAGTCTGGGTATCCAGCTGGCGGTTGGGATCCAGCGCTCGACTCAGCACCTCTCCCATTTGCGCCGGCAGACGGATGATTTCCAGCCTCGATTCACGGCTCAATTCGATGGATTTGTGCAGGAAGGGGAAACCGTTCTCCGGCTGACCGTTGAGCACCAGGCCTGTACCCAGCCGGAAGAGACACTCCATGGCGCTGATCGGGTTACGGCTGATTTCCAGACCGCGCCGGTAATATTCAACAGCCGATTCATAATCCCGCAGGAAGGTCAGCAAATCACCCTGAATGCAAATCGCCCGCGCCAGAATATCGTCGTTTTTGCCGCCCTCCATCAGCCGAATGGCTTGTTCACTGTCCTGCCATGCACCTTCCAGCGCACCCCGGTAAAGGCGGATATTGCCGCGAATGGTCAAGAGATACGCCAGACGCATTTCATCTCCAACCGCCTGTGCCATCTCGATGGCTTCTTCGCAATGCTGCATGGCAGGATTGAATTCTGCCAGCAAATATTCACTCAACGCCAGCCACATCAGGGCATCAATGCGGAATGCCAGCCCGGCCACCGAGAGACTGCTTTCCAGCGCTTGCTGCGCCGCTGCACGAGCCCGCTCGGGTTGTGCCAGTAAAAGATAGTTGTAAGCCAGTTTTGCCTGCGCCTCGGCTACCACGCGGCTGGTACGCTGATCATGGATGGAACCGGCCATCTCCAGAACATTTTCCAGCGAATAAATCGCTTCCTGATGGCGAAGCAATTGGGTGAGGAAGTCCGCCCGGCGGTTTCCGGCTTCGATCATTTCGTACGGACTGCCGGATTGCCGCAAGAAGGGAATGGCATGTTCCAGTTGGGCCAGCGCAAGGCGTGCCTGTTGACGCAAACCAGCCACCCGTGCCAGCCCGCTGTAAGCAGTGCCGATCAACAAGGGCGAGTAACGCAACTCCCCAAAGCGCAGCAATGCCGCATAATTCTGTTCAGCCTGCTCCAGCTGATTTTGCCGGCAGCAAAACTCTCCCCACTGGGCATACAGACGGTATAAATGCCCCTCCGTCAACTCCGTTTCAATACGCGGCAGGATTTTTTCTTCCCGCCGGAAAGCCCTTTCTGCGGCTTGAGTCTGATGATGTGCGATTGCATTCTCGGCTGTGAAAAGCCAGTATTGAAATGCGCGCAGGTTTTCACCGGCAAGCTCAAAATGACTGGCAATCCGCTCGGCATAGGCGGCGCTTTCTTCCAGAGCCATGTACGCCTCGGCAACCCGCAAGTTGAGCAATTGCAGCCGCGCCGGGCTGAGCTCGAACAGCAGCACTTCGCGAATCTTGTCGTGGATGAATGCGTACTGACGGGAATGGTCTTTGGAAACCATCGGGCGGATCAGGTGGGTTCGTTCGAGTTCCTCGATGACCCGCACACATTCTTCAATATCCAGTTGTGCGGCCGTCTGAAGCACACGCAGCGGGAAGGCGTTGCCAATCACCGCCGCGGTAACCAGCGCCTGGCGGGTCTGCGGCTCCAGCAGGCGCAGCCGCTCCCGCGCCAGCGCATGAATGCTGCTGGCAAGCGGCAGATGCGGAATAACTTTCAGCTGATTGACATTCAGATTGAAATCCAGCACGGCGCGCAGGGTTTCCAGCACAAACAGAGGATTTCCGCCGGTTTCCAGCGCCAGCCGATCAATCAATTCATCCGGCGCGGGTTTGCCCAAGGCAAGGCGCACCAGTTCGCTGATTTCATCGCGGTTGAGCAATTCCAGCTTGCTGTGGTGCACCATCCATGGAATCTGCGACTGACTGAGAAAACGCTCCAAAGCCGGGTTGGGTTCTTCAGGCCGCGCCGCAACCACCAGCAAACCGCGTTGAGAAAACAAGCGGTGATCGAGCAAATAAGCCAGCACGTGAAAGGTCAGCTCATCGCACCACTGGGCATCGTCCACAAACAGCAGCAGCCGCTGACGGCGGGAAAGAATGCGGAATAATTGCAAAAACGCTTCGGCTATCTGCTGATGCTGAAGACTGAGCGAAATTTCAACGGGTGGAGAAACATCCGGCCGCAAGGAGGGCAATTCCGGCAACAAGGTGGTCAGGTAACTGACCCAGACGGAATCTAACTGATGCCATTCCTCCACCGTTACCGAATGGCGCAGCAGATCAATCAGCGGCTGGTAAGGTAATTCGGACAAATGCGAGAAACCCGCCGCCAGCAGCAAGCGCGGCGCAGGCTGCAGCGACTGGTAAAATTCAAACACCAGCCGCGATTTACCGGCGCCGCCCTCCCCCCAAATCATCTCCACACCGCCGCGCTGTAAGGCCAGTTTGAGGTCCGTCAGCAGCTTTTTCCGCCCAACAAATGGCAACTGCAGGGTAAGCATGTTGTGCCATGGGGTCACCATTTGAGAGGGTGGAAAATCCGCCGCTTCGCGGATGCGCTGGCACAGGTTGTTCAGGATGGTGGGCAGTCTTTCACCCAATGACTCGTACACATGCCGGATCCGATCACATTCGCCAAGCGCTTCACTGCGCCGGCCTAAATCGTACAGCCACTGGATCAATTGATAATACAGATCTGGATTTTCTTCATCCAGCTGAATGGCTTTGCGAATCCAATGCACAGCATTTTCCAGATCACCGCTGATGGCGCAATGCTCGCTCAAGGTTTCCAGCAAATTCTGAAAACTGTAAGAAAGTGACTGGCTGGTTAAACTCAGCCAGTGATCCAAGCCATCGGTGGATGGCAGATTGGCTCCGGCGAGGAATTCCGTTCCGCGCCACAAATTGACTGCCTTGACCATCTGCTGGTAGATGGCTTCGGGCAGGGGGGTGTGCATGCCGCGCTGCAGGTAAGGGCGCACCTGCTCCAGCAAAGCCTGATACTCGAGCAAATCCACATAGACCTGCTCGCTATCCAGCCGAACATGATCCTGCGTGGCTACAATCAGGGAAGGTTCAGGCAGCTCGGCGCGCAATTTGCTGAGCGCTTCGCGAATGTGACGGCGGGCGTCTTCCTCGCTCTCCTCCGGCCAGAGCAGGTCCATCAGCACACTGCGCCCCACCGGATCAGGCTGACTTGCCAGATAGAAAAACAAAGCCCGCAGTAGACGCCGCTTGATGTGGATTTCCTGCTCGTCGTAGAAAACCCGCGGTGAGCCCAGCAGAAGAACGCGCAATTGTTTGGCGCCTTCCTCCATGGCCGCATCTACCTCCATTCCGTCATACAGCCAGCTTCGCTGTCTGTCATACCAGTCTGCCTGCCAATTGCAACGCCCGTGCCTGTGCCATTTGCAGGGTCTCACGGGCAGCGTTGAGGTTAACCTGAGTTACAGCACCCAGCATTTGCGCCAGTTCAATTAAGCGGGCATCTCCTTCCAGCAGTTCAACCCGGGTAGAAGTTCGCCCGCCCTCCACCTCCTTGCGCACCGAAAAGTGCTGATCGCCAAAGGCGGCCAGCTGCGGCAGATGCGTCACACACAATACCTGATGCTGGCGCGCCAGCAGCCACAGCTTTTCACCCACCACCGCACCGACCCGCCCGCCAATTCCCTGATCAATTTCATCAAAAATCAAGGTGGGAATCGAATCGGCCTGAGTGAGTACCCGCTTGAGGGCCAGCATCAAGCGCGAGGTTTCACCGCCTGAAGCAATTTTCACCAGCGGTTTCAAGCCTTCCCCAGGGTTGGGGGCAATTAAGAACTCCACCTGATCCACACCATTCTCATCAAACGCCAGCGGATCACCCGCGCCGTTCAGGCTGAGGCCGTGCGGGTCTGGCTGTGTGCGTAAATCCACGCTGAAGCGGGCGCCGGCCATGCTCAAATCGGCCAGCTCGGCTTCAACCGCCTTTGCCAGTTGAGCGGCGGCAGTCTGCCGAATTTGGGAAAGGCGGGCAGCCAGTTCGGCCAGCTGCTGACGCAGGTCTTTTTCTTTCTCCTCCAGTTCGGCAATCCGTTCGGTAGCATGGGCAATCGTTTCCAGTTCCTGCCGGGCAGAGCGGGCAAACGCCAGCACCGTCTCGACGCTGCCCCCGTACTTGCGTTTGAGCCGGTGAATCAAATCCAGCCGTTCTTCCACCTGCTCCAGCCGGCGCGGGTTGAACTCAATCGTGTCCAGATACAGGCGCAAATCGCGGCTGATCTCCGCCAGCGTATCGTTGACCAGCAGCGCCTGCTCTGCCAGCCGGTTCTGCTCCGCGTCAATGCGTGCCAGCCCTTCCAGTGCTTGAATCACCTGGCCGAGCAGATCGGTCAGGGCAGGCGCCTCGGGTAAGCCTTCATCCAAAAGATTGAGCGCTTCCTGCGCCAGCGAGGATAAATTTTCAGCATTGGCCAGCCGGTTGCGTTCCTGCCGCAGGGTCTCCTCTTCTCCTGCTTGCAGGCGGGCTTCTTCGATCTCGCGCGCCTGATATTCCAGCAGGTCGGTGCGCCGGGCGGCATCCTGTTCGCTGTGGCGCAGGGTTTCCAGTTCCTTCTGGGTGCGGCGCAATTCACGGTAAACCTGCTGATAGGCCGCCAGGGTTTCATTGGAAGCGGCAAACCGATCCAGCAAATTCAAATGCTGGCGCACATTCAGCAGCGAAAGATGCTCGGACTGCCCGTGAATATCCACCAGAAAACTGCCCAATTCGCGCAGCAGAGTCACCGAAACGCTGTGACCGTTGACGCGCGCCGTACTGCGTCCGTTCTGGCGAATTTCGCGGCTGATCAGAATGGACTCTTCATCCTCCAGCAAATCCTCCCGTTGCAGCAGTTCGAGAATGGCCTGGCGGTTGGTCGGCGGAATGAGAAAAAGCGCTTCAATGCTGGCTCGCTCGGCGCCGGCGCGGATGAATGTTGGTTCGGCGCGTCCGCCGAGCAGAGCAGTAATCGCATCCAGAATGATGGATTTGCCCGCGCCGGTTTCACCGGTAAAGGTGGTCAGACCGGGCTGCAGGGTCAACTCCAGCGATTGGATGATGGCAAAATTCTGGATGCGTAATTCGGTCAGCATTTGGATTCGTTCATCGAATTTGAATTCCGGTCAACCGGTAGAAAACGGTGCTGGTGACCAGCACCACATACAGCACCTGCCAGATCAAGCCAAAAAGGTTCAAGACACCCATTCCCATCACAATCGCCAGCAGATTGATCAACGGCAGAATGGCGCCGCCCGCACCGGCAGCCAGCGTGGCCGTGTTATACAACAGACGGGCGCGCCGCTTGCGGGTAACACTGCGCACCGCCTCGGCAATAATCACACCGGCGATTGGCGCCAGAAAAATTGTAAAAAATCCCAGAAAAGAAGTCAACAAACTTCCCAAAAACCCCAGCAAACCGGCAACCGCCAGCGCAAGGGGGTAATCAAGCCATTGGGCGGTTTCAAATTTCTTTTGCTGCCCACGCAGGCAGTCGCGGCAGCGGTAACCGGTTTCGGTCAGCACAGCACACTCCACACAAATCGGCCGTTCGCAGCGATTGCAGCGCAGCAACGTTTCGCGGTTGGGATGATTGACGCAGTAAAGTTTCGGTTGTGCATCCTCGATCATGATAAATCCTCAGCGGCAGGGTTTTGTTCCATGTAAGCGGTCAGATTGCGATAAAAGTAACCATAATCCTGAAAACGGACAAAGCGCACCATCTCCGGCAGGGCATCCACCCGCACCGCGTCACCATCCTCCATGGTGATTGGCGCCTGTCCATCCACACTCATTACCGCCTGATGACTGGTGTGGACGGTCACCGTGACCACCGAACCTTCGGAGAGAATGATGGCGCGGTCCAACGAAAGATGCGGGGCAACCGCCACAATGAGAATGTTACGCAGGTCGGGCGGCAAAATCGGCCCGCCTACCGCCAGCGCGTAAGCCGTGGAACCGGTTGGGGTGGCCACAATCAAACCGTCCGCAATGTAGGTCGCCAGAGCATAGCCATCCACGCTGGCTTTCAAGCGCACCGGGCGGACGAACTGCCCGCGGCAAACCACCACTTCATTCAGTACACTCCAGCAGCCCAGCGACTGCTCACCGCGCAGGTGTTCGGCGCGCAGCATCATGCGGTTTTCGAGTCGGTAACGTCCATCCAGCAGGCGCGGCAGCAGCTCGCGCCACTCATCCCGCTGCACTTCCATCAGGAAGCCAAAACGTCCCAGATTGATTCCCAGTACGGGGATGCCCAGCTGCGCCCCCAGATGACCGGCGCGCAGCATGGTGCCGTCGCCGCCCAGCGCAATCAACAGGTCAAATTTGCCATCTCTGATCTGGTGGCGAAAGGCCTTATCGGGCATGGGCGCGCTGATCACCTGCTGAACGCCCCGCCCCTGCAGAAAACGGGCAATCTGCTCGGCTTCCTGCGGTGCATCCACCAGGAAGGGGTGATAACCAATCGCAATCCGCTGGGGGATGAGTTGGCTGCTTTCCATGAGATTATTATACCCGTTTGGAAAGGAGAAAAAACAACTTAAAGAACCTTATATCTGTCTTGGAAAAAACACCGCCATGAATTGGTGTATAAGTTTGACTTCCGGTTAAAGAGCGGGTAAAACTGGTAAAATCAACGCCATGCGTTACCAGAAAATCCCCTATCAAAAGCGTTCCAAAACCTGGCCGGTCTGGCTGGCAGCGCTGGCTGTCGCGCTGCTTGCCGCCTGGCTGGCCACCAGCCCGTTTTCCCCCTTTCATTCTCAAATTGCCTGGCGGGTTGAAATTGCCCGCACTTATCTGCGCGGCATTGTACAGCCCATTCAGGCCATGCCAACCGCCCTGCCGGCGCAGGCCATGCCCATAGACCAGCCGACCGCCACCCCAACGCCCACGGCTGCCGCAGTTCCAATCGAAACCGTCACACCCACAGCGCTGATCTCACCAACACCCCGCCCAACCCCCACGCCCATTCCGGCCCAGGTGCAGCTGCCCGCCCCGCCGTGGGAAAAGCAGGACATCAACAACTGCGGACCAGCAACCCTTTCCATGTATCTGAATTTTTTTGGCTGGAAAGGCGACCAGTTCACCATCTCGGATGTGATTAAACCCATTCCGCAGGATCGCAATGTCAACATTGAAGAATTGCTCTACTTTACCCGCAATTACGCCGGCTGGCTGCGCAGCGAGTTCCGGGTAGGCGGTACGGTTGAATTGCTCAAACAATTCATTGCAGCCGGTTTGCCGGTGGTGATTGAGGAAAGCTTTTACTTCGAGGAATACTACTGGCCAAACGATGACCGCTGGGCCGGGCATTACCTGCTGGTCACCGGTTACGATGATGCCACCCAAACCTTTACCGGCCAGGACTCGTTTTACGGTGCCAACAAGCGCATTCCTTACACAGAACTGGACAGGAACTGGCAGTCGTTCAACCGCGTCTACTTCTTTGCTTTCCTCCCCGAGCAGGAAGAAATGGTCAAAAACCTGCTGGGAGAGGACTGGGACCCGATTGAAAACCGCAAACGCGCCCTGGAAACCGCCCGCCGCGAAACTCAGCAAGACCCCAATAACGGCTTTGCGTGGTTCAATCTGGGCAGTAATCTCGTCTATTTTGAGTCCTACGCCGAAGCCGCTCAGGCCTATGACCGCGCCCGCGCCGCCGGCCTGCCGCAGCGCATGCTGCGCTACCAGTTTGGGCCGTTTTTTGCCTATTTCAATACCGGGCGGGATGCCGACTTGCTGGCATTGACCGAGTACGCCCTCAAAATCACCCCCAATGCCGAAGAAGCCCTGTTATGGCACGGCTGGGCGCAGTACCGCGCGGGCAACCGCCAAAAGGCGATTGAAAGTTTTCAAAAAGCGCTGGAAGCCCGCCCGGGCTATTTTGATGCGCAGTACGCGCTCAATTTTGTCACTCAAAACTAAGGTGTCGTGATGAACAAACGAATTCTGCTTTCGCTGGTTGTGCTGCTGGCGCTGTTTTGCCTGGGCAGCTTGACCGTGATCTGCGTTACTACCGGTGTACTCTGGCAAAACAACCTGCGGTCTTCACCAACGCCGCTCAGCAGCCTCATCACGGAAACGGTTACACCCCCGCAAGCCGCAGCCACATCAACCGCCACCCCCGCAATCACCACGGAGGAAACCCCTTCACCATCTCCCACAAAACCGCTGACCGCCGAAGATGCAGCCATCTTAAAACAGATGGAACGGATCGAGCAGCAGGTTGCAGCGCTGCGCGGTTTGCCGCTGCTTGAACCGGTGAAGCGCCAGTTGATGAACAGCGAAGAACTGCGCAAACATGTGGAAGAAAATTTCCTTAAAGACTATACCGCAGAAGAAGCCGCTCAGGACGCCCGCGTGCTTTCTGTCTTTGGGCTGTTGAACAGCGACTTTGATCTTTACGGCCTGTACCTCGAACTGTACAGCGAACAGGTAGCCGGTTTTTACGACAGCGAAACCAAAGAGATGTATGTGGTGCAGGGGGGTACTTTTGGCGGCATGGAACGTTCTACCTATGCGCATGAATTTACCCACGCCCTGCAAGACCAGCATTACAACCTGCGTGAAGGTCTCAAAATCAACCCCGATTCCTGCAAGGAAGACAGCGAGTACTGCGCCGCAGTTCAGGCCCTCATTGAAGGGGATGCCAGCCTGACCGAGCAGTACTGGCTTTACCAGCACGGTACGGCACAGGACCGCCGCGATATTGAGGCTTTTTACGCCAGCTACTCCAGCCCGGTGCTGGATTCCGCACCTTCCTTCCTGCGTGAAGATTTTGCCTTCCCCTACCGCGAAGGGGTGGACTTTGTGCTGACCCTCTTCCAGGAGGACGGATACAACGCCATTGACGCAGCCTTTGCCAATCCTCCCGTTTCAACCGAGATGATTTTGCATCCCGAAAAATATCCGGACGACCGGCCGGTAACCCTCAGCCTGCCGCAGTTCACCGGCCTGCTCAACCGCCCGCTGAGCGAATTGGACCGCGGTGTGATGGGCGAATGGTACACCTACCTGATTCTGGCGCATGGCGTACAGGAAAACTGGCGGATTGCCGATGAACTGGCGCGTCAGGCGGCAGCCGGCTGGGGCGGCGATGCCTACGCCGTGTTTTGGGATGAAACCGCCCGTCAACCGGTCATGGCACTGCTCAGCGAATGGGAAAGCGAACGCGACGCGGGTGAATTCCGTCAGGCATTCACCGCCTACGCCCGTCTGCGCTGGGGAGAAGCCGATCAGCAGGATTTGCAGCGCGGCTGGCTCTGGCAGGAAACTGGCGATGGAGTGGTTTTCTTCCAGCAGCGCGGCAATCAAACCCTGTGGCTGATTGTCCCGCGCCAAGCCGATATCCCGCTGCTCAAACCCTCCGGCTGGTAAAAATGCCTCTCGATCTGGCACGCATTCAGGCAATTTGCTTCGATGTGGACGGCACGCTGAGCGACACAGACGACCGCTGGGTTGAGCGGCTGGCGGGTTTCTTGCGCCCGCTGCGGCTGCCTCAACACCGGCGGCTGGCGCGCTGGTTGATCATGGGCACGGAATCGCCGGCCAACTGGCTGTATGAAATCCTCGACCGCCTGCATCTGGATGATGAGGCCGCACGGCTGGTTGACTGGCTCTTCCGCCATCAAAACGAGGGGAGCGCTCCCTTCACGCTGATTGAAGGGGTGGACAACCTGCTCGCCCGCTTGAAAGAACACTACCCGTTGGCAGTGGTCAGCGCGCGGGGGGAAAAAGCCACCCTGTCCTTTTTAGATCAATTCAACCTGCGCGGGCATTTCAGGGCGATTGCCACCGCCTTGACCTGTGCGCACACCAAACCCCTGCCGCATCCGGTGCTTTGGGCAGCCGGGCAGATGGGGGTCAGTCCGGCCAACTGTCTGATGGTCGGCGACACGGTGGTGGACATCCGCGCCGGAAAAGCAGCTGGTGCGCAAACAGTGGGGGTGTTATGCGGCTTCGGCAGAGAAAAAGAACTGCGCCGCGCGGGTGCCGACTTGATTCTGGAAAACACCGCCCAATTGAGCGCAGTCCTTAAACAGCTGGAGCATTAGGCAGTATTTTCACACATCCAGCACCACCCAAACCGGGTCGTGGTCGCTGCCATCGCCGCCCAGTTTTTCCCGCCGGCCAATCCATGCCGCCGTCTGGCGCAAAGCCAGCTTCTGGCTGAGCCAGATTTGGTCGAACAGCTCATAGCGCGCCGGCTGGCCGCTGGCTTTGTAGCGGTGCGTCCACAGAGGGCTGGGGGGCGGCGGATTATCGCGCCGCGGCGGGCGGGTTTCCTGCGCATGGGTCAACCCGTTGACCAGTTCCAGCGCGCGGCTCTGCACAAAGGGCGCCAGGCAGTCCGATTCGGGTGAGTCGTTCATATCCCCCAGCAGCACAAAGGCACTGTTGGGGCGGGTGCGTTCGAGCAAAACACGTTCGGTCACTTCCGCCTGACGGCGGCGGGTCAGGTCGGCGCGCTGTTTGCCAGTGATTGGGTTTTCATGCGGAGCAAGATACTGGCTTTTCAGATGGGTATTGAACAGCGTGAACAGCCGTTTTCGCCGCCGCGGGTCGAGAATTTCAACTTCCAGCAGGTCACGGCTGAAGATGGGCGAATCTGGTTCAGCAGGGTGGGAAGCAAAACGCCACGAGGTCAGCGCGCCAATCGGCAGTTTACTCAAAACACCCACATCAATCAGGCGCGGGTCGTTACCCTCCACCAGCGCCTGAAACGGGTACAAGCCTTTCAGCCAGGTGCGGTTGAAATGCTGCAATGCCGGCAGGTCTTCCACTTCCTGCACGGCCAGCACATCCACATCCATTTCCAGAATGCGGCGGGCGATCAGGGCGGTGGCTGCTTCGTCTTTCTCTTTCACCAACCGCCCCATGAAGGAACGGATGGCGTACTCCTCTGGGTCGTCAAAGGTGTAGGTCACGCTCAGGCCGGTATCACCGGCAAGGATGGCTTCGATGCGCCCCTTGAAGTTAAAGCGTGAAAACAGGTTGTTCAGGTTGAAGCTGCCAATTTTGACCAGCATTTCTCACCCCCTCTCTGCATAACCGCTAAACCAATTTCTGCTATCATTTTACCTGCAAGCCACGCAGAACGTGTTATAAATAGCAGTGGAAAAAGGGCGTACGATGAGCAGCGTTACTGCAAAATTGATACTGGGCGATTGCCGTACAGAATTAAAACACCTGCCGGACAATTCCATAGACCTCATTTTTACCTCACCGCCGTATGCAGACAGTCGCAAAAACACTTATGGCGGAATCCGGCCAGAGGAGTATGTGGAATGGTTTTTACCCATTTCAGCAGAACTTTTACGGGTACTCAAACCGGACGGCACATTCATCCTCAACATCAAAGAAAAAGTAGTTAACGGTGAACGGCATACCTACGTCATTGAGTTAATCCTTGAAATGCGAAAGCAAGGCTGGTTGTGGACAGAAGAATTTATCTGGCATAAAAAAAATTCTTACCCGGGCAAATGGCCCAATCGTTTCCGTGATGCCTGGGAACGTTTGCTGCAATTCAACAAGACCCGCAAATTCAAAATGTTTCAGGAAGCGGTGATGGTGCCCATGGGGAATTGGGCAGATAAACGGCTGCGCAATCTTAGCGCCACCGATCAGGTGCGCGATCCATCCCGTGTGGGTAGCGGCTTCGGCAAACGAATTGCCAATTGGATCGGCCGCGAAAAAGCATATCCGACCAATGTGCTGCATATGGCGACCGAAACGCGCAATCGCAATCACAGCGCAGTCTTTCCAGAACCATTACCGGAATGGTTTATCAAACTGTTCACCCAAAGTGGAGATTGGGTTCTCGATCCATTTATGGGTTCGGGTACAACGATCCGTGTTGCACAACGAATGGGAAGAAATGCCATCGGTATTGAGATTTTGCCGGAATATTACCATCTGGCACAATCCACGATCCCACTGGAATATGAGATGCCTGCTCTTCAACTAACCCTGTTAGAAGAAAAGGAATCCTACAATGCCGCTTCAAATGAATGAAATCAGAGATTACATCCAGAGTCATATCAATCAATTTCACGAACGGCGGGCAGAAAGCCTGAGAAAATTAAAACTGATTCAAATTTTGAAGCGAAAAAATCCATATTTATTTCGAGCAAAAAACATCAACACATTTCATGAATTAGTAAAACATTTACTGGATGCTCACCTGTCTTCACAAGAAGAAACCATTTTTGGAGAGTTTTTAGAAAACCTTGCGGTATTTGTTTGCAGCCAAACCTATCAAGGCCGTAAATCTTCGGCCGAGGGAATTGACCTGGAGTTCAGCAAAGATGGCACTCATTATCTGGTTTCCATCAAGTCCGGTCCAAATTGGGGAAACAGCAGTCAGGTCAAGAAGATGGTCGAGAATTTCAAGAAAGCCCAAAGAATTTTGCGGTCGAACAATCCGGGCATTCATATTCAAGCCGTCAACGGATGCTGTTATGGAAAAGATGCCAACCCTGACAAAGGGGATTATTTGAAATTGTGTGGTCAGGCATTTTGGGAATTTATCTCCGGCAACACCCGTTTATATATTGATCTGATTGAGCCGCTTGGCTGGCAGGCAAAACAGAAAAATGACGAGTTTTATCAGGAATATGATCGCATCCTGAACCAATTTACAATCGAATTTGCGAATCAATTTTCACTGGACGGAAAGATCGACTGGGAAAAACTCGTCAAAATCAACTCTGGAAAGGAAAGTCTATAATTTACAGGTGAAACCCATGCCCATACCCATCCTCCCCTCTCACATCCGCCGCAACCACGCCCTTGAACATGCCACCCTGCAAATTTTGGGCGCACAGAACCCGCGCCTGCGTCTGGCAGGTTACTCCGATTCGCTCGGATTCTGGATCATCGGCAAGGTGGATTTTGACGACCTCCAGGAAGCCATCCATCAGGCTGAAACCCGTCTCAATCAGGGCGAAGCCTACCTGGCCATTCATCCCAATTGCGGCACCAATTTTGCCGCCAGCGGACTGGTCGCGGCGCTGGCTGCCTTCCTCGCCATGCTGGGAACCGGCAGTTCCAACCGCAGCCGCTGGGAACGTCTGCCGCTGGCAGCCGTGCTGGTCACCCTCAGTCTCATCCTCAGCCGACCGCTGGGGCCGTGGCTGCAGGCGGTTGCCACCACCGACGCCCATTTGAACGGCCTGCATGTGGTTGGAATTGACCGCTTTGAACGACGCGGGATTCCGCTGTATCGCGTGCACACCCGCTCCTGACGGATTTCGAAATGCAGCCATCCGCCGCTGACGCTCAGGTCATCCTGCTGTACGGTGACGATTTTCATGCAATCGCCGAAGCCGCCGTTCAACTGGAAGCCGCTGCCGGCGGTGACCCGGCGCTGGCCGACCTCAACCTGAGCCGGTTCGATCTGGAAAACCGCGCCATCACAGAGGATCAGATTCAAGCGGCAGCCTACGCGCTCCCTTTTTTGACCGAAAAGCGTCTGGTCATCCTGCGCAACCCATTTATCCGCTTTAACCGCCCCGAAGCCTGTCAGCGGTTGATCCGCCTGCTGGAAGGCCTGCCGCCGACCACCCGCCTGGCGCTGATTGTGCCCGATACCCATCAGGGCTCCAGCAAAGGCTGGGAGATCATGGATGACAAGAAACGCGGTAGACTGCTGTTGGATTGGGCAAGGACTGCCGGCAGTCGGGTTACGGTGCGTGAACTGCGCCTGCCACGCCCGCACGAGATGACCGATTGGATTTTGCGCCGCGCCAAACAGGAAGGCGGTCAGTTCACCCCGCGCGCGGCTGCCGAGCTGGCTGCCCTGACCGGCAACGATACCGGCATCGCCGTGCAGGAAATTCGCAAGCTGCTGACCTATGTCAACTTCAGCCGGGCGGTGGATGTGGAGGATGTGCAGGAAGCAGCCGCCTCCGGCGGTCAGGCCGATGTATTCAAAATGGTAGATGCCATTGCGGCTGGCGAGGCGCGTACCGCCCTGAAACAACTGGTGGTGCTGTTGGAGCAGGAAGACCCCGCCCGCCTGTTTGGAATGATTATCCGCCAGTACCGGCTGTTGATTCTGACCCGCGAGGCCATCGAGCAGGGGATTGTTTCAAAAGAGGCGCTCGCAAAACACCTCAAAGTGCATACCTTCAGCGCCGAAAACCTGATCCGTCAGGCAAAGCGCTTCAGCCTTACAAAACTGGAAAGCGCTTACCGGCTTCTGCTGGAAACCGACCGGTTGGTAAAATCAGGCCAGGCAGATTTTCAAGTCGCTTTGCAGACATTAATCGTCCAGTTATCGAATCCCGAAACCGTCCATTAACAACCCCCTGACGCCCCGCTGCCCGCCGCCAGCTTCAACCCGCCGCCCAACATTTTTGCAAGGGCATTTCATCCCCACACTGGCACGAACCTTGTTACCCTAACAGGGTCAGGGATAGATGAAGGTTTTGTTCAGCCCAGCGGAGGTACGATGAAAATCCCTCGTTTTGTTGTTCTCAATGGCCTTGTCCTGATCAGTCTGTTGGTGGTACTGGTCTCCTCTCATCCGGCGCTGGCCGCCAGCGAACCGCCGGGCGAGCCGGTCAGCAGTCTGCCCCCTGAGTTGCAGTCTGCGCTGGATCAGCGGATTAACCAAATCGGCATCCAATCGCTGGGGTTCTTGCTGTATGAACCGCGTGTGGTGGATGTGGAATACTCGGCGGATGGCAGCCTTGCGCTGATCTGGTTTGCCTTTGTGGATCCAGATACCGGTCAATTCATTGAAGGGGAGCCGGGGCTGGCCATCGCCCGGCTGAGCGCACCTGCAGAGGGACAAAAGGGCATTCAGGCCTGGGATGTAACCCTGCAGGCTGATGATGAATGGGGAGAAACCCTGCTGGAAGTCCCGCAGGACCTGTTGAGCGATGAAGTCCGTC
>Ga0101944_10002764_pt1 | contig 27050 bp, 24 predicted proteins | sample DewCreD2012metaG_FD_75245 | JGI IMG/M metagenome (GOLD analysis project Ga0101944, IMG submission 75245) | Hot spring sediment bacterial and archeal communities from British Columbia, Canada, to study Microbial Dark Matter (Phase II) - Dewar... ... | reverse complement strand
AAAAATAATTGCTGGGGTGATAAACCGAATGCACTCCCTGCCCATCGTTGAGACGCAGGTAACGGGTTTCGCCGAATTGCAACACCTGGATATAGTTATAGGCCGAATCGGTTTCAAAAATCAGCCCAGGGTTGGCTTTATCTGTCCCGCGCGTGCCAAAAATTGCCAGCAAAAGTAAAACGCCCGGCATCCAGGCGTAATACAACGTTCGACGCCAGCTGCAGGTTACTCCCAATCCCAGCAGAGAAATCAATAAAAGAAACGCGGAAATGGTCAGAAAGGTACGGTAAGTACCTACCAGAGGGATGAGGATCAGCACCGGCAGGAATGTGCCAAGAAATGAACCCAGTGTGGAAATGGCGTAAATGCGGCCGGCGATACTTCCGGCAGTACGCGAATCCCGCAGCGCCAGCCGGATGGCAAATGGTGAGGCGGTGCCCAGCAGGGTAATCGGGATGATGAATAGAATCATCACCACACTAAACGAGCCAAATAAAACTCCTAAATCGAGGTTATCAAAGGCATTCGCCGCCAGCCGCAGAATGGGACGCGAAGCCAGGGGGATTAAGCCGATTGAAAAGGCTGCCCAGATTAAAATTTGAAAGAAAGTCGAGTAATGAGGAGACCGATCTGCCCAGCGCCCGCCAATGAAATAACCGGCGGTCAGATAAATCAGAATCAAACCGATGATGCTTGCCCAGGTCAGATTGCTGGTGCCAAAATAATTACCCAGCAAGCGCGAGGCGGACATTTCGGCTGCCAGGGTGGTCATGCCGGAAACAAACACAGCCAGATAAAGCCATTTTCGCATGAGGTAGATTATACCTTGAGGCTGCTGAACTCTCGCTCATTTTCTCACATCGAACTTGGCTATAATTGATTTTGCAGGAGGTTGTGATGATGAGGCCTATTCCATTGGTTAATGTTGATCAAATGCGGGCGATTGAACGGGAGGGCGATGCCCGCGGGGTTTCTTACGCTGAAATGATGGAACGAGCTGGACGCGGTGTAGCCAACGCGGTTTTAACTTCCCCCGCGATTTCACAGGCAAAATCGGTTGTGGGACTGATCGGTTCCGGCAATAACGGCGGAGATGGGCTGGTTGCCCTGGAACATCTGGCGAAGGCTGGATGGAAGGGGCGGGCTTATCTGGTGCGCCCGCGACCTGAGGGGGATGTTCATTTGCAGCGGGTCAGAAACGCCGGTGTTGAAGTGTATGAGGCCAAGAGGGATGCGGATTTCAAAGTGCTGGATGAGTGGCTTTCTGAAAGTGATGTTTTGCTGGACGCTGTGCTGGGCACCGGTATTCAACTGCCCCTCAAACCAGAGGTGGAGCGTGTTTTAGGGCATGTGCGAAAATTTACCCCGTTGCCGTTTGTCGTGGCGGTGGATTGTCCCTCCGGCGTTGATTGTGACAACGGACAGGCTTCCCCGGCAACCATCCCGGCGCAGTTAACGGTTTGCATGGATGCTGTCAAAATCGGGTTATTGCGTTTTCCGGCGGCTGAATTGACCGGTAAACTGGGGGTTGTGCCGTTGGGGTTACCGGCAGATTTGACCGCCTTACAACAGATTAGCGATTTTGTGGCTTGCGCAGCGGAGGTGCGTTCGTGGCTGCCAGAAAGACCTGCCAGTGCTCACAAAGGCACTTTTGGAACCGTATTGGGGGTTGCCGGTTGTGAGGATTATATTGGGGCAGCGGGACTGGCAGCCGAAGCGGCCTATCGCAGCGGGGCTGGGCTGGTGCGCATGGCGGTTATTCCGGCGGTACGCAGTGCACTGGCCGGTCGCTTAAGCGAGGTCACCTGGCTGACCCTGCCGGAAAGGGATGGCGGTATTGCGGAAGCGGCTGCCCAAAGCGTTCTTGATCATCTGGAACGAGCGACAGCCTTACTGGTTGGACCAGGCCTTGGCACTGCCCCCGCCACTGCCGGGTTCGTTCAGCGCCTGTTCAGCCAAAGGCTGCCCTTACCGCCGTTGGTGCTGGATGCGGATGGACTGAGGTTGACGGCAACGATTGAAAATTGGTACGAAAAATTGCCCTCGCCGTCGGTTCTAACCCCCCATCCGGGTGAGATGAGTGGGCTTACCGGCCTTTCCACAGCACAAATTCAGGCCGATCGCTCCGCCACAGCCCGCCGGTTTGCCCGGCAATGGGGGCATGTGGTGGTGTTGAAAGGGGCTTTTACGGTAGTAGCCGCGCCGGATGGAAAGGTTCATCATATTCCGGTGGCCTCTGCTGCGCTGGCGCGGGCAGGGAGTGGGGATGTGCTGGCGGGATTGATCGCCGGATTGCTGGCGCAAGGCGTTGCGCCGTACCCGGCTGCTGTGGCAGCGGCCTGGATACATGCTCACGCCGGTCTGATTGCTCAAACGCGTATGGGGCAGTCGGCTTCGGTTTTGGCGGGAGATATTCTCCATGCTGTACCCGAAGCCCTGACGCGCCTCTACAACCGCGAAGAAACACAAGACGCGGTGATGGTGATTCCGGTTTGAATTAAAAGCAGCCGGTCAGGTTCAGCCGGCTGCTTCAGCAAGTCAGATCAATTAGGAGAGGGTCTCGCTAATCTCTTCAGCTGCGTCACCGGCCTTGGAGGCGGCCTTGCTCAATTTGGATTTTTGTTCTTCCAGCAGGGTTGAGCCTTTTTGCTGGAGTTCCTCGGCAGATTTTTTGGCTTTTTCCAGCAACTCCTCGGCACGGCGCAGGGCTTCGTTGGCTGCTTTTTCGGCTTCTGCGTAGGTGGTGCTGACTGTGTCAGAGGCTTTGTCACGCAATTCGATGGCGCGTTCTTTGATCACTTCGCGGGTTTCCTCCCCGGATTGCGGGGCAAGCAATAAAGCTGTAATTGCGCCGGTCAAGCCTCCGATCACAAAACCGATCAGGAAAGCTCCAAAATCATCTCGTTCAGACATCTCATTCTCCTTTCTTTGGCATGTTAATGAATGTGTTGGGTTTTAGAATCAACCCGGTTCACCGCCGGTCCGGGCGGATGAAGTCAAATAATTTGCGCAGGCCTGCCAGATATTCGTTCAGTTTCATGACGGGTTCAACCAAATTGTTGCTGAGAAATTGGGTTGTGCCGCGCAGGTGGTTGACCGTTTCGTTGGTCGAATCCAGAATTGGTTTAATTTCATTTTGCAGCAGATTGATCAGGGTGGCAACCTGAATGATCAACACGATGACAGCAACCCCCAGTACCAGCGATTCCAGTGCCATCACGATGATGAAAATATCCCGCACCTTGGCGGTGGTACTTTCGGGCGCCAGTGCCAGTAAAACGATGCCGCCAATGATCAACAGCATAACCACAACCACTCCCACGATGATGCCGGTAGCCCGCCGATTGTCTGCAGACCGTTCTTCTGAGGAGCTCGGTTGTGGCTGGGTGTTGGAAGGCTGGCCGGGTGATTCAACGGGTGTGAGTTGAGGTTCTACAGTCATATGCTCATTATAACATACCTGAACTACAAGCAAATGCAGCGGTTAATCAAATCATAACATTTCAAAATTTTACAGGTCGGCGAATCAAATCAAAAGAAGTGTTTTTTTTCAAGGATTCCCGAAATTTTTCCTGAATAGCCGGGGTTGTTTATAATTAATATTGAGGGATGGTATGACGCCTTTTGAACCGGCTTACCTGCGTCTATTGGAAAGCGGCAAGGCTCAACAACGCATTGATGAGGCTTATGCTCATCTGCAAGCCTGCGATGTTTGCCCTTTAAGATGTGGTGTCAACCGGTTGGAAGGTGAATTGGGCGTGTGTAAAACCGGGGTAAAGGCTCAGGTGAGCAGTTTCGGGGCGCATTTAGGCGAAGAAGAACCCCTGCGGGGTTGGGCCGGCTCCGGGACGATATTCTTCGCCCGCTGTAATTTGCGCTGCGTTTTTTGCCAGAACTTTGAGATCAGTCAGGTGGGGAGGGGCGGGGAAGTTGAACCCGAAGAACTGGCGGAAATCATGCTCAGGCTGCAGGAAGCCGGCTGCCACAACATCAATCTGGTATCCCCAACGCATGTTGTACCGCAAATCATTGCCGCAGTTCTGATTGCGGTGCAGGCCGGTTTGCGCCTGCCGTTGGTTTACAACAGTGGGGGTTATGATTCACTGGAAATGCTCGCATTACTGGATGGAATTGTGGATATTTACATGCCAGATATGAAGTATGGAGATGATGATACTGCCCGCCGCTATTCCAAAGTGCCCCGCTATGTTGAAGTTAATCAGGCAGCCGTCCGTGAGATGCAGCGGCAGGTGGGAGACTTGCAGCTGGACGAACAGGGAATTGCGCGGCGCGGGCTGCTGGTACGCCACCTGGTGCTGCCAAACCAGCTGGCTGGTACTGAAAAAGTGCTGCAATTTTTAGCGGAAGAAATTTCCAAAAGTGTCTATCTCAACCTGATGGATCAATACCATCCTGCTTATCAGGCTGGTAATTATGAAGAGTTGAACCGCCCGATTACAACGCAGGAATATCAACAAGCCCTGGCAGCTGCGCGCAGATGGGGGCTGATGCGGCTGGATCAACGCCGCCGGTGGGCCTGGAGATAAACAACACGAGAAGGAAAACTTTTGTGAGTCTGGCTTCAATGTAAAAGCAGGATAAACTCGGCCTTGCGACCCTGCACCATGCGGCGGATTTCGGCCACAGTGCCGCGCACAACTTGTTCACCCGGCTGAGTCAGATTCAAACCCAGCGTCAGACGCCGATTTTTACCGGCGGTTTTCTCAATATCCTCCAACAGGCTGGAAAGGCGGTAGGGGGTATCCATAATGACGAGCGGTAAATTCAGGCGAAGAAAGCGCTGCAGCTCCTGCCGTCGTTCCTGAGGAGAACGGGACAAGAAGCCGACATAGACAAAACGCTCCAGCTTCGTATCCAGCAGGCTGAGCAGCGCCATGAGGGACGATGCCCCCGGCACAGTTGTGACCGTGATGCCCATCTCAACCGCCTGCCGGATGAGTTCAGCACCCGGATCAGCAAATACTGGCGTGCCGGCATCGCTGATCAGCGCCATGCTTTCTCCCAGCAAAATGCGCTGCACCAATGTAGCGGCCTGTTCGGTTTCATTATGTTCGTTGAGGGAAATGAGTTGCCGGGGTGTGATTCCCAACTTTTTAAGCAGGGTACTGCCCTGGCGGCTTTCTTCGCAAATGACGACATCAGCTTCTCCCAAAATCCGGATTGCCCGGAGGGTAATATCCTCAGGGTTTCCGATAGGGGTTGCAACAATGTATAATTGACCCATCTTCATGGTGACGATTATAAAGCATTCCCGATAAAGAATGATTCGAAAGCGAGTCTTGATAGAAAAACATCTTATGAGGTGAAACATGATTGCAGCATTGGAGAATTTCAATCCAGTTGTTCAAGCCTTATTTGCGACTTTATTCACGTGGGGAGTCACGGCTCTCGGTGCAGCCGGCGTTTTTCTAACCCGCGAAGTCAATCGAAGATTGTTGGATACCCTGCTGGGGTTTGCCAGCGGGGTGATGATTGCAGCCAGTTTCTGGTCGCTGCTGGCACCGGCAATTGAGATGTCTTCAGGCATGGGCATACCGGGCTGGATACCGGCCGTAGTTGGTTTTCTGATGGGCGGGGCGTTTCTCTATCTGATTGACCGGCTGCTGCCCCATCTGCATTTCAGAGAACCGCTCAGCGCGGCAGAGGGCATCAAAACTTCCTGGCAGCGCAGTGTGCTGCTGGTACTGGCAATTACCCTGCACAACTTTCCGGAAGGACTGGCTGTGGGCGTCGCTTTTGGGGCGGCTGCCAGCGGTATCCCGGAGGCTTCCATTGCCGGGGCAGTGGCGCTGGCAATTGGAATTGGTTTGCAGAACTTCCCTGAAGGACTGGCAGTTTCTGCACCACTCAGGCGTGAAGGCATCTCCCGTTGGAAAAGTTTTTTGATGGGTCAGGCCTCCGGTATTGTGGAGCCGATTGCAGGTGTGCTGGGGGCAGCGGCAGTGTACTTCATTCAGCCGATTTTGCCCTACGCGCTGGCTTTTGCCGCTGGTGCCATGATTTACGTGTGTGTGGAAGAGTTGATTCCCGAAGCGCAGCGCGGTGAGCATTCGGACATGGCCACCATTGGACTGATGCTCGGCTTTGCAGTCATGATGGCGCTGGATGTAGCCCTTGGATAAACCCTCAAAATTCTCGCGGGTTAGCCGCATCACGTTACTGTTGGTGGTGTTTTTTGCGCTGGATAAAGTGGTAGCCTTTATCCGCCAGGTGATCATTGCACGGCAGTTTGGCCTCTCTGCGGAGCTGGATTCGTTTAATGTTGCCAACAATCTGCCGGACTTGCTGTTTGCGCTCATCTCCGGGGGTGCGCTGGCAATGGCTTTCATCCCGGTACTGGCGGAAGAAATTACCAAAGGTGGAAGGCAGGCAGCCTGGAATTTGTTTTCCAAAATCGCCAACCTGGCTTTTCTGGTCACAGCCGGATTAGCCATGATAATTGCTCTGTTTGCGGATCCAATGGTGCGATGGGAGCTGGGCATTGCGCCGGGGTTTGAAACTGCTCAGCAGGATCTGGTCGTCAACCTGATGCGCTTGAACCTGATTGCAACGCTGATTTTTTCTATCAGCGGTCTGGTGATGGCCGGCTTACAGGCCAATCAGCATTTTTTGTTACCGGCGATGGCCCCCTTGTTGTATAACTTTGGGCAAATTTTTGGCGCATTGATCCTTTCTCCTCAGGAGGGTTACCGTCTTGGGGGGCTGATTCTGCCTTCGTTTGGACTGGGGGTGCATGGGTTGGTGTATGGCGTCATTATTGGGGCATTTCTGCATTTGGGAATTCAGCTGCCGGGCTTGATTCGCTATCAGTTTCGCTGGAACAGCGGACTGGGGTTAAACACCGAACCAGTTCGCAAGGTGCTGCGCCTGATGGGGCCGCGCCTGTTAACGATGATGTTCATTCAATTAATTTTCATTGTGCGCGATAATCTGGCATCACGGCTGGAAGAAGGGGCGGTGACTGCGCTGACCTATGGCTGGATGATTTTTCAGGTGCCGGAAACCCTAATTGGCACGACGATTGGAACCGCTTTACTGCCAACCCTTTCAGAGCAATTTGCGCGGCAGGATCGAGAGGAATTCTTTGCCAGCATCCAGCGGGCGGTCAGGGTTTTGATTGCGATTACCCTACCGGTGGCAGTAATCCTGTCCTTCGGTTTGCGGCCGTTGCTGATGCTGGCTTTCGATTTTGACCCGGCCGGCACCGATTTGCTGACCTGGGTCACGCGGGCTTATCTGGCGGGTCTTTTGGGACAAAGTCTGGTAGAAGTGGCAGTCCGTTCCTTTTATGCCCGTCAAAATGCTTTGATTCCGCTGCTTGGGGCAGGTTTTACCTTTGTTGTATATGTGCTGGTCAGCAGCCAGTTGTACCGAGTGTTCGGAGCTGCCGGCATCAGCCTGACCGACTCGATTGCCTTCACTGCCGAGGCGGTCTTGCTGCTGTTGATTCTCAACCGCCGCCTGGTGCGTTCGCTACAATGGGGGGGCAGCCTGCTGCGCGGTCTGATGGCAGCCGCTGCCGGCGGAGCAATGGTCTGGCTGGGAATGACTCTCATGGCCGACTGGAATCCGTTGCTTCAAAGTCTGCTCTCGCTGGCAGGCGGCGGGCTGGCAGCAATACCAATCCTGATGCCTGAACTGCGCCTGTTGCTTAAATTATGAGGGAGAGGTAGGGTATAATTGCCCTCATGACGGAAAAGGCAACCATCAACCACGAACCCGTGTTACCGGCTGAAGGTAAAGCAGAGTTGCAAGAACAGGCCGAAACCAAAACCCATAAAAGAATTCCCTTCTGGGTGTTTTTAATGGGTGTTGTGTTTTTGCTGGCAGGTGCAGCCATTGGCGTGTTTCTGGGATACCGTGCCGGTATTGAACTGCGAAAACAGGCGCAGCAAAATCAGGTGATTATGGAGGCTACCTACCAGTACCAGTTGGGGCTGGTAGATCTGGAGGCCGGGCGTTACGAAACTGCCCGTAAACGTTTTGAGTATGTCATTTCACTTCAACCGGATTTTCCGGGCGCGGCAGAAAAATACGTTGAAGCCAATATGCTCTATTCGCTGGCTCTGACACCAACCCCGGCACCCACCCCAACGCTGCAACCTACTCCTGACCTGCGCGGTGAGGAAGAAATTTTCAATCAAATTTCCCAGCATTTGGTGAATAAAGAGTGGGGACAGGCCGTTGAGGCCATTCAACGGCTGCGGGATAAGAATGTGAACTACCGTTCGGTGGATGTGGATGGTATGTATTACATTGCCCTGCGGTTTTTAGGCATTGAAAATGTGAGCCGCGGGGAACTGGAAGTGGGCATTTATAACCTGACCCTGGCCGAACGTTTTGCTCCGCTGGATGTTGAAGCCCAAAATTACCGCAATTGGGCGCGCATGTACCTTTCGGCGGCCAGTTTTTGGGGGGCAGACTGGGCGCGGGTGGTGCGTTATTTTGCCGATATTTATCCCTCCCTGCCGAATTTGCGCGATGCTTCGGGCATGACCGCGGTTGAACGCTATCGGGTGGCTTCAATCCGCTATGGGGATCAATTAATGACCCAGGGTTTGTATTGTGATGCCGAAATTCAGTATCGCAATGCACTGACGATCCGACCGGATGCGGTGGCGGAAAACGCGGCGGCACAGGCAGCCCAATACTGCGCGAATCCGCCCAACCAGGAAGAAGCGCCGGAAGAGATACCCCCCCTTCCTGAAAACACCCCCACTCCCGCTGAGGGTGGAGATACCCCCGGCGAAACTCCAAGCCCTACCCCAGAATCGGGTGGATAAACGACATGCAAGACTTGCCGAATTGGGGACTGGCGCTGGCTTACTGGCTTCACATGCTGGCTACGGTAACGTGGCTGGGTGGACTGGCAACCCTGGCGCTGCTGGTCATTCCAAACGCCAGAAGGATGCTCAACGCTGATGCTTATGCCCGCTTTCTGGAAAAAATGCAAAGCCGGCTTCAGCAAGTGGGCTGGTTCAGCCTGGCAGTCTTAATCGGCACTGGGATGTTTCAGATGAGCGCGCACCCTGCCTATGAAGGCTTTTTGGCCATTGAAAACAGCTGGTCGGTTGCGATTCTTGCAAAGCATGGTATCGTGGCATTGATGATTGTGGTCAGTGCCTATAACACGTGGGGTTTGACCCCTGCTTTACGCCGGCTGGCGTTGATGCGTGCCGCCGGTAAGGAAATGCAACCGGATATCATCAAGCGGCTGCAAAAACAGGAAGACCGCCTGCTGGTAGTAAATGGGGTTTTATCAGTTCTGGTCTTGCTTTTGACTGCGGTAGCGCGTGCTTCCTGACAATCCGCTCACGGGCGCGGAGCGGTGTAAAAACGATATGGCTCGTCCGGATAATAATGCCAGACTTTGCGCCCCGGAAAAGCGCGCATGACCTGCTGGTTGTCTTCATCACTGCGGCTAAAAACGAACACAAATGGCGTGTCCAGATAAGGTGAACTGAGTTCCAGCAGGGTGGCATATTCCCGCCAGTTTTTCTGACGGTGAACGAAGACCAGCGCAGGGGTCAAATCAGCGGCGTTCTGGCTCTGAAAGGGCAATAACTGCTGGCGGCTTGAACCGTACAGATGAACCATTCCCCCCAGTCGCGCCGGCAGGTAAAGCCAGAGATTGCAGACTATCAAGAAAAACACAATTCCGCAAGTCAACGCGAAACGCAGGCGCGAAATCCACCAGTCGCGGCTATACCGCTCAATGGCAGATAATTTTCCGGCCAGCCAGACAATTCCGGCAGATGTCAATAAGGTGGCGCTAATCAACCCTTCGAAATAGTAACGCGGTCCGTATAATTGGGCGCCGATCCAATAAAGCATGTAGAACAGCATCAAAGAGGGGGCAATGGCGAGCGCAGCCCAAACCGCTTTACGGCGGCGGAGGGCTATGAAACCGAACGGAAGGAACAGCCAGGAAATTCGTCCCCAGCCAAACAGGTCGCTTACACCGCTGTGCAGGCTGTGTTTCAGGTTCAGCCTTGCCCAGTACAGGTTGTGTCCACCTTCCTGTACGCCGATGCCGGGCCCAAAACCGATTTTGTCGTATTCCCACCACAGGGTATATGGGTTGAGCAAAAAATTGCCGGTAACGGCATATTGCCAGACGAAAAGTAAACTTGCCAGCCCACCTGCCAGTAAGCCGGTCATCAGCAAAGACGAACGCACTGCTGAAGGGGATCGAAACAGGTGGACGATTCCTTCAACGAAGAAAGGAAAAGCAACCGCAACGGCGGTGAGCGGGCGGGTGAGCGCCAGCAGTCCCAGAGAAAGACCGCCCAGCAGCACGCTTATCCAGCGGGGAATGGAAGTTTGCGGAGCGGTAATTTCCAGCCATGCCAGTAAAAAAGTAAGCGTGAGAAAGAATGACCAGATGTGTGAGAGCAACGTTCCCGCATTTAACAAAAAGAAGGGAGAAGTCAGGGTTAACAGGCCTGCCAGCAAACCGGTTAGCGGACGGGTCATACGGCTTACCAGGCGGTAAGTCATCCAGACACACAGGGCTGCCAGCAGTGGATTGACCCAGTCGCGTAAATTCAAGCGCACTCCCAACGAAAGGGCTGCTGCCCAACCGGGAGGGTATTTGGAAAAGCGTAAGCCGTTATAATCCACCACAAAGGGGGTCAGAAAGCAATGTGGACAGGGTGGCGATTCAATGGCAAGTTGATTGCGGCTGTACAGGGCAGCCTGCCATGAATAAGCCACTTCATCTTCGATGTGGGGCACCCCTTCGTAAATCCGGGTAGTAACCTGATAAACCGCCACAAGGGTGATGAGGGTTAAAAGCAAGGCGGTGAAGTCAGGCAGGCGTTTCATACACGATGGCTGAGATTATTCTCCAATAGGGACGGCGGTCAAATCGTGAGGTAATGCACCGCTGATCTGTACCGGCACAATACTGCCCAGTGGAGCCTGCCCTTCCACGAATACCAATCCGTCAATTTCAGGGGCATCACGATACGATCTGCCGATGGTCAGATTGCGGTCAAATCCCTCAACCAGTACCTCCATGCGTTTACCGATGAAAGTCTGGTTGCGCCGAAGGGAGATTTTTTCCTGTAATTTCATCAATCGTTCTAAACGTTCCTGTTTTACCTCAGCAGGGATGGGATCGCCCAGCGGTTCACTGGCCGTGCCGGTTTCAAAGGAGAAAGTGAAAGCGCCAACGCGGTCCAGTTGAACGGTTTGCAAAAAATCCAGCAGGGTTTGAAATTCCTCTTCCGTTTCGCCGGGGTAACCGACAATGAAAGTACTGCGGATGGCCAGATCCGGCATGGCGGAGCGCATTTTTTCGAGTGTGCGGTACACCCATTCCACCTTGGCCGGGCGGCGCATCCGTTTGAGGGTGTCGGGATGAGCGTGCTGCAGGGGCATATCCAGATAATGCAAAACGCGCGGGTTGGATGCCATCATTTCGATCAACCGGTCGGTGACGTAGCCCGGAAAGGCGTACAGGATGCGAATCCAGGGAATCGAGGTGGCTTTCAAAAGGTCATCCAACAGAGCCGGCAATCCGTCTCGAATACCGAGATCGTGGCCGTAATCCGTGGTGTCCTGAGCGATCAGGATCAGTTCCTGGACGCCTTGCCGTTCAAGCTGTTTGGCTTCCTGAACAATGGTCTCCGCCGGGCGGCTGACCAGCGTCCCCTTGATCAGCGGGATGGCACAAAATGCACACGGACGGCGGCAGCCATCGGCAATTTTCAGGTATGCACTGCTGCCTTGAACGGCAGCGCGTAGAACCCCATTTTCATCCCGCCCGATGATGCCGTCCTCAGGAATGTGATAAACCGGCTGGGGCGGCGATTGACGAACTTTTTCGATGACATCCAGAATATCCATCCAGCGGCGGGTGCCCATGATGCCATCAATACCGGGTACTTGCTGCAGTACCCACTCGCGGTAGCGCTGGGTTAAGCATCCCGCAGCGATCAGGATTTGTCCGTTGCGTTTACGGCGGGCTAACGCGCGCAGCTCGCGGATGGATTCATCGCGCGCCGGTTGAATGAAGCCACAGGTGTTCACAATCAAGACGGAAGCTTGCGCCGCTTTTTCAGTTGGCTGATATCCGGCGCGTTGGAGCAGCTCCGCCATGGAGGTCGAATCTACAGTATTCTTGGAGCAACCTAATGAAAGCAGGTAAAAGCTTTTGGATTTCATCCTACCTCTAAGGAACGAACGGTGTCACAGTGGGGGTGGGTAATAGCGGCGTAGGCTGGGGGGTGAAGGTGGGCGGCAGAGTGGGGGCGGGAGTGCTGGTAAACAACGGGGTTGGAACAACCGTGCCCTGCGCGGTAAAAATCAAACGAATCACATCACCTGCCCCGCCTAAATTGCCTAAATTATTCTGGTTATACACAATTTGAATTCCGGCTGCATTTCCGGCGGTTAATTCAATCGCATCTTTAGCGGTGAACGGATAAGCGCTGCCGGGAATGGTACGCCCTTCAAACGCGACGCGGGTATCTACCACAACCCGCATCCAGACGCGTTGATTGGCAATCACATACACCTGCACGGGGTCGCTGCTGGCAGGCGGCTGGCTGGGGGATTCTCCACTTTCCTCGGGGGAAGATGGTAAGGTGAAGGTGTTGTTTTGTGCGGCGGTCGGGGTGGGTGATTCAGCGAGGGCCGCGATGGTTGAGCCGCTCACATCAGCGGTATTCAACAGGATTTCGGAAATGGAGGGGGGTGTTACCTGTGTCTCCTGATCTTGCAAACCGGAAACGCGCGCCGTGCCCCAGATGACGAATACCAGGAGGATAAAAAACAACATGCTCCCCACCAGCAGGTCAGGTGTCATCCACCTCCGCAGGAAAAGAGAGAAACGATTGGGAAATCTCGTTTTTCCGGCGGGAGATGTTGTTGCGCGGGAAGGCGCTGTGGCGGCCAGGTGTTCCAGCCGACGGCGCTGCAATCCATCGGCGAATTGCAATAAGATGGCTTCGCTGTCAAGGTTGAGAAATTCAGCGTAATTGCGCAGCATTCCTCTTCCCTGAACAAGGGAAGGGAGCTGTTCCAGAAGCCCTTCCTCGATAGCCCGCAAATAACGGGCTTTCAGGCGGGTAAATCGTTCAGCATCTTCCAGAGAAATTCCCAACGCCTCGCGTTGAGCGCGGAATTGCTGGCCGATTTGGGAAAAGATGAAAGTAGAACTCCCCTCAACCGGAAGCGATGAAAGTTGGGTATCCTCCGATGAGATGGCTTCCCCTTGTGGGACGGTTTCGCTGTAGACTTCATCTGCCGCCTCTGTTTGCGGCGTGGTTTCGTTGACGGGAGGGGAAGTGGAAACGCTGGCCGGCTGGGTTCGTTCGGGTTGTGCTTCCTCCACGACTGGGTTTTCCTCCGTTGCTGGGGAGGACAACACCAGCTCCTTATCCGGAAAAGCAGCCAGGAGAGGTTGCGGGTTGATGTTGAATGTGCTGGCGATCAAGCGTAGATAGCCGCGCCCCTGAACCGCGGAGGGCAGCAGAGCTGGCTCATCGTTTTCCAGCGCACGCAGGTAGGTAGGGTTAATGCGGGTTGCCCGAGCCAGTTGTTCGAGGCTGAATCCGCGCTCTTCGCGCAGTTGACGCAGGTACTGCCCAAGGGTGAGTTTCATTGCCGTATTATACCCTCAATCAAAGACCGGCCTGCCGCCGAATTACTGGCACTGGCCGGTCTTGATTGATTGAAAAATCGCGTTTTTATCTCAGGCTGCCGGTGTTTCTTCGGCAGGGGTTTCGGATTGAGGCTGGGGTTGGCTTTCCACAGCAGGAACCTGCACAACTTCCCCTTCACGGTGAACCACAATGTGGATTTCAGGAACAAGGTCAACCGTCAGGCGGACGTGGGCAACATGTTCGCCCAGATTGCGAATCGGCTCGCATTCGATTTGGTGACGGTCAACCTCAATACCCAGGTTTTGTTTGATTGCATCGGCAATCATTTGAGTGGTAATTGAACCGTAAAGTTTCCCGGTTTCACCGGCTTTGGAGGCGAAAGTGAAGTATTTGCCATATAATTTTTCGGCAACACTGCTCATTTCGCTGTTCAATTCCTGGCGGCGGGCAGCGGCTTTGGCACGGATTTGATCCACCTGTTTAAGCGTGCCGGGGGTGGCCAGAACTGCCAGTCCTTGCGGGATCAGATAGTTGCGGCCAAAGCCATCGGCAACTTTCTTCACATCACCAGCGCGTCCCAGTTTGTAAACGTCCTTAATCAGCAAAACTTTCATGATACAAGCCCTTTCATCCAACAAAAAATGAGAATTGGCTGAGAGCGAAGGGTACAACGCTCCAAGCTCAATGATTTTACCAGACCCTGCTCGTTCCGTCAAATCAAGGCGGCTCTACGATCCATTGACGTCTGGAATACGGTTTAAGCCGTAACTGCGGACCACTGGCAAAACGGAGAGAATGCCAGTATTGGGCAGATTGAGGTCGCCGGTTACCTTTTGGGTGGCAGCCACCACTTTATCTACCATGGCATCATTTTCGACAATGGTGATCAGCGTGCGATTGAGATTTTGGAGGTGTTCCTGAAAATCTTCCAGACTGGGAAAAAGCGGTAAGTCGTCCCTCCATGCACCTTTGGCGCGAATACGCGCCAAGCCTGTACTGGGAAAAATGGTTACTCCACCAACGCCGGCTTCTTCCCAGGCATTCAACACCTGTTCGAGAAGTTCTGGATTGTGTAAAACGAAGAAAATCATGTACATATTTTCCTCCCGTGAACCATCGGGAATCGTTATTCTTGAGCGGGGGCAGTTGAGTAGGCGGTGGCTGTTTTAAAGGACGCCCGCAGTAAGGGCGGGGTGAGCAGGGTGGTAATCAGCACCATGCCTACGATTGCTGAAAAGACAGTTTCATTGATGTATCCTTCTGCCAGACCGATACTGGCAACAATCAGGCCCACTTCTCCGCGGGAAATCATCCCAATGCCCAACTGCAGCGATTCAAGCCAGTTGAAACCACCCAGTTTTGCTCCCAAACCGCAGCCAATCACTTTACCCAGTATAGCAAATGTGCTGATTACAAGCATCAACCAGAGGGCATTCAGGTTAAGCGTATGGGTATCCACGTTTAATCCAATGTTGACGAAGAAAATGGGAACAAAAAAACTGTAAGCAAGTGAACGCAACCCGGGTTCGATCTGGTTTTTTTCCGGCGTGCGGGCGAACATCAAACCTGCCAGGAATGTGCCGGTGATGGCAGCCATACCGCCGATTAATTCGGCAGCCAGACCGTAAATCATCATGATGATCAAACTGAAAGTCAACATCCCCTGACTGACAGGCATGGCGCTGACGCGGCGGGAGAGTCTGGGTAAGACCCACAAGCCAAATGCAGCCGATAGGCTGAGAAACCCGATCATCTTTACAAAAACAATCAAAATGTCAAATGCACTGCCACCACCCGAAAGCGCAAGGAAGGTAGAAAGCAGAAGAATGACCAGAATATCATCGAACACGGCCGCACCCAGCAGACCCAGCCCGACCCGGCTGCGCAAAACCTTTAATTCCATCAGGGTTTGAGCGGAAATACTGACGCTGGTAGCTCCCAGGGTCAGTCCGATAAAGGCAGCGTTGGGGAAGGAGTAACCGAACAGTCGCCCGGCAAGCAGCCCCAATCCCACCGGCGTGAGGACGCCCAGAATCCCGCTGAAAGCCGCCACGCGGGTGTTGCGGGTCAATTCCGAAAAATGAAGTTCCAAACCCGCCAGAAACATCAACACCAGAACGCCGATCTCGCCAAATTCGGCCACCACCTCGCCCAGATGACGGTCGGTAATAAAGACAAGATGTGTCAAATCTATGAGCGATGGGCCGAGCAGCAAGCCAACCAGCAGTTCACCCAGCACAGCCGGCTGACCAATTTTGGTGGTCAGATAACCGGCCAGTTTCGATGCAAAAAGAATGATGGTGAGGACAAAGATGAGTTGCAGGAATGGGGTCATCAGAGTTGTTCCTTGAAGTGCACAAAAAAAATACCCCCGACCAGGGAATTTTGAACAGTTCAGGATATTTGTTTGTAGTTTACCATAAATTCTTCCAGTCCGAATTGAGGGCGGCTACGGTATACTAAAATCAGGTTCACCCTTTTGCGGAAAGAGGAAAAAAATGTCGCTTGAATCCGAACGAAAACGTTGGGAAGAAGAAGTCCTGAAACCTCTGATTGCCAAGTATCCGGAACGTCAACCTGAATTTTTTACCCCCTCGCAAATTCCTTTACCAAGGCTGGGACTGCCCTTCAAGTGCGATTATCTCAAAGAGTTGGGTTTCCCGGGCGAGTACCCGTTTACCCGCGGGGTTCAGCCAACCATGTACCGCGGGCGATTCTGGACAATGCGCCAGTATGCCGGATACGCCACTGCTGAAGAATCCAACCGCCGCTACCGATATCTGCTTCAGCAGGGACAAACCGGGCTTTCAGTGGCGTTTGATTTGCCAACCCAGATTGGTTATGATGCCGACGACCCAATTGCCAGCGGAGAGGTGGGAAAAGTAGGGGTGTCCATTTCCTCCTTGCGGGATATGGAGATTCTCTTCCATGAAATTCCGCTGGATAAGGTCTCCACCAGTATGACCATCAACGCCCCGGCCGCCATTCTGTTGGCGATGTATATTGCCGTAGCACGCCGGCAGGGGGTTGAGGAAAAATGGCTGCGCGGTACCATTCAAAATGATATTCTGAAAGAATATGTTGCACGGGGAACTTACATCTTCCCGCCGGGGCCATCCATGCGTCTGATAACGGATGTGTTTCAATATTGCGGGAGGAATGTTCCGCGCTGGAACACCATCAGCATTTCCGGTTATCACATCCGCGAAGCCGGCTCAACGGCTGTCCAGGAAGTTGCCTTTACGCTGGCGGATGCGATTGCCTATGTGCAGGCAGCCCTGCAATCCGGACTGGAGGTGGACCGATTTGCCGATCAATTATCCTTTTTCTTTGCGGCCCATAATAACTTTCTGGAAGAAATTGCCAAGTTCCGCGCAGCGCGTCGCATGTGGGCGAGAATCATGCGGGAACGATTTCACGCTCAGGACCCCAAATCGTGGATGCTGCGCTTTCATACCCAGACAGGCGGCTCAACGCTGACAGCCCAGCAGCCGGAAAACAACATCGTTCGCGTAGCCATTCAAGCCCTTGCGGCAGTGCTGGGAGGGACACAATCCCTACACACCAACAGCATGGATGAAGCCCTGTGGCTGCCGACTGAAAAATCCGTGCGGGTTGCCTTGCGCACCCAGCAGATTATTGCCTACGAATCGGGGGTGGCAGATACGATAGACCCGCTGGCCGGTTCGTACATTATTGAATATCTTACCAATGAAATTGAAGAGCGGGCCTGCGAGTACATTAAAAAAATTGATGCAATGGGTGGAGCGCTGGCAGCCATCGAAAGCGGCTACATCCAAAATGAGATTCAAGAGGCGGCTTACCGCTATCAAAAGGCTGTCGAAAATAAAGAACAAATTGTGGTTGGTGTGAATGCTTTTCAAGTGGAGGAAAAACTGGAATTGGAGGCGCTGCAAGTCGATCCGGCCATCGAGCGCCAGCAGCGTCAGCGTCTGGCAGAACTACGCGCCAGCCGCGACTCAACCAGGGTCGGTGAATTGCTGGCTCGACTGGAAACAGCCGCAAAAGGCAGTGAAAACCTGATGCCGTTGTTTATCACGATGGTGGAAAACGACGTAACGCTGGGAGAGATTTGCGGTGTGTTACGCAAAGTGTGGGGAGAATACATACCTCCGGCATGGATTTAGTTCAAGGAGTGAAAAATGGCGAAAATCAAAAAAATCAATCATGTGGCAATTGCGGTTTCGGATGTGGACGCTTCATTAGCTTTCTGGCGGGATGCGTTGGGTCTGAAAGTGGATCATGTTGAAGATGTACCCAGTCAAAAAGCGACGGTTGTGTTCATTCCGGTTGGCGAAAGCGAAGTAGAGCTGGTGCGCCCCACCAGTGAAGATACCGGTGTGGCAAAATTCCTTGCCGAACGCGGGGGTGGAATGCACCACCTGTGCTTTGAGGTGGATGACATTGAAGGGATGCTGACAGACTTAAAAGCCAAAGGAGTGCGCTTGATTAATGAAACTCCGCTGGAACTGCCGGGGCGAAAAATGGCGTTTATCCATCCGAAGAGCAGCGGGGGTGTGCTGGTCGAGTTGTATGAAATAACTGCACCATAGCGTATTATTTATCTGTCCATAATAATCTTTATACAAAAACGCCCCGCCGGTACAGCGCACCGGCGGGGCGTATGTTATGATTAGGGGAAATTTGAGGGCAATGATGATCAACCACAGGCTCAATCGAATTTTTCAGGGGATCTTCTGGGTTCTGGTATACCTGTTTCTGACACTTTTACCGGTGTTGGTGATGTTCCTGCCGCCCCGACCGCCGGGCCGCGAGTTCATCCGCGAGTTTTCGGTAGCGTTGGGTTTTGTGGGGCTGGCGATGATGGCGTTGCAATTTGCGCTGACAGCCCGCTTCAAAACAATCAAGGCCCCCTATGGCGCGGATGTGGTGTATCACTTTCACCGCCAGATTTCGATCCTTGCTTTTGTCCTCATTCTGGTACATCCCATTTTGCTTTTCATTCCACAAATTCATCCGGTCAGCATTTTGAATATCTTCTCGCCGGATACCCCCTGGCGTGCCCGTTTTGCGGTCACATCCCTGCTGGCTCTTTCCGGATTGATTGTGATGGCTTTGTGGCGTAAGCCGCTAAAAATTGAATATACCCGCTGGCGAATCTGGCATGGCATGCTGGCAACCGCCGCAGTAGCCTTTGCCATGCTGCATGTGCTGGGGGTCAACTGGTATATCAATGAGCCATGGAAGCGGCTGCTCTGGGCGGGCTATTCGATTTTCTTTGTAGGATTGCTGTTTTACACCCGGGTTTGGAAGCCATGGCAATTGCTGCGCACTCCCTATCGGGTGCGGGAGGTCAAAGCGGAACGCGGCGGCAGCTGGTCGCTGGTGCTGGAACCCGACGGTCATGCCGGGCTGCAGTTTCATCCGGGTCAATTTGCATGGATTACCGCTTTCAACTCACCTTTTAAGGACGCCGAGTATCCCTTTTCCTTTTCCTCAGCGCCGGCCTCGGATGGGAGTGTGCGGTTTACGATTAAGGAATTGGGAGACTTTACCCAAAGGATTAAAGAGTTAAAACCCGGTGATAAGGTTTACGTGGACGGCCCTTATGGTGCATTCAGCATTGATCGTCACCCTGACGCAAAAGAGTTTGTATTCATTGCCGGCGGTGTGGGAATCACGCCAATGGTGAGCATGCTGCATACCCTGGCGCAGCGCAATGATCAGCGCCCGTTGCTCTTGATTTACGGCGGCAGAGACCTGGAAAGTTTAACCCTCATCGAAGAAATTGAGGAATTGAAGAATCGTTTGAATTTGAGGGTGGTCTATGTTTTGGAGAAACCTCCCGCCGGCTGGGAGGGTGAAACGGGCTATATTACCCGTAAGGTGCTTGAGCGCTGGTTGCCGCCGGAGCGCCGGAAAGACCGCACAGAAATTTTTGTGTGCGGGCCGCTGCCCATGATGAACTCCGTTGAGGATAGCCTGACTAAAATGGGTTTCTTTTCCGGCGATGTTCACTCCGAACGGTTTGATCTGGTATAGGAGGAGGGGAGCATGCGCAGCCGTTTGATTACTGCACTGACCATCTCCATTGGCATGGTGATTTTACTGGTCGCTCTGTGGTTTGCAGCCGTACAAAGCGGATTGTGGGGATGAAACCTATGCGGTTTGAGTGAGAGCCTCCTGATCGATCAGGGTTTGCTCTTCTTGTTCGGCTACTTTCATACCGCGTTCGATATTCACCCGGCTGAGCAGTGCCATGCCAATTGCAAAGAAGAAAATCAATGAAACAATGCTCAAGCGGCTGGCCCCGGTCAGTGTGGAGACCACACCAAACAAGAACGGCCCGGCGATGTTGGCAAACTTTTCAAACACGCTGAAAAAACCGAAAAACTCAGCCGATTTGCTTTTGGGAATCATGCGCCCCATCACCGAACGGCTGAGCGCCTGACTGCCACCCTGCACGGTGGCAACCATTGCGCCCAATGCCCAGAACTGCCACTCAAATTGCAGAAAATAGCCCATGATGGAGATCAGGGTGTAAACCGACAGGCTGAGATAAATTGCCTTTTTTGGCCCAATTCGTTTGGCAAGCCGGCCGAACAGGATGGCAAACGGGGCAGCCAGAAACTGGACCATCAACAAGGTGCCAATCAGGGTAGTCTGTCCGATGCCGATTTCGTTGCCATAGGCGGTAGCCATGGTAATGATAGTGCCGATTCCGTTGGCGTAGATCCAGAAAGCCAGCAGGAAAATGGAGAGATCGCGGTAATTGCGGATTTCTTTGAAGGTGGTGCCTAAGCGGCTGAAGCTGGCTTGAATCGGGTTGAATTTTTCTTCGCCCGGCAGAATGCGCCGTTTGGGCTCCGAAACATGACGCAGCAGGGGCAGGGTGAAGATAAACCACCACACCGCAACCGTTAAAAATGCCATTCTGGTCATCAGTTGGGTAATTTCGGCTTCCTGTTCGGGCGGAAAGAAACCGGGCACAATCAGTATCATCGCCAGGTTGATTGCCAGCAGTACACCCCCGCCGATATAGCCCATGGCGTAACCGCGTGAGGAAACCTGATCCAGCTCCTCAGGTCTGGCCACATGGGGCAGTAAAGCGTCGTAGTAAACCAGACTGCCGGCAAAGCCGATGTTTCCCAAAATAAAGAAGAGCGAACCCAGCAGCCAGTCTCCGGTGCGGACAAAGTAAAGCAGGGCGGTGCCGGTTACGCCCAGCATCATAAAAATGGTCAGAAAGCGTTTTTTAGCGCCTCTGAAATCGGCCATTGCGCCGAGGATTGGGCTGATTAATGCGGCGATCAGGGCAGATATGGAAGTGGTAAAGCCCCAGTAAGCGGTAGCAATGTTGGGCGGGAGGTTGGCGGCCGCCACTGAAGTGTAATAAACGGGTAGCACAGCTGCCATCATGGTGGTGGCAAAAGCCGAATTTGCCCAATCGTACATCGTCCATGCCCAAATTGCGCGCTTGCGTTTTTGTTCTTCCATGATTTTTTCTCTCCAAAATAATTTCTCGGAATGAAAAGATTATACATAGAGGCTGTAATCAATGGGCGAAAAAGAGGTTAAGAGTTATTAACAATGACGGGGCAGTTTTGTTTTGCGGTAAAATTATGGATTGCCTGATTCAAAATTGCTTTCATGCCCGAAAGGCATGTTATAATAGAATATAGTTTCTAAAAAAGGTTTTCAGCCATGACCCAAAATGTTATTCGGGTAGTCGGTGCTCGCGAGCACAACTTAAAAAATATCACCGTTGAAATTCCCCGCGATCAACTGGTGGTGATTACCGGTCTTTCGGGGTCGGGTAAAAGTTCGCTGGCCTTCGATACGATATTTGCCGAGGGACAGCGCCGTTATGTCGAGTCGCTCTCGGCGTATGCTCGTCAGTTTTTAGGGCAAATGGAGAAGCCGGATGTTGATTCGATTGAGGGGCTTTCACCGGCTGTTTCCATTGATCAAAAAGCCACTTCGCGTAATCCGCGTTCAACTGTTGGGACGGTTACCGAAGTGTATGACTATCTCCGTTTGTTATTTGCGCGGGTCGGCATTCCCCATTGCCCGGTGTGCGGACGGGAGGTGGTGCGCCAATCGGCACAGGAAATTGTGGACGCCATTGAAAGAATGCCGGAAGGGACAAGGATTTTGATCCTTGCCCCCATTGTACGCGGCAGGAAAGGTACCTATCAGGCGGTCTTTGATGAAATCCGCAAAGCCGGTTTTGTGCGGGTGAGGGTGGACGGCACTGTTTATTCACTGGATGAGGAAATTACGCTTGACCGTTACAAAATACACAACATTGAGGCTGTGGTTGACCGTCTGGTGCTGAGCAAAGCGGAAAATGCCGAAGAGGAACAGGCTGCCCGCTCGCGGTTGACCGACTCGGTGGAAACTGCCCTGAAGGTGGGTGAAGGTTACCTGATCGTTCAAAATCTCTCCACCGATCCTGGGCAGGATTTGTTCTTCTCGGAGCATCTAGCCTGCCCGGAGCACGGTGTTTCTCTGCCGGAGATCGAACCGCGCACTTTTTCTTTCAATACCCCGCACGGCGCCTGCCCCGACTGTCAGGGGTTGGGCAGTAAACTGGAAATTGACCCGGACTTGCTGATTCCAGATAAGGAACGCTCGCTGAATGATGGGGCAATCATTGCACTGGAATGGAACGGTCCGCGTGATCAGGGCGGGTATTACTGGCAAATGGTCGAAGCGGTTGCGGCGCGGTATCACATTGACCTGAACGCTCCGGTCAAATCCATCCCCAGGGAAAAACTGGATAAAATCCTTTACGGAACAGGGGGGGAGGAAATCCGCATTCACTTTCATGGCCGTAACGACCGGCAATCCTCGTATCAAACTGCCTTCGAAGGGGTCATTCCCAATCTGGAACGACGCTTTCGGGAAACTTCTTCGGAATATATCCGCAATAAAATCACCGAGTTTATGAGCGACCGCCCCTGCCCGACCTGTCAGGGTAGCCGCTTACGACCTGAAGCGCTGGCAGTCACTGTGGATAACTTCAATATCGTCGAGGTAACTTCCTGGCCGGTTAACCGTACCTTAGAGTGGGTACGACGCCTGAACGGCCCTCAAACGCCCCTCTCGGCGCGCGATCAGGCAATTGCCGGCCGGGTGCTGAAAGAGATTGAAGCGCGGCTGGGTTTTCTGGTGGATGTGGGTCTGGATTATCTGACCCTCAACCGATCGGCAAGCACCCTTTCGGGCGGGGAGGCCCAGCGCATCCGGCTTGCCACCCAAATTGGTTCCCGGCTGATGGGGGTGTTGTACGTGCTGGATGAACCATCCATTGGGCTGCACCCGCGCGATAACAACCGCTTGCTGGCCACCCTCAAGGGACTGCGCGATCTGGGGAACACCGTTCTGGTCGTGGAACATGATGAGGAAACCATTCGTTCGGCGGACTGGGTAATTGACCTTGGGCCGGGTGCGGGAGAACACGGCGGTTATATTGTTGCAGAAGGTACCCCGCAAATGATTCTGGAAAACCCAAAATCGCTGACGGGTGCATACCTCTCTGGCCGCCAGCAGGTGCCGCTGCCGCCCAAACGCCGGAATGGCAACGGTAAAACCTTGCGTATCGTTGGCGCGCGGGCAAACAATCTGAAAAATCTGGATGTCAGCATACCGCTGGGAAAACTGGTGTGCATCACCGGCGTTTCCGGCTCCGGAAAATCCACTCTCATGGTAGATGTGCTCTACAATGCGCTTGCCCGTGATTTGAATGGCGCCCACACTCAGCCGGGAGAATATGAACGCATCGAAGGCCTGGAACATCTCGACAAAATTATCAACATTGACCAATCGCCGATCGGGCGGACGCCGCGCTCTAATCCCGGTACGTATACCGGCCTGTTTGATGAAATTCGCAAATTGTTTGCCGAACTCCCCGAAAGTAAACTGCGTGGCTACAAAGCCGGGCGGTTTTCCTTCAATGTGCATGGCGGGCGTTGCGAGGCCTGCCAGGGGCAGGGGCAGCTGCGCATTGAAATGCAGTTCCTGCCAGATGTGTATGTTCCGTGTGATGTGTGCCATGGGGCACGTTTCAACCGCGAAACGTTGCAGGTGCGCTTCAAGGGGAAAAATATTGCCGAAGTGCTGGATTTGACCGTCAGCGAAGCCCTGGATTTCTTCTCGGCCTTCCCGGCGATTGTCAATAAACTGCGCACGCTGGAGGATGTGGGTTTGGGCTACATCCGCATCGGTCAGCCGGCAACAACCCTTTCTGGCGGTGAAGCGCAGCGCGTCAAATTATCCCGCGAACTTTCGCGGCGGGCAACGGGGAGGACGCTGTATGTGCTGGATGAACCTTCGGTGGGGCTGCATGCCGCCGATGTTCACAAGTTGATCGAGGTGTTACAACGCCTGGTGGATGCCGGCAATTCGGTCTTGATCATTGAACACAATATGGACATCATCAAAGTGGCGGATTACATCATTGACCTTGGTCCCGAAGGCGGAGACCGGGGTGGAATGCTGGTAGCCGAAGGAACACCGGAGCAAATTTGCGGTTTCCCCGGTTCGTATACCGGTCAGTACTTGCGCGAATATCTGTCGCTGCATCACCTGCACAATTGCAAGGACAACGGGCGCTGATTTATTCGATGGTTACCAGAAATTCGGCAGCAATGGCAGGCACATCCTGATCGGTGGGGATGCCTTGCCATTCATCGCCGGGTTTGACCAGATTGACTACCACGATATTCGCGCCGTTGAAAATGGCACTGCGTGCTTCGCGTAAATCCACCCCGCCGGCGGCTGAAATGACCACATCAAATTTACTGCGCAGCCGATTAACATGGCGGTATTGGATGACCTTGCCGCGGGTGCTTTCTTCGTCACGACCGCGGTGCAGTATGACCACATCGGGGGGACGGCGCATGCGCATGATTTTTTCCAGCGGGTCTTCCACACCCAGCATATCCACCATCGAAATCACGCTCAACTCGGCGCAACGGATAACGAAGCGGTCAAGTGTTTCAACCGGAGAACTGCCGAGAGCGGTGACCGCAGTTGCCCCGGCATCATGGGCCATTTCCACTTCCTGCCGCCCGCCATCGCTGATTTTCAGGTCTGCCACAATTTGACCTTTCCACAATCGGCGCATTTCGCGGACGCCGCGCATTCCTTCATACTTGATATAGGGGGTACCGGCCTCGATGAAAATACGCTCGTTTTGCGGTAACGAGGGGATAATTTGCTTTGCCAGGGCGAGGTCGTAATTGAAAGCGAGCTGCAGGTAGCGGGTTTTGGTATCAAGAAGGCTGCGGCTCATTCTTTCTTGCCCATGATGGTGCTGAGGGTGTTGTTGATATCGGAGGGAACAAAGAGGACAATTTTTTCAGAGGGGTCAGCGGCAATATCGCGGATGGTTTGCAGCGTTCGCAAATGCAAAGCACCGGCAGATTGGGCGAGGGTTTCGGCGGCCTGTCGCAGATTTTCAGCGGCTGAAAGTTCACCCTGCGAGGCAATGATCATCGCGCGGCGTTCGCGCTCGGCTTCGGCCTGCTTTGCCATGGCGCGTTTCATCTCAGCCGGCAGTTCAATTTCCTGAATCTTGATGCTTTCCACATCCACGCCCCATCCGCTGGTTTCGGCATCCACAATTTCTTTGATGCTGTTGGCAATCTTTTCGCGTTCGCTGAGCACAAAATCCAGTTCATGATTGCCGATTACATCACGCAGGGCTGCCTGAGTGTACTGGCGGATGGCATACACATGGTCTTCAATCTTGATGACCACGTCTTCCGGACGCACCACTTTGAAGTACACCACTGCATTGACCAGCATGGGGATGTTGTCTTTGGTCATCACTTCCTGACGGGGCACATCGGCTGTTTTGATGCGCATGTCCACCTTGCGCATGTTTTGAATTACCGGCAGAATCAGGGTAATGCCGGGGTTGCGCGTACCGGTGAATTTTCCCAAAGTGAATACCACACCGCGTTCGTACTGGTAAAGCTGCTTGATGGCGGAAAAGAACAGGAAGATCAGAACAAAAAAGAGGGGGACCAGACAGGCTAACAAGCTGAAGAGTTGATCCATGGCATGCTCCTTTTTTGAGATAAAAATTGAATTTTTTCTCAATACATTTATACGTAAATTTAAGAATCCCCGTTTCTCAAAAACTGTTAAGAACGGGTTAAGAGTGATGAACTCGCTATATGCTTTTTTTGCCCGTCTTTTACCATTCAGATTCGCCGTGGTTGATTTTTTCAATGCGTTTGAGAATGATCTGGTAATAATCGGGGTTGATTTCAAAAGCGATGTAATTTCGTTGATTCAGCAGGCAGGCAGCGATGGTGGTTCCCGAACCCGCAAAGGGATCCAGAACCACCCCGCCGGGCGGACAGGAGGCTTTGACCATGCGTTCGATGATTTCGAGGGGTTTTTGGGTTGGGTGGTTTTCCCGCTCACTGTGAATGCGATGCAAGCGGCTTACCGACCAGACATCTTTGGGGTTGTAGCCTATTTCCAGCCACTTTTTTCCCACAAAGATCGAGCGCGAACGCGCCTTTTTGGTTTGTGGGTCGTAAGGGATGCGCACGGAATCAAGATCAAAATAATACTGATTGGTCTTGGCAAAAAAACCAATTGTGTCGTGTACCGAGGTAAACCGGCGGGTCGTTCCACCCATGCTGGGTACCTTGCGATCCCAGATGATCTCATTGACCATGATCATGCGCTGCTTAAGGTAAAGGAATATTTCCGGGCTGTATCGCCATGTGGTGAAAATATACAGGCTGCCGCTTGGTTTCAGTTTTGGCAGCACCAGTTCAATCCAACGGCAGGTCCATTTGAGCAGGTCATCAGGGTGGCGGCGGTCCGAATCATTGCCGTAGTCTTTGCCCAATCCATAAGGTGGGTCGGCAATGACCAGATCAATGCTCTCATCTGGCAGTTGAGGGATGCCCTCGAGGGCATCCTGATTGAAGACCCGGTTCAACCACGCGGTTGGCAAAATTCCACTCACCCCATTTAATTCATGCTTTTGAACATACCGGGCACCTGATTAAGAGGTGCCCGGCTTTTGTGGCGGATGGAGAATTTTCAGGGGCAGCCACTCAGGTCGTTGCCGTTGAGTGAGGGTCGCCCAATACCATAATACGTAAAGCCATACTGACGCAGTCGTTCCGGATCCCAGAGATTGCGTCCATCCATGATCAATTTATTTCGCATCAGCCCGGCAATTCGTTCGAAATCGAGCTGCTTAAATTCATTCCATTCGGTGGCCAGCACCAGCGCATCGGCGCCTTCGGCTACTTCGTAGGGATTGCCGCATAAATGCACCTTCGGCAACATGGTGCGGGCGGCGTCCATTGCCTGTGGGTCATAGGCTTTAACGATTGCGCCTTCAACCTGCAGCAGATGAATTACTTCGAGGGCAGGGGCTTCGCGGATATCATCGGT
>Ga0101944_10002763_pt1 | contig 27065 bp, 24 predicted proteins | sample DewCreD2012metaG_FD_75245 | JGI IMG/M metagenome (GOLD analysis project Ga0101944, IMG submission 75245) | Hot spring sediment bacterial and archeal communities from British Columbia, Canada, to study Microbial Dark Matter (Phase II) - Dewar... ... | reverse complement strand
ATGCCCGTCAACCGGAAATATCCGCTGGCTCGGCTCCTGGATGCCTGCCAGGAATACCGCCGCCTCAAAAAACAAAAAATCACCTTCGAATATGTGCTCCTCGACGGCATCAACGACTCGCCCGAACAGGCCCGGCACCTGGCTCGCATCGCCAGCCGTCTCCAAGCCAAAGTCAATCTCATTCCGTACAACACGGTCCCCGCCTTCCCTTGGGAACAACCCGCACCGGAGGAAATTCGTGCCTTCCACAAAATCCTCCGCGCCCACGGCATTCCGTCCACCATCCGCATATCCAAAGGCGCCAGTGCCGAGGCCGCTTGCGGCCAACTCCGCCTCCACTCGCAAACGCTCCAAAGAGGCCAGAGATTGCAAGCGCATTTCTAAAATCGCAACCGTTTGGGCTTCGGTTAATTTGAATTTCTTTATCAGGTTAGCCTTGGCATCGTCTTTGTCTTTGGACTTGCGTATGACCGCGATTATTTCATCAATATGAAGGAGGGCTATCATCAAGCCCTCTAATATATGGGCTCTTTCGCGAGCTCTGTCCAAATCAAACTGAGTTCGTCTTCTTATAACATCCTTCCTGTATCCCAAATACTCAGCCAAAATATCCTTTAAGGACATTAACTGAGGTTGCAGACCACCAGAAAGAGCAATCATATTAAAATGGAAATCTTTGTGCAGGTCGGTGTGGCGATAGAGCTGATTTAAAACCTTCTGGGGCGCAGAATCATTTTTAAGCTCAATAACTATGCGCAAACCTTCTCGGTCGGACTCATCGCGCAAATTTTTTATGCCCTCTATCTTCTTCTCCTGCGCCAACTCGGCAATCTTTTTTATAAGCTCCGACTTGTTAACCTGATAAGGTATTTCCGTAATCACGATGTCATATTGTCCCGCCTTCTTTTCCAGTATCTCGCTTCGGGCGCGCATCGCAACCGCACCACGACCGGTTTCGTAAGCTGTTAGAATCGCCTTCTCATCAAAAATTATTCCTCCGGTGGGAAAGTCCGGACCCTTAACAAAGTGGGCTAAGTCTTTTACCGAAGCATCCGGATTTTCTGCCAGATGGAGTATCGCTCCGCAAAGTTCGCGTAAGTTGTGAGGCGGTATGGAGGTGGCCATACCCACCGCAATACCAACCGCTCCGTTTAATAACAAGTTGGGAAGTTTAGCGGGAAGAACCACCGGCTCATCGCGGGTACCGTCGTAGTTCTTTAGCCAATCCACGGTATTTTTATCTATATCCACCAAAAGCTCCGAAGCGATACGAGACATACGGGCCTCGGTATAACGCATAGCAGCAGCCGAATCACCATCTACCGAACCGAAGTTGCCCTGTCCGTCCACCAACTGATAACGCAAAGAAAAATCCTGAGCCATGCGCACCATAGTGTCATAAATAGCGGAGTCTCCGTGCGGATGATAGCGACCCATCGTGTCTCCAACGATAGTGGCGCTCTTTCTATATTTAGCCGGAGCAACCACACCGCTCTCCCACATCGCCCACAAAACACGCCTTTGCACCGGCTTCAAACCATCTCTGGCATCAGGTAGAGCGCGCGAGACAATGACCGACATAGCATACTGCAAATAAGAATCCTTAAGCTCTGCAGTTATTTCTTGTTTTCTGATATCTGACATTTTTTTATTTTCTAAAACTAATTATTTGGCACGACCTTCACTTCGCGAGGAGCCATAAAATCGCTAATGGCGGACTTTATGGCATTACCTACCGCCGCCACCCCCCGCGAAGCATCCACCGAAGGAGCAGGGGGCTCCTTGGTTAAAGAGGGCATTGGAGCGATAACTGGCAGGAAGCGCACCCATATATATCCCGCAGAAACAATAACCAAAAATAATGTTAGATAAAACACTGTTGCCTTCTTGTCGCTTTTTTGTATTTCGCCGGACATATTATTCTAAACCGTCAATTCAACCACCTTGGCCTCTTTGGGTTTTAAATCCTTTATTTTAAAAGTGAACTTGTCGCTCTTACCTTCCGGACTCTTGCCCAAAGTCTTATAAAGCTCGGTCAAAGGTCCCAAAGCAACTGGCACCACCGCGGAAGGTTCCAGGCGCCGAATTAATTTCTCGGTCTTTTCGCCATCTAATCCTTCTTTACCATTTACCGGAAGTATCAAAACATCCGGCTCTTCTATTTCTCTTAAAACATCCCCGGAAGGAATCTCTTTGGTTTTGGGAAGTATTGCAAAGTGTATCCCCTCAAACTCAATCGCATAAGCAATTTTTACAACATCGGAAGAAGAGTCTTGCATTTGCATACCCCTCACTTCCACTCCGGAAACTTCATACTCCCCGGGAAGAGTTATTTCGCCCTCTGGGGCTATCGGGTTTTTAGACTCCACCTCCGTACGCAACACCAAGTCTGCTTTAGAGCGGTTATTAACCGGATCAATAAGGACCACGGCGTCTCCGCTTTGCAAACGAACACCGCCCTCCTTTATAAGGCTAACTATCATTGGCTAAATATTAACACGACTTAAGGGCCTTATTCCAGAGGCAGATTGAGGGTTGCCCCTTGATTTAACGAGCTTTTTTCCGTAAAATCCCTTCGCTATGCCAAAAGATGACAAGAGCCCATTAGCGCAAGCGCTAAAAGCAGAATTTTCTAATTTCACTTGGCCCCGTGAGGGCTTGGTGATAGATGCCGTACTGATAAAAAAAGACGGCCGTACCGCCTACTTTGACCTAGGACGTTTCGGCACTGGGGTTGTTTATGGCTCGGAATTTTCCGCTGCCAGAGAAATAATCCGCGATATGGAAGAGGGCGCTCGCACCCCGGCTAAAATAGTTGCTTTGGACGGAGTGGATGGAATGACCGAGCTTTCCTTAACCGAAGCTTCCAAGCAAAAAGTTTGGCAACAGGTTCAAGACCTGATGGAGTCTGGCGAGATTGTGAAAGTTAAAATCGCCGGATCAAACCCGGGCGGACTTTTAGCCCAAATAGGCGACCTAAAGGCATTCTTGCCTATCTCTCAACTTTCCGAAGAACATTACCCGGAAGGAACCCAGGAGGGTCAGCAGGCAACAGAAGCCCTGGCTAAATTGATTGGACAAGAACTAGAAGTTAAGGTGATTAACGTAAACTCCAAGAAAAACAAACTGATAGTCTCCGAGAGGGACACCCTGGGTGTTAACATGAAAGAACTTCTTTCTTCTTACTCTGTCGGCCAGACCGTGGACGGACTGGTTTCCGGAATCGCAGACTTTGGAATATTCGTACGCTTCGTAGATAATCCGCAGATAGAAGGACTGGTCCATATATCCGAGATAGATCATCGCATCATAGACTCCCCCAAAGAAATAGTTTCCATGAATGAGGCGGTTAAGGTTAAGATAACCGACATAAAAGATGGTCGGGTGTTCCTTTCTTTAAAGGCCCTGAAAAACGATCCCTGGGAGAAATTAGATGAGGAAAAATTTGCCAGTGGCAAAAAAGTTTCCGGCACTGTATATAAATTCAATCCTTTCGGCGCGGTAATCAATCTGGATGATTCCTTACAAGGAGTTATCCATGTTGCCGAATACGGAGGCAGCGAGGAAATGAAGAAGCTCCTGGTTGTAGGTGAAAAATACGAGTTCTTGGTTGAATCTGTTAAGGCAGACGAAAAGAGAATCGTTTTAAAGCCAGTTAAATAAAAAACAGCTTTAATACAAAAACTGGCTACCCAAGTAGCCAGTTTTTGTATTTTACAAGTCGGGCGAAATGAGTTAATTTATTTACACGTTTCCCTTGAAGCCGTGGTAGCTCAGTGGTAGAGCAGACGCCTGAAGAGCGTCGTGTCGGGTGTTCGATTCACCCCCGCGGCACAAAAACCAAAACACTCTTTTTATTGTTTTACAGACGAACCACCTATTTGCCCCGCAGCTGCGCAATAATCCAAAATCTTTTCCTTGGGCGCAAAGGCATAAAGATTGACAAAAAACACCTAAATACTTAATTATCTGCAATAGGAGGACGGCATGACTTCAATGCTGGCCAGAGAATTAAGAGACTGCCTGATAAAAATAGAACAAGCCCCGCCGAAAGAACGGGCAGAAAAGGCAAAGGAAGCACTGCTCTGGATTAAAAATCGTTCGCTTCCCGCGCCGAACCCGAATCAAAAGAGTAATCGCGTTGCAATCGCGTTGGCCACAACGGCTATTGCCGGCTTCCTAAACGAACCGGAAAATGACTTCCGCAACGGATGCGCGCTTGGCAAGGCAATCGTAACCTGCGAGTGGGTCGCAACAAATAAGGAAATCCTGGAAGGGATTCCAAAATTTCCACCCGCCGCGTGATCAAACACCAACCAACAGCCGTCCTGTGCAATATTGCGCAAGGCGGCTTTTCTTATTCTCTCCTTTTGGCGTGAAAACTTTTGTGAATTTCCTTAAGTTGTCTATTGGTTAAATGAGTGTAGATCTGAGTGGTGGAAATATTGGCGTGTCCCAACATCTCCTGAACCGCGCGCAAGTCCGCTCCGTTTATCAATAAATCCGTCGCAAACATATGCCTTAGCTGATGAGGATGCACATGCATGGGTATACCGGCCTCCTTGGCACGCTTTTCCACTAATCTCTGAATGGCCCGAACGGTTATAGGGCCTATTACTTTGTCTTTTTTGGACAAAGACACAAACATCTCTTCATAAGCATCCCCTCTTTTATCCAGATATTCTTTTATGGCTTTTTTGCAAGAATCCGAAAGAAAGACCACTCTTAATTTTTCGCCCTTGCCCCGCACAGAAATTTCTCCTTGGGCTAAATCCATATACCTAGGAAGTTTGGCCAACTCCGAAAGACGTAAGCCCGTAGAGAAAAACGCTTCTAATACCGCCTTGTCCCGCAAAGCCCGCAGGGTTCCGTCCTTAGGAACACTTAGTATTCTTTCCAAATCTTTGTATTCTGGAACTTCTATTTGGCGCTTAGCCACCTTGGGCAACTCTATTTTGTCGGGAGAAAGGGCCGGATAGTCCCTCCTTATTAGATACTTAAGGAAATTGCGTATGGCTATCACAAAATAACTCTGAGTTATCTTCTTAAGCTCCTTTCTGGCCATAGCCAAACGGAAATCACGCACCGCTTTTTCAGTTATATCCTCCACTTCTTTAGCCCCGCTAACCTTCAAAAATTCCTTCAGATACCGCTCATAATTCTCCCGAGTCTTCAGAGACCGGTTTTTTTCTATTTCCAGATAATCCAGGTATTCCTTGATTAAGGCCTGCAAAGTAGTCATAGGACTTTGGCATTATAACCCATCCTGTCGCACAATAACGTTATTTTAGTAAATAGCATTGACGATACTTGCGTTTTGTCGCCTTTTCTGGTAGAATGAGTCGAACTAAAAAAATGCTGACCAAGACCGTAAAGTCCAGAATAATAAAAGAACACCGCGTCCACGAAAAAGACACCGGTTCCGCCTCCGTGCAAGTGGGTGTTTTGTCTCGTCAAATTGAGGAATTGACTCGTCACCTCAAAAAACACGCCAAAGATAATCATTCTCGTCGGGGCCTTCTTAAAATGGTCTCCCAGAGGAGAAAACTATTGGCCTATGTCGCCAAGACAGACCCCAAGGAGCACGAAAAGATAACCAAGAAGTTGGGACTTAAGAAATAGGGCTGTATCCTTTGTGTTATGAAGAACTCCCAATATTCAAATCAACGCGTCGGCTTATTAGTCGACGTGTCGAATTTATACCACTCCGCCAAACATCTTTTCCATGGCAAAGTTAATTATTCCGAGCTATTGAAAAATCTGGTGGGCGACAGAGAGCTTATACGCGCCATCGCCTACACCGTTAAAACCGAAAATCCTACCGGCGAGGACGCATTCTTTGATGCTTTGTCCAAAAGCGGTTTTGAAATAAAGATGAAGGACCTGCAGATATTCCCGGACGGCTCCAAAAAAGCAGACTGGGATGTGGGTATAGCGGTTGATGCCATACGCCTCTCTAATTCTTTGGATGTGGTTATTTTGGTAACCGGGGATGGAGACTTTATCCCCTTGGTGGAATATGTAAAATTTGGCACTGGAAAATTCGTGGAAGTCGCCGCCTTCAAAAGAAGTTGTAGCGGAAAATTAATAGAAGCTGCGGAAAAATTCATAAATCTTGAAGAAATGCCACGAGTGATAATGAAATCAGATAAACCCCAAAGAAGTTATCGCAAGGGTAAAGTGCCAAACAACATTCCCCTGCAATAAAAAACAAAGTCGTTAGTCGTTAAAAATGATAAGGTAAAAAAATAAAACAAAATGCAAAAAAAAGATTATTCCATAGAGATAGGCGGTAAAACCCTGACCCTATCCAAGACTTCCCTGGCCCACCAGGCAAACTCTGCGATTCTCGCCCAATACGGCGAAACCGTGGTATTAGCAACAGTCGTTATGTCCGGACAGGATTCCAAATTGGATTACCTGCCACTTAAAGTTGATTATGAAGAGCGTTTTTATGCTGCTGGAAAAATAATCGGTAGCCGTTTCATAAGAAGAGAGGGCCGTGCTTCAGATGAAGCTATCCTGGCTGGTAGATTAGTTGATAGAACTATTCGACCGCTCTTTGATTATCGTATCCGCCGCGACATGCAGGTGGTCTGTACTGTATTGGCATATGATGAAAAGAATGACCCCGATTTTGTGGGCTTAATAGCGGCCTCTGCCGCTTTGGCTCTGTCCGATGTTCCTTGGAATGGCCCGGTTGCCGGAGTGCGCATCGCCAAAAAAGGAGAAGAGTTTTTGGTAAACCCGGAAACTCCTCTTTGGGAAGAATGCGATTTTGAAACCTTTGCCTCTGGACCCAAAGACAAGATAAATATGATCGAGCTGGCTGGTAAGGAAATTTCTGAAGAAGATGCTATTAAGGCTTACGAATTGGCTATGGCGGAAATTAACCGCTTAATAGATTTCCAAGAAAAAATGGTTGCGGAGATTGGCCTGCCCAAAGTAGAAATTTCATTCGCAGACGAGACCGAACTTGGCGGCTTAATAAGAAACGCCGTAGAGGGCAAGCTGGAAAGCGCACTTTATCAAAACGATAAGAAAGAAAGAAACGCGGCGTTATCAGCCCTACAAGGGGACGTTTTTAAAACTTTAGCTGAAAAATTAGCCGCGGAAGGCAAAGAATTTAATACTGGCCTGGCGGAAAGAATTTGGGAAGATTTGCTAGATGAAACCGTACATAAAAATATATTAGAAAACGGACGTCGCCCAGACGGACGGGGAGTGGATGAGATAAGACAACTTTCCGCAGAAATCGGAATCCTGCCCCGCACTCATGGATCTTCTCTATTTATGAGAGGAGACACCCAGTCTTTGGCAGTAACAACCTTGGCCGCCCCGGGTCAGGAGCAGTTGGTAGAAACTATGGAGAGCACCTTGAAGCGCCGCTTTATGCTCCATTACAACTTCCCCCCTTACTCAGTGGGAGAAACTGGAAACTTCCGTGGACCTGGACGGCGTGAAATTGGTCATGGCACTTTAGCCAGAAAAGCCATCGAGCCACTTATGCCATCCCAAGAAGAATTCCCCTACACCGTGCGCGTGGTCTCGGAAATTATGTCTTCTAACGGATCATCCTCTATGGCAACCGTATGCGCTTCGTCTCTATCTTTGATGGATGCTGGCGTGCCCCTTAAAAAACAGGTTGCCGGAATAGCGATGGGTTTGATGACTTCCTCCGACGGCAAGTTCTCCGTGCTAACAGATTTGCAGGGCCAGGAGGACTTCTATGGCGATATGGACTTTAAAGTAGCTGGAACCAGAGATGGCATAACTGCCATACAGCTGGATGTGAAAATAAAAGGCTTAACGATGGAAATCATCAAAGCGACCCTGGAAAAAGCCAAAATTGCCAGAATGAAAATATTGGATGTTTTGGACGCAACAATTCCAAGTGCCCGCAAGGAGCTTTCTCCTTATGCCCCGGCCATCGAACAGCTCTCTATTAACCCGGATAAGATTGGTATGGTTATAGGCCCGGGCGGCAAGAACATCAACGGCCTTATCAGGAAATATTCCCTAGCCACCATAGATATAGAAGAAGACGGCCGGGTGTTTGTTTCCGGAACCGACAAAAAGGCAGTGGATTTGGCAGTGGAAGAAATTCGCCTGATGACCCGCGAGCTCAAGCAGGGCGACATCATAGAAGGTCAGGTAATAAAAATACTGGACTTCGGAGCCATTGTTGATATTGGCGGAGGGCAGGATGGCATGATACATGTTTCCGAACTTAAAAGCGGATTTGTTAAAGCAGTAACTGACGTCTTGAAGTTGGGAGACTTTGTGCGCGCCAAGGTGGTGCGCGTAGAAGACAACGGCAAGATAGCATTATCCCTTAAAGCCCTGTCTCCCACCGACGACGCCCCCCAGCAGTAAATACCACAAAAAAACAAAACACCCGGGAAAAGATTTTCTTTCCCGGGTGTTTTGTTTGCCCAATATGACTTAAAATATACTTATGTCTGACGGACCATCTCACATACCACCCCCACCTCAGGAAGTTTCTATAAGAACTCTAAAAACCGACTTGGAATCCTTCTCTCAAAGCGGAGGATCTTCGCCGTCTTTTACTCCTCTTTCTGCCGGACCAGCAATCAAGGAAGCAGAAAAAACAAATACACCCAGCGGATCCCATGCAGACACATGGATGATTGTCGCCGGACTATTAATCCTGGCTGGTATGATTGCCTACTACTTCCTATTTCTTAAATAAGGTCCTCCAATAGATAAACCCGGCAAACAAGAACTATTGGTTTGGTTCTTGTTTTTTGGTTTGGCTAACAACTCTGTCTATGGCCGCCTGCAATTCCTGCTCGCTGGCTAAGTAATAATGACAAAGCGGTTTTAGATTTTCATCTAATTCATATACCAAGGGAATGCCGGTTGGAATGGTAAAATTGGCCACATCTTCGCCGGACATATTGTCCAAATATTTAACCAAGGCCCGCAAAGAATTTCCGTGCGCAAAAATAATTACTCTTTTATCGCTTTTTATGTCTGGGGCTATATCCGACTCCCAATAGGGCAAAACTCTGTCTATTACGTCTTTTAAAGACTCACCCTTAGGCAAAAGACTACTGGGCACATCCAAGTAGAGTTTGTCTTGCCCCGGAAATCTATAATCACTTTCTTCTACCGGCGGGGGCGCGACGTCATAGCTTCTGCGCCACAAAGCAACCTGCTCTTCTCCATACTTCTCTACCGCCTCCATCCTGTTTAATTCCTGCAAAGCCCCATAATGTCTTTCGTTTAGTCTCCAGCTTTCCTTTACGGGCACATCCCCCCCAATCTCCTCCAAAACCACCCGCAAAGTTTCCTTGGCCCTACTTAAGCGTGAGACATAAGCGACATCAAAAATATAACCTTCTTTTTTTAACTTCTCTCCGGCTTTTTTCGCTTCCGCATATCCAAGCTCAGAAAGACCATTATCCTTGTCCGTCCAACCGGCAAACTTGTTTGCCTTGTTAAGGATGCTTTCCCCATGTCTAAGTAGTACTAATTTATGCATTGGTTTTTTAGTCGTGACGAAAAGCCCCAATCCCGGGAAAATTACTCTCACCCACCTCTTCTTCTATTCTTAAAAGTTGGTTGTATTTGGCAGTCCGTTCGCTACGACTGGCGGAGCCGGTTTTTATTTGTCCGGTGGAAAGACCGACAGCTAAATCTGCTATAGAAGTATCTTCCGTCTCGCCGGAACGATGGGAAATAATAGCCCGATAGCCGTTCTGATGAGCCATAGCGACCGTGCGCACAGTTTCGCTAACAGTGCCTATTTGATTTAGTTTTACCAAAATAGCATTGGCGGCTTTTGCCTGAATTCCTTTTTCCAAACGAACCGGGTTGGTAACAAAGAAGTCATCACCCACTATTTGTACTTTGCTTCCTATTTTTTCAGTTATGGCGGTGTAGCCCTCCCAGTCGTCCTCGTGCAAGGGATCCTCTATGGAAATAATCGGGTATTTGGAAATCCAATCCGCATACATATCTATCATTTCCTCTCTGCTTAAAGATCTTCCCTCTGAGGTTAATTCGTATTTGCCGTCCTTATAAAACTCCGAAGCCGCAACATCCAAAGCCAAAGAAACTTTTTCTCCTGGCGCGTAGCCAGCGCGCTGTATGGCTTCTAATATAAGCTCAATTGCCGCCGAATTATTTTTCAAAGGCGCGGCATATCCTCCCTCATCTCCAACATTAGTGGAAAAACCCTTCTCTTTTAAAACCTTCTTAAGCTCGTGAAATATTTCCGTGCCCGCCCGCAGGGCCTCCCTAAAAGAAGGTAAACCATGAGGCACCACCATAAACTCCTGTATGTCGGTGGAATCGGCAGCATGAGCTCCACCATTTAAAATATTCATCAGGGGCACAGGAAGCATTAGGGGCTTATTGGAAAGAGCGATTATTTGAAAATATCTATAAAGTCTTACTCCTTGGGTCTTGGCCGCGGCGGACGCAAAAGCCAAAGACACACCCAAGATAGCATTTGCTCCCAACCGCCCCTTATTATCGGTTCCATCCAAAGCGATAAGAGCGTTGTCTAGCGCCAGCTGGTCATACTCGTTTCCCTCGATTGCTTTGGCTATTTCGCCATTTATATTAGCGACCGCCAACCTTACGCCCTTGCCGGAAAATCTGTCATCCTTGTCGCGAAGTTCAATTGCCTCGTGCGATCCGGTGCTGGCGCCAGAGGGCACCGCGGCTCGGCCCGAAACTCCTCCATCCAAAAGGACATCCACCTCAACAGTCGGATTGCCCCTGGAATCCAGTATCTCTCTGCCTCGTACGGAAACTATTTTTGCCATATAAAATAATTAAAAGTAGTAGAAACGACGCGATTATTCTACCCTTAACCGCCCACTTACTCAACAAACAAAAAGGCCGGGAGTACAGATTTTGCATCCCGACCTTTCTTATTTTCTTAATCCTCCGCGCCTATTCTGCCTCGGTCAGATCAACCGCCATAGAACCGGACTTGGCGGCCTCCACCACGCGCGCCTTAATCTTGTCTAATGTATCTTTATCTTCTTTCAATTTTTCTCGCACCGCATCAAAACCGGTGCCAATACGCTCTCCATCCATAGAATAAGAAGCTCCGTTCTTTTTTACTATTCCATATTTTATACCGGCATTTAGGACATCCGCTTCGTAAGAAATTCCCGTGCCGTACAAAATATCAAATTCTCCCACCTTAAATGGCGGAGCGACTTTGTTCTTAACCACCTTCGCCTTAACGCGACTGCCAACCACATCTTCGCCCTTCTTAACCTGAGCAATACGGCGAACATCAATACGCACCGAAGAATAAAACTTTAAGGCCTTACCTCCGGGCGTGGTTTCTGGATTACCGAAAAATACCCCCACTTGCATACGAATCTGGTTAATGAAAATTATCATGGTCTGACTGCGAGCGGATATTGCGGTCAACTTCCTTAGGGCTTGACTCATCATACGCGCCTGAAGGCCCACATACTGAGCTCCCATCTCACCCTCTATCTCTGCTTTGGGGGTCAGAGCCGCGACCGAATCTACCACCACCACAGCTATCATCTGAGACTGAACCAAAGACTCCAAAATGTTTAGCGCCTCCTCTCCGTTGTCCGGCTGGGAAATTATTAAATCCTCCAGTTTAACACCTATGCGCGAGGCATACTCTGGATCCAATGCGTGTTCTGCGTCTATGAATGCCACTTTATCTCCCATCTTCTGAGCCTGGGCGATAACCGATAAGGCCAAAGTTGTTTTGCCGGAAGATTCGGACCAAATACTTCAATTATCCTACCCCGAGGCAAACCTCCCACCCCCAAAGCCAAATCCAAAGAGAACGACCCGGTAGGCACAACCGCAACATCAACCTTGCGGACATCATTTAATTTCATCACCGAACCCTCTCCAAACTTTTCCTGCAAAGACGACAAAAGCTCATCTAATTGAGACTTGTCCTTTTTTTCTTCTTTTTGTTTTTTACCTGCCATAGGGCCAGTGTAGATACTTCAAATATATACATTCAAGGGGTTATCCACACCCCCTCTTATCTCTCTAATAGCCCCTCTCCTGATGTCGGTTGAGATCTGGGAATGGGGTCGGGCTCTGGCAATGTCTTGGTGGAAGTAGCGGAGGAAGAACCGGCAATAAGGGGCTGTTCCTGAGGACTGGGAGCGGGGGTATTGCCCAGCACTTCCGCTGGGGGCTCAAATATAACTCTGTAAACTCTGTTTATCTGCCACCCCAATAACTTAGAAGCAGAAACTTGAACTGTGTTTATGCCCGGAGTTAGTCCTATTTCTTTTTCCCACATCTCGCCTTCCTTCATCGGCACATCCTCTTTGTTAATCGAAAGCTTGTCCCCTCTTTCCACAATTCCCCTTATTATTATTTTATTCTCCTTAACAACGGTGGCATCTTCTACCGGATAGATAATAGATAGTCTGGGTCTGCCAACTATCGCCGAAAAACGAACCAGCAAAAATATCATAAATATCCCAAGTAGTCCTCCGGCAATAACCATCGCCCGGGAAGGAGTTTTCTTGGCGAAGCGATTTGCCGGAAGTTCATCCATCACCCCCGCCGCCGCCAAATACTTGCCTCGCTTAAACCACATCCACCACTCGTTGGCATCATAATTTAAGACCCTTCCCAAAGACCGAACATATCCATGCACGTAAGGAGCCGCCGGCAAATACTCAAAACGCCCCGCCACCAACATTTCCAAATGGGGCAAGGGCACATTGGCCATCTCTGAAAGACGTTCCAAACTCAAGCCTTTTTCGGCCGTCTTCTCGCGCAATAAAACAGAGTACTGATATTCGGACATAAGGCTAATTTCGCCTTATACTATTGCACTATTCACTATTGTGAGGCAAGCGGTCCTGGAATATCTCTCTGGGCTTGGCTCCTTCGCCGGGACCAACTAATCCATTTTTTTCCATTAAATCAATCAGGTTGGCAGCGCGAGAATAACCAATCCTAAGCTTCCTCTGCAAAAAGGTGGTGCTGGCGCGTTTGCCAGTCGCAACCGCTTCCACCGCCTCGTCGTACAAAGGATCATCTTCGTTGTCTGAAAACTCATCCAAAACATCCACCGGAGAAGATCCTCCCGTGCCGCCATTGGCCTCGTCAATTGCAATTTGACTCTCGGAAATCTCGTTGTGAGTTCTGATAAACTCCGTAACCCGACCCATCTCTTCTTCTGATACATAAGCGCCCTGTATGCGGCGAGGTTGGGAAAGTTCTTGGGACATAAATAGCAAATCTCCTCCTCCTAAAAGTTTTTCCGCACCGGTTGTATCTATTATTGTGCGCGAGTCTATGCCAGAAGCCACCTGCAAGGCGATACGATTGGTTATGTTGGCCTTAATAAGTCCGGTGATAACTTCCACCGAAGGACGCTGGGTGGAAAGAATAAGATGTATGCCGGTGGCGCGAGCCATCTGAGCAAGTCTTATAATAGATCCTTCCACTTCCCGTCCGTACTGGGTCATCAGGTCCGCCATTTCATCCACTATAACCACAATATAAGGCAGTGGTTCTTCTGGATTCTTGGCATTATAACTTTGGATATCGCGCCTGCCCTGGGAGGCAAATAGTTCATAACGCTTGTCCATCTCCGAAATCGCCCAACGGAAAACCTTAAGGGCCTTTTTGGTTTCGGTGACCACCGGCAAGGCCAAGTGGGGTAGGCCGTTATACATAGTCAGCTCCACCCTCTTGGGATCTATCATAACCATCTTCAAGTTGGCAGGAGAATTTTTATATAAAAGAGAAAGAATCAGAGAGTGCACTAGAATTGATTTTCCGGAACCGGTGGCACCGGCAACTAGCATGTGGGGCATCTTTTCTATGTTGGCAAAAATGGGCTCTCCATTAACATCTCGTCCAAGCGCGAAAGAAAGTGGCTTTTTGGTAAAGTCGGGATACTGCAGTATGGCGCCAAGTCGCACCATTGCCGCGCTCTTATTGGGCACCTCTATCCCCACTAATGATTTGCCCGGGATAGGAGCTTCAATACGTATCGGATGGGCAGCTAGAGCCAAAGCCATATCCTGATTTAAAGAAGTGATGCGCGACAATTTCATGCCTTCTGCCGGCTTCAGTGTGTAGCGAGTAAATTTAGGACCTATATTTATTTCTCCCATTTCTACCGCTATTCCAAAAGACTCCAAGGTTCTTTTGATTATGTTGGCATTGCCCCGCAAATCTCCGGTAGTGGGTTTGGTTACGGTGGAATTTAATAAATCTAAAGGAGGGGGAACATAATTCTTAAATTGCTTCTCCACCAAAGGACCGGAGTTTTGAGGAATCCCCAAATCCGGCTCCACTATGGTTGGTTCTTTTTCTTCTTTTTTAACCTCCACGCTCTCGGTTTTTGCCTCTTCTTTTTCCGCCTCCTCTTTTTCTCCCAAAACTCCCTCCTTGTCGCCCGACTCGTCCCCCTCCTCATCTGAGAGTCCGGTTATAACCGGGGCCTTGCCGGATTTTTTATTTTCCTTATTCCCGAAGGGCCAAGCGATGCGTAGCGGGGTATTGGTTAGAACCAAAAGAGAAATTGCCAAAATAACCGCGTTAATCACAAAACCGCCCACCACATCAAAAGGAGAACTTAGCGAACCAAACACGTAACCAAAATATCCACCCTCCCCCGGACTAACCACATGAATAAGTCCCAGAGTAGAAAGCATAACTAGACCGGCTCCAAAGAAAGTCATCCCCACAAACCTCTTGTTATGGGATATCAAAAATAGTCCGGCAACAAAAAGAAGCGTGGTGGGTAATATAAAGTAACCCAGACCAAAACACTTATGAACAACATTATAAATCCAAGCCCCGGCGGCTCCGGCCTTGCCGGCCCAAGACAAAAACAAAATTACCGAAAAACCCAGAGCGATTATTCCCCAGATGCTCTTTTTGGTATCCGGATGAAGTCGTTCTTTTTTTTCTTTGTTCTTATTAATATTCTTCCCGTTTTTGGGGTTATCCTCCCCGGTTTCTTTTTTTGAAAGGACGGGGGCTTGTTCTTCTTTCTGATTTTTCTTGCGAGCCATGCATCAACAATTTTCGCTTAAAAAGGAGTAATTTTCAATAAAAGCGGTTAAAATAAGATTAAATGCTTCCTTCCACAATATTTCGCGAGTACGACATACGGGGATTGGAAAAAACCGAACTCTCCGAAAAAGCTATTTTCACCATAGCTTCCGCTTATGCGGTTATGTTGTCCAAAAGGAATATAAATAAAATTCTCATAGGCCACGACAACCGACCCAGCAGTGAAAACTATTACCAAGCGGCAAAAAAAGCCCTTCTGGCAAGCGGTGTGGAGATTTTGGATATGGGGATGATTTTGACCCCTATGCTCTACTGGGCTCTTCGCCACTACCAAATAGACGGAGGAATAATAATAACTGCCTCTCATAATCCCTTGGGGTGGAACGGTTTAAAGCTGGCCTATGATCGCACCCGCACACTTTTACAAAAAGAAATAATTGAACTTAAAGATTTGTGCGATCAGGAGGCGTCCATCTCCGGGGAGGGCTCACTCCAATCCCTAAATATATTGCCAGCTTATTACGCAGACATCCTGTCGCGAAGCACTCTGCACAGACCCCTTAAGGTTGTGGTTAATACTGCCAATGCCACCTCTTCTTTTTTCGCCTCCGCCATCATTAAGTCTTTTGGTTGCCAAGTTGTGGAGTTAAACACTAACCCCGACCCAACCTATCCGCACTACGACCCCAACCCGGCCTACCTTCCAATGATGGAAGATACCGGCAGGGTGGTTTTGGAAAGCAAGGCCGACTTGGGATTGGCATTTGATGCAGACGGAGACAGACTGGGGGTGGTAGATGAAAAAGGCAAAATGCTTTTCCCGGACTACTGGGCTATTCCGATGTCGCAAATGGTCCTAAGAGAAAACCCGGGGGCTTCTATAATATTTGACGTTAAGTGTAGCGAGGCCCTCTTGGAAGACATAAAAAAACATGGCGGAAACCCGGTGATGTGGAAGACCGGACATTCCTATATAAAGAGCAAGATGAAAGAAACCGACTCTCCTTTTGCCATAGAACAATCCGGCCATTGCTACTGGGGACCCCCTTATTACTATGGGTTTGACGACGCCTTATTTACCGCGCTTATGTTTCTGGAAAGCATCTCCCTGACAAACAAAAGTGTTTCGCAGGTGTTTGTTGATGTTCCGCACTATGTTTCCTCGCCGGCCTACCACCCGGAACTGCCGGAAGGGGACAAATATAAAATAGTGGGGGAATTAACCGAAGAATTTAAAAAGGAAGGCCACCGAGTGATAGACATCAATGGAGCCAGGGTTTACTTTGAAAATGGCTGGGGTTTAGTAAGGGCCTCTTCCAACCTGCCCGCTTTGGTTCTTCGTTTTGAAGCAAAAACGGAAGAGGGACTTTCGGATATAGAAAAAGTGTTCCGCGACAAACTTTCCCGGTTTCCTCAAATATCCAAAGACTGGAAAACTGCCTGAGTCAAAATTGACTTGATTGGCAAAAATCCATATTGTGTAGCAGAAATAACAACCGCTACGCGATGGAAGAAAACGAGAAGGACATAATTGTTTTTGATGTAGAAACTCAGAACTTCTTCACCGATGATGGTGTGGGGTGGAACAACTTCGGGGCCTTAAAAATATCGGTGGTGGTCGCCTATTCCTATAAACGCGACGCCTATGAATCTTTTGAAGAAGATGAGCTGGAAAAAATGGCGGAGTGGTTCGGGGCGGCCGGAAAGCTGGTGGGCTTTGCGATGAACCGTTACGATGTACCTGTTTTAAATTTATATCTTAAAAAATTAGCACGGCTTAAGAATACAGAAATGCCGGAATTGGACCTTTGGAAAAAAGATCGGGTGGATTTGTTGGACGAAATAGAGCGAGCTATGGGCAGACGAATATCTTTAAGCAAACTGGCCGAAGCTAACTTGGGAGTTGCCAAGGACAGTAGCGGCGCACAAGCCATAGATATGTATAAAGAAGGACGAATGGGAGAACTTAAAGAGTACTGCAAAAAAGATGTGGAATTAACTAAACTGCTTTATGAAAAATACATTAACGAAAACTCCCTGCTTATTCCCCACAAAGATGGATCGGTATTCCGATTGGAGTTTCCTGTAAATTATGATGCCTAAAAGAAAACGTATTTATCTGGACTACGCCGCATCAACTCCCACCTGCGCCAAGGCGCTAAAAGAGGCGGAGAGAATTTTGGAAAATAATTGGGGCAACCCCGGCTCACTGCACGAAGAGGGCAGATTGGCTATTTCGGAATTGGATAAGGCCCGCCAAAATTTTTCAGAAAAACTTGGAGTGAATTTCCGGGATGTAATATTTATCTCCTCTGCTACTGAAGCCAATAATTTGGTCATCTCCGGAGCGGCGGCGGCATATCGGACGAAACATCGCCAAGGCGGACGCATTATTATATCTTCCGTAGAACACGACTCTGTAAGAATCCCCTCTCGGGCTCTTTTAAAAAGTGGCTTTGAGGTCATTGAAGTTCGGCCGGCCAAAAATGGAATTGTTGACCCTCACAAAGTGCTGGAGTCTGTAAGCGAGGAGACCTTCTTGGTTTCTATAATTTGCGCGAATAATGAAGTTGGCAGTATTCAGCCGATCAAAAAAATTGCTCTGGGATTAAAAGAAAAAAATAGCAAAACCCTACTGCACACGGATGCTTCTCAGGCCCTGCAATTTATGGACTGCTCGTCCCAATCCTTGGGTGCCGATTTAATAACCCTGTCCTCCCAAAAGATATACGGACCGCGCGGAGCAGGAGCTTTAATTCTGCCCGAGAAAATCCGCTCCTTAATACATCCCCAAATTTTGGGCGGACATCAGGAGTGGGGTGTTAGATCCGGCACTGAGAACGTTTCGGCCATAGTCGGATTTTCGGCCGCCCTTTCCTGTGTATATAAAAACCGAGAGAAAGAAGCGGCTCGTATAAACAAACTGAAGCTCGCGCTATGGGAAGGAATTAAAAAGAATCACCGCTGGGCGCTCATTAATGGTCCACTTCCCAAAAACACCCTCCCTCATATATTGAATATTCGTTTCCCGAAAGTTCCAGCAGATGCGCTTTTGTCCGCCCTGGACATGCAAGGAATTTCAGCTTCCGCCGGATCGGCTTGCGCGATGCGAAGCCCGGAAGCATCCCCAACCCTTTTGTCTATGGGATTATCTGAAACAGCAGCAAAAGAAAGCATCCGCTTTTCCATAGGACGCCCGACCAGCAGTAAGGATATAAAAAATACCCTGTTTGCTTTGCAAAAATCCTTAAACGATCTAACCGGACTTTCCGGTTAATAAAAGTTTTTCTAAAAAGAATAGGACTAGGCGTTTTTTCCGAAATACCTCTCTTTCAAAAATTTGCCAAAATGATCAAATACTATTTGAGCTTGTTTTATCCTTCGAACTAAATCTTCTCTCTCCAAAGAATCTCTTTGGTCTGGCTCCAAACTTCCCTCGGCCTCTATGCGACAAGCGCCATAAATCTTCCCAAATTTAAGACTGCCGGGAATTGCCTGCTCCAACGCCTTCTTATTAAACTCCGCCAATAGCTCACCTAAGGATTCTTTCAGGGGCGAAAGGCCCTCATACCAATCAGAGTATTCTTTGGTTTGTTTTTTATAACCCAAAGAAGAAAGTTCATTTTCTAATTCTTCTTCCATTTTTCCGCCGTCGTATATCTCCCCCCTAGAAGATAGATTGTATTTATTAATAATCTGGGCAACACACTCCTCCTCTCCTTCGTAGCGGTATTTAGGCCTCCCCGGATTTCCAACATCCACGCTTGGAAAACGAAAACCCTCTTCTTCTTCAAAATGCCCACCACAAGAAGCCTCGGTGTTAAAACCATTAGCCATAAGCCCCACCACGGTTTCTTTTATATTCTCATCGATTGTCCGCCTACCCAAACCGTCCACGATATTTTCCACCCGAGAGGAAAGTTCGCTCCAGTGGACTTCTTTTTCGGGCGCAGGGTCGGCAGGAGGATATTCTAGGTTCATAAAATAATTATAAGCTAACTCCAAAGAATCTTTTCAAAATCTTCAATACGGCCGGACCTGTTTAAAATAATACCCTCTGCTTCCAGTCTTTTTTTCTGCGCCCTAGGACCGCCAAACTTATAGCCCCCGGCCAATCGCCCACTAGAAAGAACTACCTTGTAACAAGGAATATCGTTGGGGTTAATATTTTTACCCAAAATCCAGCCGATACTTCTGGGGTTTAAAACGCCGCAGCGCTTCGCCAATACTCCATAAGTAACCACCCGGCCAAAAGGAACCTTTTTTAGAACCTCAAAAACACGAGTCTTTTTATTCTCTAGTTTTCCATCTTTAGACATCTTATTTTTTAAAATAAAAGAACAAGAAATGCTTTTGGGGGTGCCCGACCGGGCTTGAACCGGCAACCGCCAGAGCCACAATCTGGAGCTCTACCAATTGAGCTACGGGCACCATGTATGGCGAGACCCATAATGACACATTTGCACAGACTTAGCAAACCAAATACATCTAGCAGAAAACCTAAGCTCGTTGTTTAATTAATGATATGCATTCCCCCTTAAGAGAGGCCTACCTTAAGCACATAGGAAGGATAGACGCATCGCGACGCAGATTTAACGCAACTATAAAACAGATTACTGCAAAAATTTCCGCCCGCAAACTAAAGGAACTAAAAAATCAAATAAAAGATGAAAAATAGGGGAGATTGGAGAGAAGAAGGGTTTGAAGATTTAAGCGAAGTTCTGGAGTCCTTGCAGAAAGACACAGTACAAAAAGGACTAGAAGCAACCGAAGAAGAAACTTCGCTTACAGAAGAAGCTATCTTGGAATGCGCCCAAGCCGGAGCGAACAATGAAGAACTAAGCGAAGCCCAGCGGGCGGCTGATCAACATATTCTGGAAGTGTCCCAATCCCAAAGAGAGTTCGCCAAGGAAGTGGCGGATATGCACGAAAAAGAATCCCACACCCCACACTCCCCGGCAGAAATAAAAACCGACAAACCAACCGACAAAATATCGGCGCATTTGGAGAAAGAGCTAGACTGGCATTCCAAAATCTACCCGGTTCTCATGAACTGGTTTAAGAAGGCGGAAGAACTCCCCCATAATCCCCTAAGCAGAATTCTTAAAAAATCTGCCCGCAACATCTCCGAATCCAAAACATCCGGCGAAGCAACCGAACACCTTGCCCAGCTGGCGGATGAGGTATTTATGGGGCGCTATCACGACTATGCTCACAACCTAATAACCCCGGAAGACTACCGAAAGGCTTACGAATTAATAAACGGAGAAGGCCCCGACGAGGATGGGATGGAATATTATCTTAAACCGGAAACAAACGGATATTTAGATTATCTAAAAAACACCATATTCCTAAAAAGACCGGTTGCTCGGTCGCTTATAGAGGAAGTAGCAAACCTACACCAAGTAGATGACCAGAAGGGCATAACCATAAAATTAAAAGAAGCCATCAAAGAACGCACCGTCTCCTTTGATGAGGCGGGAGCAATCTTATCCGCAACCGAATCCGGATTCGCCCTGCCACCGACCCCAATAGAAGGAGAGAAAATCGAAGAAGCAATAAAATCGGAAATATTAAAAGAAATACACGCCACCAGAGAAATCCAAGAAGATACTGAACTGCTAAACCGTCTATCCAAAGAAATCAGCGCCGCGCAAACCCAAAGAGAGGTTCTGCAGGCCTTGCGGGCGGCTAACGATCTGGGAGTTAAAATAGAAAATCCCCACAAGGGAGCGGTTGACTTGCACCGGCTGGCCTGGGAAAGGATAAATGGAATAGATAAAAAAGAAATAGTTTTACCAAAAACCGGGCTAAAGCCCGGTGCAATACTAACTCCGGAAGAAGCAAAACGAATAAATGCAAAAACAGATCAGAAAATAGAAGCCACAATCCAAGTCCAAGCCGAAAACACAAACACGGAGACCGAAGAAATACAGGATGAGATTGAGTATGAAAAAATAAAAGAGAACCAAACAGCCGGCCCACAAACACAAGAAGAGGGCGGAAACGGAGGAGGAAAAGAACCGCCCCCAGAGCCCCCTGTGTTCGAAAACGATGCTCCGCAAGAGCCGGAAGGTGACCCTAAAAAAACCGATTCACCAGAAGAAAAAAAGAAAGAGAAAAAAGAGGAGAAAAAAACAAAGGAAAAGGACATAGGGTTTGAGAAAAGATTAGAGGAATTATTTGAAAAATTTTCCGATAAGCCGGAAGCCCAAAATGCCCTACGACAGGCAGTGCGAGCCGCCAATGAGCAAGAAAGAAAAAGGATTATATTGAGAGCCCTTCTGGGCGGAAAAAGGTCCCTACGCTTTATAGAAGCGGCCTTCATAGTTGATTTATTCAGACCGGAAATAGGGCTGGAAGCAAACTCCTATCAGGGGACAATAGATAAGAAAACCTCTTCTTTATTACAGACAAAACTTTTACTCATAGAAGAAACTAACCCCTCTAGAGAATTTGGCAGTTTAGAAAATTCTCTAAGTCGGGAAAGGGACAAGTATCAAGCCGCGCTTATGATCTGCGCCGCGGAGAAACTTAATATCGTAGACCCAGAGACCAAAATGGAATTGCTTGGAGTAATATCCGCGGAAGAAAAAGGGGTGGAGAAAAATAAGTCCTCCGAAGTGAAAAAGGACACAAAACAGACCACACTGACCAAAAGAAAAGATGGAGACTTAGAAGAAGACGAAACAGAGGATGAAGAAGTTGAAAACGAATTGACCCCCCACCAAGAAAAATTGGCGACAAACTTGTTCCAACGTACAAAAGTGGAATTAAAGTTGCCGGAAGAGCCAGACAAAGAAGTAATGGAGGAGGCAAAAAAAGATTTGGACGAAGCAAGGTTGTTGTACGCCAAAGACAAATCTGCCAAAGAAAAATACGAAGAAGCTCGGCAAAAGATGATGCGCCTGGATAGGGATAAGCGATTTAGGTCTATTGCCACAAAAACCCCGGTTTATTTGCCGGCATTAGACCAGTACTGGGGAGGACAAAAAAAACAAAAAGGACAGCCCTCCTATAAGAGCATCCCGAAGGCAATATTTAGGAATATGTTAGCCCGAAGAGAAAAGTCCTATAACGAAACCAGAATTTCCCATCGTAAATACCTTTGGAATATATTTGCCGCAGAAATGCTTCAGGAATGGGTGATAAAAGAAGAAGAACGACTGAACGAACTGCGCAAGGGAGAAGCACTAGACAAAAAAGATGCCAAGAAAAAATCCAAGCGGGAGGGTTTCTGGGGTAAGGCCTTTGAAAAATGGCAGGAAATGCCGGCCTGGAAGAGAAGCTTGATATCCGCAACCGTTATAGGCGTTCCGGCCGGAATGATGGGAGCGGGAATTGCCGCCGGAGGGACACTGACTGTTGCCGGGGCAACATTGGGCTCTGTTCTTATAAGATTCGCCAGAGGGGTCGCCTCGGCGACAATTGGAACTAAGGCCGGAAAGTGGTTTGAGAAAAAATCAAATGGATTAAAAAAAGCGGATGAGGAGTTTGCGCTTCGTCAAAACGCGCTAGCTGGAAAGTTTCGCTATAAGAATGTAGAAGGCCTTTTGGAGGAATATAAGAAAAACGCCAGAACAAAAAAACAAAAAGAGAAAGCTTTCGTCTTAAACAAAATGATGATTAGTATGGTCGCGGGCTTAGGTGCCGGAGCGGCCCTATCTATAGCTGAAACTATGATTTTCGGAAGTCCTTCCGTTGAACAAGTCTCAGATAATAAGCCCGACTACCAAGAGCAAGCTCAAGCTCAATACGAGCCCTCAGCCACATCAGAAACTATCCAAAAAAACTTCTGGAGTATTTTGCCCGACGAGGCCAAAGCGGCTGCCCTAAAAGCCAATCTTCAAGAAAAAACAATGGAACATCTTGGCGGATTGCGAATAGATGAACTTTTGGAAAAAATTCCAAAACGACAAGCCCTAGAAAACCTGGCTATAGAAAATCCGGAGGAATTGGAAAAGATAAACGCAAATGGCCTGGAAATTAGTTTAGAAACTCCGGCAGATGAAAAAGTTTTAAATTTAAAAATGCCGGAAATAGCTCTGCTGGAAACTATCCGGGAAAATTCCGCCAATATAAATCTGACCGACAAAACAATCTCCGATCTACTATCGCCCGACAGTCCCCTTAAAATAAAACCGGAAGATATAATAAAAGCGTCCGCGGCTTATAAAGAATCTCTGCAGAAATTACTAGAGTCTAAATTTGTATGAATCAAGTACAACAAACAATAGCCAACCACTTTGAGTTAAGCTCTATGCCTGAAAAGGAAAGGGATGCGACGATGGATAAAATAGGCGAGGTTATATTTAATTCTATTTTTATTGAATGCGTGCAACGACTGGATGAAAGTGGTAAAGAAGAATTGGATGTAATTCTGGAAAAAAGCTCCGGCGATATGGATTCTATTTTTGACTTCTTTGGCGAAAAATTGCCTGACTTTCAAAAGATTGTGGACGAGAGGGTGGGCGAATTTAAACAAAGGGCCATGAATGTCCCTTTGGACATCTAGCCCGCTAATAACATTTAGTACAGACAGAAAATTCCCCAAGGGCTTGTTTCGTCGTACAATAGTGTAGACTAAAAACATGGGAAATCTGTCCAAAAACATAATATATGCCAGTCTCACCCTGCTTCTTATAGCTGCGGTATTCTCATCTTTCTTAAAAAACACCAAAGATAAGCCCCGCGAGTTAGCTTTGGGGGAGGTGGCCTCTTTGATCTCAGAGAATAAGGTAAAAAGCATTCTAGTGGAGGGAGAGAAGGTTACCGCAACCTTAAACGACGAATCCAAGGTTCAGTCCCGTAAAGAAGTGGAGGGTCCTCTGACTCAGTCTCTGTCTGATATGGGGGTCTCCGGGGAACAGCTTCGCAAAACTCCCATAACCGTAAAAGAACCAGACGGAGCCAAGTTTTGGATGAGCGTCTTGCTGCCAACATTACTTCCGGTTTTGCTTTTGGCTGGAATAATTTGGTGGATGATGCGGGGAGCAAAAAGCGGGGTCAATCAGGCCTTTAATTTCGGCAGGGCGAATATAAAACTTTCCGTCTTTGGCAAGGAAAAAATAAAATTCTCTGATGTGGCTGGTAGTAAGGAAGCAAAAGAAGAGTTGGCGGAAGTAGTGGATTTTCTAAAAAACCCCAAAAAATACCTAGACATCGGAGCACGCATACCCAGAGGCGTTCTCCTGGTAGGTCTTCCGGGAACCGGCAAAACGATGTTGGCGCGCGCTGTTGCCGGAGAAAGCAATGTGCCGTTCTTCCACATACCCGCCTCTGAGTTTGTGGAAATGTTTGTGGGAGTTGGAGCTAGCCGCATAAGAGACGCCTTTACCACTGCGCGACGGGCAGCGCCCTCTATATTATTTATAGATGAAATAGACGCGGTAGGCAGACAACGCGGAGCTGGCCTAGGTGGCGGAAACGACGAGAGAGAGCAAACTCTTAATCAGATTTTGGTAGAGTTGGATGGATTTGAAAGAGAGGCGCAGGTCATTGTATTGGCGGCAACCAACAGACCCGACGTATTAGATCCTGCTCTCCTTCGTCCGGGCAGATTTGATAGGCGGGTTATATTGGATTTGCCGGATCTAGCAGATAGAGAGGCAATTCTTAAAATACACGCCCGAGACAAAAAACTAGAGTCTTCCGTGGACTTAAAGAAGATAGCCATAAGAACTCCCGGTTTTTCAGGAGCAGACTTGGCAAACATAATGAATGAAGGAGCTATTCTGGCGGCGCGACGAGAAAGTCAAACCATAGCCCAAATAGATATGTACGAAGCGATTGAAAAAGTGATGATGGGGCCGGAGAGAAGGAACCGGGCAATTTCTGAAAAAGAAAGGGATATCACCGCCTACCACGAAGGAGGTCATGCCTTAGTGTCCGCCTCCCTTAAAGAATCCGACCCCATTCACAAGGTGACTATCGTATCGCGCGGTTTTGCCGGGGGGTACACCATGAAACTCCCCATAGAAGACAGGCACCTCAAAACCCGAAAGCAATTCTTGGCAGAATTGGCAATGATGCTTGGAGGTTATGCGGCAGAGGAGTTGCTTTATCAGGACACCTCCACCGGAGCTTCCAACGACCTAAAGGAGGCAACTGCGCTGGCCAGAAAATTAGTCACCAAATATGGAATGAGCGAATTGGGGCCAATATCTTTCGGCGATTCCCAGGAGATGGTTTTTCTTGGGCGCGAGATTGCCACAGAAAAAAATTACTCCGACAAAACCGGGGAAAAAATAGATGAACAGATTTCCAAATTTATAAGCGAAGCTCACGAAACCGCCAAAAGGATTCTTAAGGCAAATCATAAGGCGCTGGACGAAATAGCCAGAGTACTAAAAGAAAAAGAAACCTTAGAACAGGACGAATTCTATGACTTACTAAAACCATTCAAAATAAAGCAGATAGATTAAAATAAGATTCATTTAAAACAGCCCGAGGATTTGATTTGTCCTCGGGCTGTTTCTAATCTAGCGCCCTAGCGGGCAATACGCGAGACACCCAAGAAGGACCGCCAAGATGCCCACCGCCTCATGCGCGGCATTCCATTACAGGAACGATTAAACGGCATATCCCACAAGACCTGCCGCCAAGATGGATTTGGATTTGCCCCGCTTATGTCGGGCTTGTCGTCTATTAAGACGTGTCCGAATATGACCGTCTTGTCCTGAGTCAAAATGGTGCGGTTGGCAAAATACTCCCCGAAGTTACGGTCTACCCATTCCAACTTGCCAAGGGCAGTTTGGGGGAGCCCGGGACGAGGAGAAGAGCAGAAAAAGACCTCCGCTCCACATTCGCGCATTTCTCTAACCGCCTTACGCGCGCCATCAACAGCAGGAGCCGTACGAAAGAATTCCGTCGTACCAACTATTTTGTTTATTAGTTTGGGGTAGGACGGGTCCAGTTTGGCGTACTGTTCTTGAACCCAAAAATTGCCACGGCGACTTAGCGGGATAAAAGCATGGGTTGGATAGTGCCGACGCCAGAGGGAAAGAAAGTGTCCCTCAAAATCCACTATCGGACCATCCATATCCAAAAGATAAATTGGCTTCACTTCAAACACCTCCGCCCAAAGAATAAAATCTTCTGCGCGGATATTATATTTTTTTACAATCGCGGTCAAACCCAGCGCCAACTTGTGCTTGAAACTTTGCACAAAATAAAAAGGGCGCGACCCTAATGTCACTTATTTTTATCTAGTGCGCGTGTCTGGACTCGAACCAGAAACCGCTGAGGTATAAGCTCAGTGCTCTAACCAATTGAGCTACACGCGCTTTTTGCGCCCCAATACTCTAACCCAAATCCCCTCGCTCAGGCAAGAAGGCCAACCTCTTATTCGTATTGCGAAACTAAGCTATCAAATTTTTCCATAGAAGCAGAGGCATTCTTGTTAAAACTATTGATAGCCGTAACTTCAGAATTTATTTGCTCCAAAATAGGGGCAACCGGGGTTACGGTATAACCAACCCGGAACTTGGCCTGCAGGGAGGTTAGAAGGTTGGCTAGGTACGCGGAGTAATCCATCAAGCGGAAGCTTAAAGCTATCCGGTTAGATATGGCCTCCTTGGCTGCCTCTCTGGCCTCGGGTGATTTTATTTCCGGGAGCATCTTGGTCATAGCTTCAAGCTCTCTGGATAGATCTAAAACCTTAGACCGCACATCCTTGCTCCTCTCTATGGCTTGCTCGGTTATCTTAACCGCCTCCTCATATTTGCCCTTCTGGTCTAAGTCATTTATAGAAGAAAGATCCGCCGAAATGGACGCAGCCATATTAACTATATCCGCAGAGATAAGAGCCGACTGCTCTCTGGCCCTAATAAAATCTTCTGGTACGGCTTTGACAAAACGCACCCCGTCCCAAATAGCATAAGCTCCAACCGCCATCAGGGCTGTCGCCATCACCGCGCCTATTCTTATTTTCTTATTTATTTCCATTCCTGGTCAGAAGGTTCGGGCCCTCAAACTCCCTATCCTTCTGGTCTAAAATCCGTTTCCTTTTTGTATTGTTATCCTAGCAT